>VFQQ010001267.1_pt1 | contig 37024 bp, 37 predicted proteins | sample 3512341 | NCBI WGS metagenome assembly VFQQ01 (sample SAMN10412373, study PRJNA504923) | tailings metagenome | isolation source: Relicate 2 Philex TSF1 revegetated site | place: Philippines: Tuba, Benguet | collected 2017-08-29 | reverse complement strand
AGCAGAACCTCGGCTTCGCGTTCATCTACAACGCGCTGGGCGTGCCGCTGGCGGCCGGTTTGCTGTACCCGTTCACGGGCTTGCTCCTGTCGCCCATGATCGCTGCGCTGGCGATGAGCCTGAGTTCTGCCTCTGTCATCGCCAATGCGCTGCGGCTGCGGCGGGACACCTGAGCTGGCAAGGCAAGCGTTCGTGCCTGTCGCGCGCTACAGTGCTGAAAGTTGACCCCTTCGCCGCCATCGCCGCTGGCTTTCGAGCTGGCTCGTCGTGCCGCTGCTGCGCGCTACGGCTTGAACATCGCGGACGTGCAGTCAGTCGTCAGCGGCGCCATCGGCGGCGAGAACGTCGCCGAGACGGTGGAGGGCCTGGCGCGCTTCCCGATCAACCTGCGCTACCCGCGCGATTGGCGCGACACGCCTGAGCGGTTGGTGACCCTGCCCATCCTCACGCCGATGGGGCAACAGATCACGCTGCGCACGGTCGCCAAGGTGTTGATCAGCGACGGCCCGCCGATGCTCAAGAGCGAGAACGCCCGGCCCTCGGGCTGGGTGTATGTCGATGTGCGGGGCCGCGACCTGGCCTCGGTCGCCGACGATCTGCGCGCCGCGGTGGCGAAATCGGTCCCGCTCGAGCCCGGCGTGAGCGTCGCGTACTCGGGGCAGTTCGAGTTCCTCGAACGCGCCAACGCGCGGCTGAAGGTCGTCGTGCCGGCCACGCTCTTGATCATCTTCGTGCTGCTGTACCTGACCTTCCGGCGCGTGGATGAAGCGGTGCTCATCATGGGCACGCTGCCATTCGCCCTGGTGGGCGGCGTGTGGCTCCTGTGGGCGATGGGCTACAACCTGTCGATCGCCACGGGGGTGGGCTTCATCGCCCTGGCAGGCGTGGCGGCGGAGTTCGGCGTGGTGATGCTGCTGTACCTGAAGCAGGCGCTTCAGGCGCGGCTCGGCGCTGGTGCCGCGCCGAGCGCTGCCGTGGTCGATGACGCGATCCGCGAAGGCGCCGTGCTGGGTGTGCGGCCGAAGGCGATGACCGTCGCCGTGATCCTGGCTGGTTTGGTGCCCATCGTCTGGGGCAGCGGCACGGGTTCAGAGGTGATGAGCCGCATCGCGGCGCCCATGCTGGGCGGCATGATCACCGCGCCGCTGCTGTCGCTGTTTGTCGTGCCCGCGATGTTCGCCCTGCTGCGCCGCAGGGCGACCACGTCAGGTCAAGCGGGCTCGATGGGCATCACAGGCGTTTCGCCCGCGCCATCGGGACGCCGCTGAGATCAGCCCACTTGCCACCCGATGCGAGATCCGAGCGAGCGCGCTGGGCTGCCTTGGCGGCCTCCAGTGACCGACCCGAGGGCCGTACCGTGTCAGCGGGCTTGGCTGCCGTGGTGGCGGTTGCGCTCAAGCGCTTCGCGAACTCGAGCGGGACACCTGAGACCGGCTGCGCGATGGCGGAGAAAGAAGCGGCAGCGAGCAGCGCTGCGAGCGACAAAGACCGTTTCATGGGAGCACCCTTGCATGAGATCGAACCGCGGGCTGCAACGTGGCGCCCGGTGGCGCCTGGTGCGTGGTTCAGCCGAGGGAAGAGGCCCGCGAACGCACTCTAGAAAGGCACTGACGACGGGAAACTGACCCGCCGATTACAAGCGTGTAAGGTCCGCTCCCCGGGTATCGCCAATCAGGCGCGCTTCCGGTCTGCAAGGCCGAGCCGCAGCGCCGAGCGCGTCGCACAGGGCCCGCACCAGCGCGCTGCGGCGGTTCGTCCAGGCGGGTTGTCGGTCGCGCAGGCAGATCTCTTGAATGGTGGGCTCGACACCCCGCAACACGAGTTCCCCAATCGAGCAGACGCCCACCTCTTCCAGACGGCGGATCACCATCGGCCCGATCTGCGGTGACCTGAGAAGAACGAGGCGGTCTTGCGGATCGAAGTTCCGCGCGGGCAGGGTCACGCCCATGGCTCAATGCAGGATCTGGGCGAGGAACTGCTGCGCTCGCTCGTGCTGAGGCGCATCGAAGAACGCCTGCGGCGTGTTCACTTCAACGATGCGCCCGGCATCCATGAACACCACCCGGTCGGCCACCTGGCGAGCAAAGCCCATCTCGTGCGTCACGCACAGCATGGTCATGCCGTCGGCCGCCAAGCCCACCATCGTGTCCAGCACTTCCTTCACCATCTCCGGGTCGAGCGCCGAGGTCGGCTCGTCGAACAGCATGATCTGCGGGTTCATGCACAGGCTGCGTGCAATCGCCACGCGCTGTTGCTGGCCGCCGGAGAGTTGACCCGGGTACTTGCGCGCCTGCTCGGGGATGCGCACACGGCGCAGGAACTCCATTGCGGTGGCTTCAGCTTCGTCGGGCTTGCGGCCCAGCACATGCACCGGCGCCAGCGTGCAGTTCTCCAGCACGGTCAGGTGCGGGAAGAGGTTGAAGTGCTGGAACACCATGCCGACTTCACGCCGCACCTCGTCGATGCGCTTCAGATCGTTGTCGAGCACCACGCCGCCGACGGTGATGGTGCCTTGTTGATGCTCTTCGAGGCGGTTGATGCAGCGGATCATCGTGCTCTTGCCCGAGCCGGATGGTCCGCAGATCACGATGCGCTCGCCGCGCTTCACCTCCAGGTTGACGTCGGCCAGCGCCTGGAAGTTGCCGAACCACTTGTGCACGCCGCTCAACTGCACGGCCAAAGGGGAAAAAGGAGAGGTTTGATTCATGTGGGAGTCAGTTCGCGACCTTGCCGCGGCGCTCGAGGAAATCGGCGAAGCGAGCAAAGCCGAAGCTGATGACGAAGAACACCGCGCCGATGAAGAGGTAGGTCTCCGCGGCCGGAGAGGGCCAGGCCGGGTCGGCCAGTGCTGCCTTGCCCGAGCTGATGATGTCGAACAGGCCCACCACCAGCACCAGGCTGGTGTTCTTGATCATCACGATGACGGTGTTGGCCAGTGCCGGGATGACGATGCGGATGGCCTGCGGCAGGATCACCAGGCGCTGCGTCTTCCAGAACGGCATCCCCAAGCTGTCGCCAGCCTCGAACTGGCCTTTCGGAATGGCCTGCAGCCCGCCGCGCACGACCTCGGCAAAGTAGGCTGAGGCGAACAGCGTCAGCGCCACCAGCGCGCGCGTGAACTTGTCGGGCAGCAGCGCCTCGGGCAGGAACAAGGGCAGCATGATCGAGGCCACGAACAGGATCGACAGCAGCGGCAGCCCGCGCACGGCTTCGATGAAGACCACGCACGCCATGCGCAGCGCCGGCAGCCTGCTGCGCCGGCCGAGCGCGAGCAGCACACCCAGCGGAAAACCCAGGCCGATCGCCATCACGGTAAGGATCAAGGTCACGGGCAAGCCGCCCCACAGCGAGCTGGGAACGCGGACCAACCCCAACCCACCGCCCATCAGCCAGAACACGGCCGTGAGCGCCGCGAGCCACGTCCACGCCAGCGCGGGCTTCCAGCTGGCAGGCCGCACCGACCAGGCCAGCAGCGCCAGGATCAGCACACACACCACTCCCGGGCGCCACCGTTCGCCATACGGGTAGATGCCGAACAGCAGCTGACCGAGCTTGGCCCAGACGAAGCTCCAGCAGGCGCCGGTGGTGTCGCGGCAGAGCTGCGGGTCGGGGTCGAGCCAGACCGCGTCGATCACAGCCCAGCGGACGAGCGGCGGCAAGGCCCAGATCAGCAGCGCGGTGAACGCCAGGGTGAGGGTGGCGTTCAGCGGCGTGCCGAACAAAGCCTCGCGCCAACGCCGCCAAGAGGACTGGTGTGGTGCAGGCGGCGGTTGCACGGCGGAAGTGACCACAGCAGCAGCGACCGGCGAGACCATCAGCGTTCCACCAGCGCGATGCGCCGGTTGTACCAATTGGCTAACGCTGAAAGTGACAGGTTGATGCAGAGATAAACCGCCAGGATGATGCCGACGCCTTCGATGGAATGGCTGGTCTTGCTGATGATCGTGTTCATCACGGCCAGGAAATCCGGGTAGCCGACGGCGATCACCAGCGTCGAGTTCTTGACGACGTTGATGTACTGGCTGTTCAGCGGCGGCACGATCACTCGCAAGGTCTGCGGCACGATCACCAGGCGCAGGATCTGGCTGCGCGACAGAGCCAGCGACCGGCCCGCCTCCCATTGGCCCTTGCCGATGGCGAGCACGCCGGCCCGCACGATCTCGGCGATGAAGCCCGCGGTGTAGATCGTCAGGCCGATGACAACCGTGCTCAGCTCGGGCGACAGCTCGAACTCCCAGGCCGGCACCTGCAGGCCGCGCATCGACAGTTGCACACCCGGCAGCAGCGTCCAGGCTTCATCGATCGGCGGAAACACCTTCCACCACAGCGAGTACAGGAAGATCAGGATCACGATCGGTGGAAAGTTGCGCGCGATCTCGATCCACACCCGGCTCGTGCCCGCCGCCAGCGGGTTGCCCGAAAGCCGGGCCAGACCCAGCAGCAGCCCACTGATGCTCGCCAGGACGATGACCCAGGCCGATACGTACACCGTGTTGCCGATGCCGACCACGATGGCGCGCCAGGTCGCCGCTTGATGGTCGTGCGACAGCAGCGACTCGGAAATGACGACTTGCGATGGCGCGAACAGGAAGTCCCAGCCGATGGGGATGCCGCGCCGTTGGAGGTTGGCAACCGTCGTCGTTACGAGCATCGCCGCCAGCGCAGCGATGCCGGCCAGCAGCAGGGCCTGGATGACGAGGCCGCGCGTCTTTGCATCGCGCAAGATCACGCGGGCCTCGCAGCGTCGAAGTGAGATAGCGGAACGAAGGTGTCGTGCGGCAAGACGCTCAATCCCAAGGGAACGGGTGGTACAGCCCACCGTCGCGCCACAGCGCGTTCAGGCCGCGCGGCAGTTTCATCGGCGAGTCCTTGCCGAGGTTGCGGTCCCACACCTCGGCGTAGTTGCCCACCTGCTTGACGACGTTGAAGACCCACTTGTCCTCCAGCCCGATGATCTTGCCGAAGCCCGCGCCACCGAGCACGCGCTTGACTTCGGGTGTTCCCTCGGCTGCTCGTTGTTCCACATTGGCCGAGGAGATGCCCGAGGTCTCGGCCCAGATTAGTGCGTTCAGCGTCCAGCGAACGATGTCGAACAGCTTGTCGTCGCCGCGGGCGATGACCACGCCATTGGGTTCGGCCAGGTGTCCGACCTTGATGATGTCGTGCTCGGCCGGGTTCTTGGCCACGGTGGCGCGCACACCGGCTGCTGCCGTGCCGTCGGTGATGTAGCCGTCGCAGCGGCCGGCGAGGTAGGCGTCGCGGGCCTGGATGGTCGAATCGAAATACACCTTCTTGATCTTGATCTTGTGGTCGGCTTCGGCTTCGAGCAGGGCGGCCTCGGTCAGGCTGCCGCCGCCTTGCAGGCACACGGTCTTGTTGTTCAGCGCCTTGGCGGTCTTGATGTTGTCTTTCTTGCGTACCAGCACGCCGTCGCCGTCGTACTGGTAGATCTGAACAAAGCGCACCGCCATGTCGCGCGAGTAGGTGATCGTCGATGTGCGCGGCAGGATGTCGATCTCGCCGGTCTGCAACGCGAGGAAACGTTGGCCGGCGTTGAGCGGAACGTAGCGGGCCTTCTCGCGGTCGCCGAGGATGGCGGCGGCAAAGGCGCGGCAGATGTCGGAGTCGAAGCCGCGGTAGTAGCCCTTTTCGTCCGGCCGCGAAAGACCGGGCACGCCTTGGCTGGCGCCGCAGGTGACGTAGCCGCGGCTCTTGATCCGCTCCAGCGCTGCTGATTGGCTGGCCGGCTGCGCGGACGCGCTGAAGGACAAGCCCAAAGCGGAAGCCAAAAAGAGAGTTCGCGCAGCGGCGCGCAGCCTGGGTGTAGGTGGCAAGTGCTTGAACATCGTCATGCCTTTCGTGGCGAGGTGAACGGAACGGATCATGGGTGTTGGGCCAGGCGCTTGAGGCCCTCGGCCACATCGTCCAGCAGAAGCGGGAAGGGTTCGAGCCCGACATGCAGCCGCACGACCCACGGCCCCGGCAGCCCTAGGCGAACCGAGCGGGCTGCGGTCAGGTCGGCAATGGCGATCAGGCTTTCGGTACCGCCCCAACTGGCGCCGATGCGAAAGTGCGCCATGCCATCGAGCATCGCGGCCATCGCGCCCACGTCCTGCCGAGCAGGCACGAAGCTCACGAGGCCGTTGCCGCGCCGGAAGTAGCGTTGGAAGCGGTCGTGGCCCGAGTCGTCGGGATCGGCAGGGTTGAGCACCGCTGCCACGCCGCTGGACTCGGCGCGTTCACGCAGCCAGAGCGACAAAGCCAACCCCCGGCGTGCTTGCTCGGCCAGCCGCAGGTCCAGCGTCGCCAGGCCGCGGCTCACGAGGTAGGCATCGTCGGCCGAAACCCCACTGCCCAGCCCGGCGAAGAAGGTCTTCAGCTTGCGGAACAGGTCTTCGTCCCGCACCGTGACCGAGCCCATGCAGACATCGGAATGCCCGCCAGCGTACTTCGACAGTGCCGTGCACACGAGGTCCACCCCGTGAGCGAACAGATCGGCGTTGCCAAAGCCCCAGGTGTTGTCGGCCAGCACCAGCGCACCGGCGGCGTGGGCTTGTTCGCACAGCGCGGCGATGTCCTGGATCTCCAGGCTGTACGAGCCAGGCGACTCGAGGATCACCAACCGCGCGCGGTCGGACAGCAAAGGCCGGATGTCGCTGGCGTCCGCCGGGAAGAAGTCCACCCGCATGCCCAGCCGCCGCAGCGTGGAAACGGCGTGCTCGCGGGTCGGGCCGTAAACGCAGTCGGCCACCAGCACCTGGTCGCCGGGCGTGAGCAAAGCCAGCGACGGGTGTGTCACCGCTGCAAGGCCAGACGGCACCAGCAACGTGCGCGTACCGCCTTCGATTTCGGCGACTGTGGCTTCCAGTGCACGGGTTGTCGGTGTGCCGTAGAGGCCGTATGAGAATCCATCAAAGAGTTGTGTTCTACGCGCCAGGAACGAAGCCGTGTCGTCAAACACGACCGTCGAGGCGCGGTGAACTGGCACGTTGAGTGCATTGAACCGGGGTGAACCCGGTGTGCACGAAGTTGGCTCATTCATGATCGGGCGTGCTGCGCAGCATCCTGCGAGCAGAGGGGAACAACGTTGGAGATGCGCGAGATCGAAATCTTCCGCGCGCTGATGCACGCGGGCAGCGCGGGCAAGGCGGCTGACCTGCTGGGCATCTCGCAGCCGGCAGTCAGCCAGTCGATCAAGAAGTTCGAGACCGAATCGGGCCTGCGCCTGTTCGAGCGCACACGCGGGCGCCTCGTGCCCACGCCCGAGGCGCAGGCGCTGCTGGTGGAGGTGGACCAGTACATCAGCGGTTTCGAAAATCTCAAGCACCGCGTTCGCAGCCTGCGCGAATACGGTTTGCAACGCCTGGGCATCGCTGCGTTTCCCGCGCTCGGCACCGGCTTCATGGCGCGTGCCATCGCGGCTTTCGAGCCTGCGCGGCGTGGCATCCGCATGTCGCTGCAGATCATGAGTTCGCGCGAGGTGCACCACCGCGTCACCAGCGCGCGCGTTGACTTCGGGTTGATGGCCGACGAACTCGATGTGGCCGGGCTCGAAAGCTCGGAGTTCATGAGCCTGCCGGGTGTGGTGGTGCTGCCCCCCGGGCACGCACTGGCGCGGGTGCCCGTCGTGCAGCCCGAGATGCTGGCCGGCCTGCCCTTCATCGCGTTGAACCCCGAGGACGCAACGCGGGCACGGCTGGAGAAGGCGCTGGCTCCGCTGAACATCCGGCTGGACCCCTTGATCGAGACGCCGTTTGCCAGCTCGGTGTGCGAACTGGCGCTGCGTGGCGTCGGTGTCGGCATTGCGAACCCCATCGTCGCGCTCGACTACGTGCCGCGCGGGCTGGTGCTCAAGCCGCTGGCGATCGACGTGCAGTTCCGCAGCTTGCTGGTGTTCCGCGCCGGCGTGCCGCTGTCGGAAAACGCGCGCGAGCTGTTGATGGTGATGCGCATCGTCATGGAGCGCGACCGGGCCGAACTGCGCAAGCTGCTGTCTCCCGCCAAGGCACCTACGACGGCATTCGCGAAGCCGCGCACGCGCATCAGAACTTGACCTCGACCTTGCCGTAGAACGCGCGCCCGGTGTAGCCGAACGGCGAGATGTACGGGTACGGGAAAATACCCGCGTTGTCCGCGCCGTTGGTGCCTGCGGCCACCGATGCCACCGTGGAACCGAGGTTCTTGTCGGGGTACACGTCGAACAGGTTGTTCACGCCTGCCGTCAAGGTCACGCTGCCGAGCTTCACGCCCGCACTGAGATCAGTGATCCACTTAGCGCCGAAGGTCTGCACCACCTGCGAGTTGGCTGACGGCGGGTTGGTGGGTTCAAGCCGCACGTCGTAGCCTGGCGTCAGCGCGGCGATGCGGGCGGGCGTCAGGCTGGTGCTGGCAACGGTCGAAACCTTGCCGTAGCGCACCACCCCGAGGTTGGAGCTCCAGTCGCCGCGCCGCCAGTTGAATCCCAGCGCGAGCTTGTCCTTGGGCGTGGACTCGGTGACACGCACCTGCTGCGTCAGATCGAACAGCGGCGCGGTGATGCCGATGGCGGCCAGTGGCGCCGGTGTCGGTGCGATGCGGTCGAGCTTCGTCTCGTTGTAGTTGGCGGCCAGCGTGGTGGTGAGGCTGCCCCACTGCTGCAAGCCGAGCTTCCAGCTGCCGGTGATGTCGATGCCGGTGGTGGTGGTATCGATCGCGTTGGTCATGAACTGCACCGCGTCGATACCCGGGTAGCCCAACGCCGCCAGGCGAGCCGTCAGGGCCGCGCCGCTGAACTGCGTGGACAACGCGAGCCGGTCCTTGATCTTGATGCGGTACGCATCCACCGTCAGGTTCGCCGGCCCTTGGGCGAGCACGAAGCCGAGCGATGCGTTGCGTGATTTGGCGGGCTTCAGATCGGTGGCGCCCAGCTCGCGTGCCGCGGGGTTGTCCACCGGCAGCAGCCGCACCAGGCTGGGCACGAAGTTGTTGAAGTTGGTGGCCGTGGTGCTGGTGTAGGACTGCGCCAGGTGCGGCGCCTTGAAGCCGGTGCTGAGCGAGCCGCGCAGGGCGAGCGGGTCGGCCACCTTGTAGCGCGTGCTGAGCTTGTAGGTGCTGTTGTTGCCGAAGTCGCCGAAGCGCTCGAAACGCGCGGCGCCGGTCAGCACCCAATCGCGGGTCAGGTCCTGCTCGAGCTCCGCGTACACGGCGGCGCTGGTGCGGCGGACCTTTCGCACATCGCCCGGCGTCAGGCCCGGCTGCATCTGCATGCCCACGGCAGCGGGCCGGCCAGCGTTTGGCCCGTCGAGGATGGCGCCGGGGCTTCCGACGCGGTAGCTGTCGGGCTCGCCGGCCACCGATTCGTAGAACTCACGCCTGAACTCGGCGCCGGTGGCGAAGCGGGCCACCTCGGCCATGCCGAGCGAGACATCGCGCGACAGGTCGAGGTTGCTGGTCCATTGCGCGAAGCGCTGGCCGCCCACGTAGGCGTCGGTTTTGCCGGTGGTGCCGAGCGAGGCGTTCAGCGAGTTGTACACACGGTCGTCGAGCAGCGCGCGGCCATACAGCGTGGACGCATCCCACGCAAAGCCGAGCAGGCCGTCGCCGCGCGCACCCACCGCGAGCGAGGTGTTCTCGAACGTGGAGTCGGTGTAGGGCCGGTAACCGTTGGGGAAGATGGCGCGCACCGTACGGTCGTCGCCCGGCCGGCGGAAGAAGCCTTGCGATGTGCCCTTGAGCCGGCTGTAGCCACCGAAGGTGTAGAGCGTGATGCCGCCGACAGGCAGCTCGCCGTTGACGAACACCGTGCCGGACTTGAAGGGCGAGTCGCCGAGCCAGTGGTTGTCACGATCGACCGTCGCCTCGCGCGGGTCCAGCGTGCCATTGGAAGGTGTCAGGCCCGTGCCCGAGCCGTAGTTGCCGGACGGTGTGGTCTGCGCGCCGGTGCTCGGGTTGGTGCCGAAGTATTGCTGGCGCGTATCGGGCTCGGCGCGGTTGCTGCGCTTGCGCTCGTTCAGCCGCACGGTGGTGCGCAGTACACCCTTGTCGCCCAGGCGCACGCCGAAGCCGGCAGTGGCGTCGGTGGTCTGCCCGTCGCCTTCGCCGGTAGCACCGAATTGAATGCTGCCGATCCCACCGAGTGACTTGTCGAGTACGACGTTGATCACGCCGGCCACCGCGTCGGCCCCATAGATGGCCGAGGCGCCATCGCGCAGCACATCGACGCGCCCGATGGCCGCGGGCGGCAGCGTGTTGAAGTCATAGCCCACGTCGCCGCGGCCGATCTGGTTGTTCAGGTTGAGCGCCGGCATGCTGTGGCGGCGCTTGCCGTTCACGAGCAGCAGCGTGTCACCGGGCCCCAGCCCGCGCAGCGTGGGTGAGCTGGTGAAATCCAGCGCACCTGCGGTTGAAGGCTTGGACACGCTGAACGAGGGCACCGACACGCTGAGTGCGTTCTGCAGCTGCACCTGGCCCGTGGCCGCCAGTTCTTCACGGCCCACCGAGTCCACCGGCGTGGCGGTATCGATCGCGGTGCGGATCGTCGAGACGCGGCTGCCGGTGATGGTGATCTTTTCTGTGGCAGCGCCGGCGGCGACCGCGGCGGGCGATTGCGCCTGCGCACCGCACGCGGCCAAGGTCGCGATCGTCATCGCCGTCAGCCGCCACGACAAGCCGCTGGTTCGATGATCGTGGGTCGGCAATTGAGACAACGTGTGCAGGCGCATGGGGCTCGCTCCAGGCTCTTGTGGGCCTGTCGATCAGGCTGATCGACAGTGCAACCAAGTGTTGGCTGCGCGTGCCACGCCCACAAGCCAGCGCGCCGACTCGCTCCATAACGGCGGCTTATAGGAAGCCAGCCGTTGAGTCCGGTTGCTCGGGGGCGCTGCATCAACGTGGCTTATCGAGCAATCAGCCGCGACAGGTAGGCACGCATTGCAGCGCGCACTAGATTGCGGCTGACAAAACAGCATCCATACACCCGATGAATCGCAACCGCTTCTTGCGTTGTCTGCTTCTGAGCCTGTGGGCTCTTGCGCTGACGGCTCACGCATTCCCCGACCGCCCGATCAAGCTCGTCGTGCCCTGGGCCACGGGCGGCAGCACCGACGCGCTGGCGCGTGCTGTCGGCCAGCGCATGAGTGAGACGCTGGGGCAAGAGGTGTTGATCGAGAACCGCCCCGGCGCGGCCGGCACGGTGGGCATCGGGCAGGTGGTGAAAGCGCCGGCCGACGGCTACACGCTGGCGATCATCGAGCTGCCGCATGCCATCGCGCCTGCCGTGCTGGCGAAGGTGCCGTATGACCTGGAGCGCGACTTCACGCCGATCAGCCTGATCGGTACCTCGGCGCTCGTGCTCTTCACCAACCCGGCGCAAGGGGCACACGCCAACGTGGCCGGGCTCGTCGCCGAGGCGCGTGCCAAGCCCGGCACGGTGGTGCTGGCACACAGCGGCAACGGCTCGCTCAGCCACCTGGCCAGCGAGCTGTTTCAGCAGCGCACGGGAGCCAAGTTCAACCTCGTGCCGTACCGCGGATCGGGCCCTGCGCTCACCGACTTGGCCGGCGGCCTGGTGGCCGGGCACTTCGCCACGCTGGCCAGCGGCAGCGCACTGCTGTCCGGCGGGCGCATTCAGGCCGTGGCGGTGGCTGCTGCGCAGCGGCTGCCGGTGCAGGCCCAGGTGCCCACGCTAGCCGAGCAGGGCGTGAAGGGCATGGTGCTCGAACAGTGGTGGGGCTTGGTGGCACCCACGGGCACGCCGCCCAAGGCCATCGAGCGCATTCGCCGCGAGTTGCACGCAGCACTCGGCCACACGTCGGTGCGCGAGCGCTTGCGCGTGTTGGCCATCGAGAAACAGCCGAGCTCGGGCGAAGACTTCGCGCGCTTCATCCGCAGCGAGAGCGCGCGTTGGCAGAAGGTGGCGCGCGAGGCCGGGCTGAAGCCCGAATAGGCTCAGGCGCGATTGGCGCCTGCGTCAGGCCGACTTCTTCGCCTCGGCAAGGATCTCCCGGCCACCGTTGGCGGCGATGACCGACACGAACACACCCAGGATCAAATCGGGCAGATTCGAGTCGAGCCACATCACCAACGCACCCGAGAGCACAATGGCGCCATTCACGATCGAATCGTTGCTCGTAAAGATCGTGGATGCCTTGAAATTCACGTCCTCCCCGCGGTGCTGCCGCAGCAAGCGCAGGCACAGCAGGTTCAGGGCGGCGTTGACAGCGGCCATCGCCATCATGGCCGGACCGACGGGCGCCTCGCCGCCAAAGAACCGGCGCAGCACCTCCAGCAACAGCAGCACCGAAAAGCCGATGAGCAGCCAGCCGGACAACTGGGCCGCGCGCTTCTTGATCGTCAGGCGGCGACCAACGGCATACAAGCTGACCCCGTAGACCGATGCATCGGCGATGTTGTCCAACGCGGCGCCGATGAGCGCGGTCGACGAGGCCAGCACGCCAACACCGATGCCGCCGATGCCTTGGGCAAGATTGATCAACAGCACCCGCCAGAGGATGCGTCGATCCTGCCCCTGCCCGCCGGGGCTGCCGGGCCGTGTGTCGGCCTGGTCAGGTGGCGCCGCTCCGTTCTCGGTCACCGAGCCGGCACCTTCTTCAAGAGCCGCAAGCCGTTGGCCACCACCAACAAGCTCGCCCCCATGTCGGCGAACACCGCCATCCACATCGACGCGTTGCCGAAAACCGCCAGCACAAGAAACACCGCCTTGATGCCGAGTGCCAGCGTGATGTTTTGCCACAGGATGGTGTGCGTCGCGCGCGAGAGCTGAACCGTCTCGCCGATGCGGCGCAGGTCGTCGTTCATCACCACCACGTCGGCGGCTTCCATCGCGGTGTCGGTGCCTGCCGCACCCATCGCGATGCCGATGTCGGCTTGCGCGAGAGCGGGTGCGTCGTTGATGCCGTCGCCCGTCATCGCCGTCATGCCGTGTTCGGCTTGCAGGGCCTTGATGGCGTCGAGCTTGTCCTGTGGCAGCAGGTTGCCGCGTGCTTGCTCGATGCCGGCCTCGTGCGCGATGGCGGTGGCGGTGGCCTGGTTGTCGCCGGTCAGCATCACCGGGGTGATGCCCAGGGCCTTCAGAGAGGCCACGGCCTCACGCGACGAAGGCTTGATGGTGTCCGCCACCGCAAAGAGGCCAAGCACACCGGCGTCCGATGCCAGCAGCGTGACGGTGCGGCCGGCGCGCTCGTGCTCGGCCAACTTGGCTTCGATGGCCGGCGAACATTGGCCGCGCTCTTCGATCAGACGGTGGTTGCCCAGCACGTAGGGCGCACCGTCAACGAGTGCCTGCACGCCGCGGCCCGCCAGCGCCTTGAAGTCGGCCACAGGCAGGCTCGATGCCGGCAGGCCCTGCGCGATGGCGCGCGATACCGGGTGGTCTGACTGCCCGGCCAGCGCTGCCGCGATGGCTTGCACCTGCTGCGCCGGCAACAGGCTGCCCATGGCCTCGTCGTGCACGAGCTTGGGCTTGCCTTCGGTGATGGTGCCGGTCTTGTCCAGCGCAATCGCCTTGAGCATGCGCGCGCCTTCGAGGTGGATGCCGCCCTTGACCAGAATGCCGCGCCGCGCCGCCGCCGCCAGGCCGCTGACGATGGTGACGGGCGTGGAGATCACCAGCGCACAAGGGCAGGCGATCACCAGTAGCACCAGCGCTTTGTAGATCGCCTGCAACCACGTCCAGCCCAGCAACCACGGCCCGAGCAGCGCCACAGCCAGCGCGATCACGAACACTGCCGGCGTGTACACGGCCGCAAAATGATCGACAAAACCTTGTGTCGGCGCGCGCGTGCTCTGCGCTTCTTCGACGGCGTGGATGATCCGCGCCAGCGTCGAATTGGTCGCCAGCGCCGTGACCTTGAACTCGAAGCTGCCGGTCTCGTTGATGGTGCCGGCGAAGACCGGGTCGCCCTCGGCCTTGTCCACCGGAATGCTCTCGCCGGTGACCGGTGCCTGGTTGATGGTGGTCTGCCCGCCGACGATCACACCGTCCATCGGCACGCGCTCGCCGGGCTTCACGCGCAACACCGCGTCCAGCGGCACGGCTGCTACCGGCTGCATCACCCAACTGCCGTCGGGTTGCTTGACCGAGGCTTCTTCGGGCGCCATCGCCAGCAGGCCTTTGATGGCGTTGCGCGCGCGGTCCACCGCATGCGCTTCGATGGCTTCGGCAATGGCGTACAGCGCCATCACCATCGCGGCTTCAGGCCACTGGCCGATGAGGAAGGCGCCGGTCACGGCCACCGTCATCAGCGCGTTGATGTTCAAGCGCCCGGCGCGCAGCGCCATCAAGCCCTTCTTGTAGACGTCGAACCCGGCCAGCCAGATGGCCACCGCGGCCACCGCCAGGCCCATGCCTTTCCACACCCAAGTGTCGGGCGCGAAGAAGCCGATCAACTCGGCACCGATGGCAAAGGCCAGCGCCAGCACCAGCCGGCTCACGCCGCTGGGTGCGGCGCCGTGCGCGTGGTCGTCGGCCGTGCCGTGGCCCGCGTGTTCCGCTGTCGGTGCCGAAGGCGCATCGGCAGCCAACGGCTGCGGGTCGAAGCCGGCCTTGCGGATGGCGGCCATGGCCTGTTCGACTGCAGCCGTGGGCCCATCGATGGTCAGCGTGCGCTGGGCGAGCTGGAAGCCCAGGCCGCGAATGCCGGCGATGGGCTCGACGGCGCGGCGGATGTCGGACTCTTCGGCGGCGCAGTCCATCGTCGGCACACGAAAGCGCACCCGGCCGGCAGCGGGCTTGCTGACTGCGGCCGAGGCCGCAGTCACTTCGCAAGCGCCGCACGAAGCGTCTTGTGCAGCCGATGGTGCAGGCGTTTGCGTGGAACGGTCTGTGTTCATGATGGTTGTCCGGTTCAGACCCGCGATTGCAAACCCTGAAGCGACTGTAGAGTCAAGCGGTTCTGATCCAACGGTAGGTCAAAGGCATGCGCATCGGAAACCTGGCTGAAGCGACCGGCACCGCGGTCGAGACCATTCGCTTCTACGAACGCGAGGGCCTGCTGCCGGCGGCGGGCCGAACCGACAACAACTACCGCGAGTACACGCCGGCCCACGCCGAGCGGCTGGCGTTCATCCGCCGCTGCCGCAGCCTGGACATGGCGCTGGACGAGATCAGGGCCTTGCTGGCTTTGCGTGATGCAGGCGACGCCGGCGCGTCGGGCTGCGATGATGTGAATGCGTTGCTCGATGCGCACATCGGCCACGTCAGTGAGCGCATGCGCGAACTGCGGGCCCTGCTCGCGGAACTGAAGACCTTGCGCGCGAGCTGTGCCGGCCCGCTTGGGCTCGAGCCCTGCGGCATCTTGAACGCGCTCGATACGGCCGCCCGCACGGGCAGCCGGCAGGCGAAGCGGCGCCACGTGCACGGCGCCCATTGACGAGGCCTACATCGAGAAGCGCACGTTCACGGGCTTCTTGCCTTGCAGCGTCACCGTGGCCACGGCTTTGGTGCCCTTGCCGACCTTGAATGCGCCCTTCGCTTCGAGTTTGTTGTCGCCGGCAGGGGCCAGTGCCACTTCCGACTTGTCGGTGCCCGTTAGCAGCGTGAGCTTGGCGGTGGCGCCGGCGGTGCTGGCGCCCTTGCCGTGGTCACGCACATACAGCGTTGCGCTGTCGGCCTTGGCCACCAGCTCGAACTCCATGTCGCTGGCCGTGGACACGATGCCGCCGTGCTGCGGCTTCGTGCTGTGGTTGTGCTCGCCGGCCGCGAAGGCGGCGGTGCCAACGGCCAACAGGGCGATGGCGAAGAGGTTGCGGACGTTCATCAAGGCTCCTTCAAGGTTGCGGGTTGGGAAAGGTGAATACAAGGAGACCTTCACAGGGCCTCCATGTCGCGGTCGTTCATCAACCGTTCGGCGGGCTTGCGGCCAAACAGCCAGAACATGGCTGGCGTGAGAAAGGTGTCCAGCAGCGTCGAGCTGATCAGCCCCGAGAAGATCACCACGGCCACCGGGTGGAGGATTTCGGTGCCCGGTCGCTCGGCCTCGAACAGCAGCGGCGCGAGTGCGAAGGCGGTGACAAGCGCCGTCATCAGCACCGGGCTCAAGCGCTCGAGCGAGCCACGCACGATCATCTGGTGGTCGAAAGCCTCACCCTCGAAACGCATCAGATTGATGTAGTGGCTGACCTTCAGGATGCCGTTGCGCACCGAGATGCCGGCCAGCGTGATGAAGCCCACCAGCGCTGCCACCGACAGCGGCTGACCCGATATCCACAACCCGATCACCGCGCCCACCAGCGCCAGCGGGATGTTGGCCATGATCAAGAGCGACAACGACGTGCTCTGGTAGCGCATGTACAGCACCACGAACATCATCAGCGCCGAAATGATCGACAGCAGCCCGACCAGACGCGACGCTTCTTCCTGCGCCTGAAACTGCCCGCCCAGGGTGACGAAGTAGCCCTCGGGCAACTTGGTGTCAGCCACCACGGCGCGGATGTCGGCCACGATGTCCGACAGAGCGCGCCCTTGCGCATTGGCCGAGATCACGATGCGGCGCTTGCCGTCGTCGCGGCTGATCTGGTTGGGGCCGTCGCTGTCTTCGATGCTCGCCAGTTGCGACAGCGGCACCGAGCCGCCCGGCGTTTCGATCAGGATGCGGCCCAATCCCTCCACGCCGCGTGCCGACTCCGGCAGCCGCACGACCAGCGCGAAACGGCGGTTGCCCTCGACGATCTGCGTGACCTTCTCGCCTTCGACCAGGCTTTGCAGCGCACTCAGGATTTGCGGTGCCGGCACGCCATAGCGTGCCGCAGCGGCGTAGTCGATGCGCACCTTGATCTGCGGTGCGAGCACCTGTTTTTCGATTTCCAGGTCGGCCATGCCCGGAATGGCCGCCAGCTTCGCGCGCAGTGCATCGGCTTGGCCGCGCAGGGTGTCCAGGTCTTCGCCGAAGATCTTGATCGCGATCTGGCTGCGCACGCCTGAGAGCATGTGGTCGATGCGGTGCGAGATGGGCTGGCCGATGGCGATGGCCGCCGGCAGGTTCTGCAAGCGGCTGCGAATGTCGGCCTTGATCTCGTCCATCGAGCGTGTGATCTCGGCCACTGGCTTCAAGCCCAGATCGAGCTCGCTCACGTGCACGCCCTCGGCGTGTTCGTCCAGCTCCGCACGGCCGCTGCGGCGGCCGACGTGGGTGACTTCGGGCACGCCCTTCAGCAGCATCTCGGCCTGGCGCGCGAGCTTGGAGCTTTCCTCCAGCGTCACGCCCGGGTTCAGGCGCAGACCGACCAGCAGCGTGCCTTCGTTGAACGGCGGCAGAAAGGTCGTGGCGAAAAACGGCACCGCCGCGCCTGCAGCCACCACCGCCAGGCCCCCGGCCACCAGCGCCCGCTTCGGTGCGTTCAACACCGATTTCAGACTGCCGCGATAGCCCGCCTTGAGCCACACCAGCAGCTTGGTGTCGCCGTGGTCGAGTGACTTCATCTTGGGCAGCAGGTAGTAGCACAGCACGGGCGTGATCGTCACCGAGACCACAAGGCTGGCCAGCGTGGAGACGATGAACGAAATGCCCAGCGGCACGAAGAGCCGCCCCTCCATGCCCGGCAGCGCGAACAGCGGCACGAACACGAGCACGATGATGATCGTGGCGTACAGGATCGCCGAGCGAACCTCCAGCGTTGCACGCGCCACCACTTCGATCGGGCTCAGCCGGTGTTCAGGGTGTTTGAGGCGGTCTTCCTTCAGGCGCCGCATCACGTTCTCGATGCCGACCACCGCGTCATCGACCAGGCCGCCAATGGCGATGGCCAAGCCGCCCAGCGTCATGGTGTTGATCGACAGTCCGAAGTACTTGAAGACCAGCGCGGTGATGAAGATCGACACCGGTATCGCCACCAGCGCGATCACGGTCGTGCGCACGTTACCGAGAAACACGAACAGGATCGCGGCGACGAAGATCGACGCGCCGATCAGCTTGCCTTGCAGCGTGGTGATCGAGTTCTCGATGAAGGTCGCCTGGCGGAAAGTGACGCGCGGTGCTTCCATGCCGGGCGGCAGGCCGTTCTTGGTTTCCGCCAGGGCGGTCTCGATGGCACGGGTGAGCGCGATGGTGTCGGCTGTGGGCTGCTTCTGGATGCCCAGGATGACGGCGGGCTTGCCGCCGTAGCCCGCATCGCCACGCTTGAGCGCCGCCGCGAAAGTCACTTCGGCAATTTGGCGCAGCAGGATGGGCTGGCCGTTCTTGGCTGTGAGCGCCAGGTTCTTCAGGTTGTCCAGGCTCGACGTGCGGCCCAGATGGCGAATGAGGTATTCACGGCCGTTGAGTTCGAGAAAGCCGCCAGACGTATTCGACGAGTAACCGCGCAGCGCGCCTTCGAGCTGCTCGTGCGTGATGCCGAGTTCGGCCATGCGCGCGGTATTGGGCTGTACCTGGAACTGGCGCACCTCGCCGCCGATCGGGATGACCTGCGCGACACCGGGGATCGCCAGCAGCCGCGGACGCAGCACCCAATCCGCGTACTCGCGCACTGCCATCGGCGAGATCTTCGCCGTGTCCACGGGGATGGCGATCTGCATGATCTCGCCCATGATCGAGCTGATCGGCCCCATGCGCGGCACCACGCCCTCGGCGACGCCTTCTTCCATAGACGACAGCCGTTCGCTCACCATCTGGCGCGCGCGGAAGATGTCGGTGCCCCAGTTGAAGGTGACGTAGAGGAACGACAGCCCCGCGCTGCTGACCGAACGCACGCTTTCCACGCCGGGCAGCCCGTTCATCGTGGTTTCGAGCGGGAAGGTGATGAGCTGCTCCACCTCCTCGGGCGCCATGCCGCCGGCCTCCGTCATGATCGTGACGGTGGGCTTGTTGAGGTCGGGGAACACGTCCACCGGCGTGCGTGTCAGCGTCCACGCGCCATAGCCCATCAGCACAAGGCTCGCGATGATCACCAGCAGCCTGTTCGCGAGGCTGCCTTTCAATAGCCAGTTGAACATGTCCGCGCACCTGATTGACGAGGGTGGCGCCTTCGCTGACGACGCGGTCGCCGGCCTTGAGCCCTGAAGTGACGGAGACGGTCGACCCGTCCAGCGGCTGGAAGATCACCACGCGGGGCTCGTAGCGCTCAGGCGACTTCTTGACCCACACGATGGATTCGTTCGACGGGTTCTTCATCAACGACGCGGCCGGCACCGGCACACCCTTGATCTGCGAGCGCGTCTGCACCACCACCTCCACCGGCTGGCCGACAGCCAGGCGGGTCGGCGCCGTGCCCGTGGTGCGAAAGACCAGCGGCAGCGCCTGTTCGCGCAGGCTCGCCGATGCGCCAACAAAGGCGAGCGTGATGCGTTCGCCGCCTTTGGTGGTGACGAAGGCACCGGCGATATCGGTCGCGGTGGTGCCGTCATAGGCCAGCGCCTCGATGCGCAGGCGGCTCGGGTCCACGATCTCGAACAGCACTTCGCGCGCATCGACCACTTGACCGCCCACCACCGAGGCGGTGGCGATCACGCCGCTGACAGGCGCCGTGAGCGCTTCCCGCGTCGTCAGGCCGCCGCCGAGCGCGCGAAGGCGTTCGTCCAGGCTCGTGACTTCGCTCTCCGCGACCTCGATCTCCTTGCGGGGCACCGTGTCAGCCAGATCGCGCAAGCGCGCCAGGCGTTTGGCGGCGAGGTCTTTGGCGGCGCGCAACTCGGCCACTTGCGCCACCTGGTTGGCGCGCTCCAGGCTGCCGGCTGAGGGCAGCACGTACGCCAGCACCTCGCCCTTGCGGACTTGCGCGCCCACCGAAGGCAAACCGCGCGGGCCGGCCTCGATGCGGCCACCCACGGTGGGTTGCACCTTGCCGCCGGCGTTCGGGTCCATCACCACCCGGCCGGCCAGCTCCACAGCACGTGGCAAGGACTTCTCTTCGACCGCGATGGTGCGCAGGCCCATCTGCCGCTGTGCCGGCTTGGGCAGGAACACCGTGCCATCGGGTTGCCGCTTGGGCCCGCCGCTGCTGGCTGCCGGTGACTCGTCGCCATGGTCGTGGCCCGGGCCGGCGTGCGCCGGCATGGCCAGCGCGGCAAGCGTCAGCAGTACGGTGCCGGTGTGGGCGAGAAACAGGCGCAGACACTGCTGCCGCAAGTGGAGGGCCTTCATGCTGCACTCCCGAACGATGCGTTCAGCGCCCGCTTGCCCGTGAAGCGGCGTATCGCCATCCAGACCACCGCCAGTACAGCCAGCCCGCCCGCGCCCCAGGTGGCGTACGTTTTCCATGGCATCGGTGCGGCGGCGGCCTTGACCGGTCCTTCAGCGTGCAGATCGAGTTCACCGGCCAGCAGGTCCGAGTCTTTCGCGGTGCTGACGGTGGCGGTGATGGGGATGACGCCGGGCTTGAGCGCCGCGGCCAGCGTGGCCTCGAACTCGCCCTCGGCGTGCGGTGACACGGCCACCTTGGTGCCGCCCATTTCCAGCTCGACCTTGGCATCCTTCACCGGCGCGTTCGTGGCGCTGTGGTCGAGGTACAGCGTGAGCTTCGTGCCATTGACCACGCCCACCAGCTCGAACAACTCGGATGTCGCCACGAAGCGTGGCAGCCCCGGACCTTCGCCGGCTGCCGCGGGTTCGTCGCCGTGGTCGTGGCCGGGGCCGGCCAGCGCGAGGGGCGAGGCGGTCAGCATCAGGGTTGCGCAGGCAGCAGCAAGAGCCGCGCGACCCACAGGTCGACTGCGCGCTGCACACACGCGAGCTTCAGGTTGGACGGTGATGGTGGGCATGGGTGCTCCAAGGGGATTCGTTTGGACGGATGTGTTCATGGCGGCATGCGGTTTCATCGGACTCGATCCAGCTCAATCGGGCTCAATCGGGAAGAAGCCCGAGCGCCTGCCGACGGAGTGAAATCGCCAGCTTCAGTTCGATATCCGCGCGCGCCGCCTGCCGTTCGGCATCAGCGGCTTCGAGTTCAACGCGCAGCCGGGTCGGCAAATCGCTTTCGCCAGCGCGGAACGACTTGTCGATGAAGCCTCGTGTCTCGCGTGCGAGCTGGGCACGGCGGCCCGCCGCATCGGCTGCCGCCAGCGCAGCGGTCTCGCGGGCGCGGGCGGCAATCAGGTTGGCTTGCAGCTTGTCCTGCTCGGCAGACAGCGAGGCTTCGGCTTCAGCCAGGTCGGCCGCCGCTGTCGCCGCTTTGGCGCGGTTGCGGTCGTCGCTGCCGAATGGGAAACGAAACCCCAGCGTCACAGTCTGGCCGTAGGACTCACCGGCGACCCCGCGGTCACGCGTCGTCAACAGCGTCAGCTCGGGGTTGGCGCGCTTCTGGCTCTGCGCCAGGGCCAGTGCGCGGCGCAGTGTCTCGGCCCGGTCGGCCAGCTCGCGCAGCGCCGGGTGGTCGGGCAACACGGTCGCTTCGGAAGCTGGAGTGGACTCGGCCTGGGTGGGCAGATCTGCTGCGACGCTGCTGCCCACCCAGATGCGCAGCGCTACCACGGCGGCTGCCTCGGCCGCGCCGCTGGCCGCAAGCTCGGCCTGCGCCGTCGCAACCGCGCCTTCTGCCTGGTTCTGGTCGGCGCGCGCCAGGTCGCCAGCCTTCAAGCGGCGTGCCACGTCGGCGGCCAAGGTCTGCGCTGCCGTCAGCCGCGTGCGCGCAGCCAGCACGTCTTGCCGCGCTGCGTGCAAGGCCCACCAGGCTTCCCGTACCGAGCCGGCCACACGCAAGCGGGCGGCGGCTGTCCGAGAGTCGATGGCGCCGAGTTCGCTGTCGGCCAGTGCCTGGGCGCGGGCGCGCTCGCCCGGCAGCCACAGCGGTACGGCGACACCCACCTCGTACTCACGAGCGCCGTTGTTGCGTGTCAAGCGATCGGTACGGGTCGACGCTTCCAGCGCCGGCGGCTCGGGCGTCCAGCCCGAAACCGCTCGACGTTGAGCGGTGGCAGCATCGCGTCGCAGCGGCGCCGCCTGAAACTCCGGCTGGCGCGTCCATGCTGCCTCGACGGCGGCGCGCAGTGGTGTTGCCACCACATCGGTCGGCGCAGACGCGCCCTGAGTTTGCGGGCTGGCAGTTGGTGGCGTTTGCGCGTTGGCCGCGGCATGACCGAGCGCTGCACCCAGCGCCGCTGCGGCAGCTATCAAGGCCGCCCGGGCGCTGGAGGCGCATGCGCGCCTCGACAGGTCTCGTGGAGACGAGATCGCCATGTTGTTCTTCCGTTCTGTGCCACGGCGCACGCGTGTGGTGCGTGCGATCGGGTAACCCGTGGTGCCGGCTCAGGTGCCGGCGATGTGAGCCTGTCGCGTGCCCGGTGTATCGGGAGCGAACGCGAGCAACGTTGCCGGCGAGCTGCGCGCGCCGATGGCGCGCGATGGGGTCAGCCCTGTCGGCGGGTCACAGGCTGGTGCGCCACGGTGGCCGGAAGAGCTTCTCGGCAGGCGAGGCAGGCCAACTGGCAGCGTAACTTGTCACCGCAGAGGCCGCATCACATGAGGGCACCGCGCTCGCGGTGGGCGCCGCAGCGTGGGCAGCGCCAAGATGGCAGACGCCGCAGTCGGCGTCCAATCCGAGATCGCCGCTGCCGTGGGGCAATGGATGGTTTTCACCCTCGCCTGGCGAGCCGGTCGCATCGGGCGACGCGCTGGCGTTGCTGAACGCCACGGGCGCAGTTCCGTGCTCATGCTGGTGCTGATGGTGGCCGAAGTGCACTTCAGCCACCACGGGTTCGTGCTTGCAGTACGCGGCCGCGAGCGCCCAACCCCATTGGAGGGGCAGGAACACCAGCAAAAAGGCGGCTACGGATTTGCGCACGGGCTCAAGTTTAAGTGGGGCGGGAGAGTCTGCGGTTCGTGGGCGCCCGACAAGACCCGCGTCCTGCGCGGGGCTTGCCCCGCCGTGCCGGATCTCAACGCCCGCTTTGGACAGACAGGCGCCGAAGCACCGCGAATGTCATCGACGCCGTGCGTCAACCGCCCAAGTAGCCAGCTTGGCGCGCGCTGCGCGCTTGCGGAGTCTCGCTGCGCATGTCGGCGATGACCTGCGCCCGGGTCTTGTTCATGCCCTGGGTTTCGGCGGGCAACGGCAGGCTGCGGGCGATGCGGGCCAGCGAGCCGTCCTTCTGCGCGGCCAGCACTTCAGCCGTGACTTGAGCACGCGTTTTCGTCGAAGTCGCGTGATCCAGGTGGATCGTCACGCCGGCTTCGCCATCGGCGGGGTGGTACACAGAAGCTGCGGAAGCAGCCATCGGCAGTGTGGGCAGCATGGCCAGGGTGGCGAGGGTCAGGGTGCTCTTGAACATCATCGAAGTCCCTTGGCGTGGATGACGGCCAGCGACTGTGCTGTGCCGTATGCCTCAAGGCATGCAGCCACTCTAGGTACCGCTGCGGGACATGACGCTGGCGCGCGCATTACATGTTTGTCAGGTTCGGCCGCGCGCGCGAGCAGGCAAAGACAATGCACCCATGCGTGTACTGCTGATCGAGGACGAGACCAAGCTCGCCAGGTACCTGACGCAAGGGCTGGCGGAAGAAGGCTTCGTTGTGGACGTGGCCGCCAACGGCGTCGATGGCCTGCACATGGCCATGCAGGGCCAGTACGAGCTCATCGTGCTCGACGGCATGCTGCCCGGTATCGACGGTTTGGGCGTGCTCGCGGCGTTCAGGCAGGCGCGCAACACGCCGGTGCTCATGCTCACGGCGCGCGGCGCGGTAGAAGACCGCGTCAAGGGCTTGCAAGCCGGTGCGGACGACTATCTGACAAAGCCCTTTGCGTTCTCCGAGCTGGTGGCGCGCCTGCATGTGTTGCTGCGTCGCGGCAAGGCGAGTGGCGCGGCCGAAGCGAGTGTGCTGCGCCTGCATGACCTGGAGGCCGACCTGATTCGCCGCAAGGCCGTGCGTGCCGGTACCCGACTCGACCTGAGCGCCAAGGAGTTCAACCTGCTGACGCTGTTCCTCCGCCGGCAGGGCGAGGTGCTCTCCAAGACCGAGATCGCCGAACAGGTCTGGGACATGAACTTCGACAGCAACACCAACGTCGTCGAGGTTGCGATCCGCCGCTTGCGCAGCAAGCTCGATGAACCGTTCACGGAACCGCTCATCCACACCCTGCGCGGCATGGGATACGTGATGGAGCTGCGGCGTTGAAGGCTGGCCAGCAGGGCAGCCCGGCGGCTTCGCTTGGCGCGCGCTTGTCGTCGATGCTGGCCGCTCAGGCCTTGGCCTGTCTGGTACTGGTATCGCTCGCGGTGTACTTCGTCAGCGCCGGCAACATGGAGCGGCGGCAGGGCGACACACTGGTGCAGAAGCAGTCGATCATCAATCACCTGCTGGACGAAGCGGCGGCCAGCGGCGACATGCCGGCTTTGCGGCACAAGCTCGACGACTTCTTCCTCGGTCACACCGACCTGCGGCTGTCGTTGACCGGGCCGGCTGGCAGCGAGCTGTACCGCAACCGGTTCCCGGACCCGCAGCCCGTGCACGTTCGTCGAGCCGACTACACCGCCCGGCAGGTGCTGGCGGCGGGGCAGGTCTTGGAGATCTCGGTGAAGCTGGAGCTGGATGTGTCCGCGGACTACCGGTTTCTGAAGCAGCTGGCCTGGGCCTTGGGCCTCGCGGCACTGTTGGGGGCCTTGCTCATTTCCGCGGGTGGCTTCCTGCTCGTGCGCGCAGGGCTCGCTCCCGTGCGCAGCCTCGTGCGGCAGACCGACTCGCTCGGCGCTGCGAACCTCGGCAAGCTGCTCGATGGCAGCCGCCAGCCGCGGGAACTTCAGCCCCTGGTCGAACGGTTCAACAGCCTGCTCAGCCGGCTGCGCCAGGCTTACGAACAGCTCGAAGCCTTCAACGCCGATGTCGCCCACGAGCTGTGCACACCCCTGGCAACGCTGATCACGGGCACGGAGGTCGTGCTGCGCAAGCCGCACGCGCCCGAGGCGCTGCGCGAGGTGCTGGAGTCGAATCTCGAGGACTTGCAGCGCCTGTCGGGAATCGTCGCCGACATGCTGTTCCTGTCGCGCGCCGATAGGGGTGCCGTCGGGCGTATGGAGGTTGTACCCAGCCTGGCCGCGCTGGCCGCAGAAGTCGGCGAGTACCACGAGGCAGCGCTGGCAGAGTCCAACCTCCGCATCGAGGTGGTGGGCGACGCCAGTGGCAGTTGGGATGGCGCCTTGCTCAAGCGCGCAATCTCCAATTTGCTGGCCAATGGGACCCGGTACGCCCGGCAAGGCAGCTCGCTGCAGGTGCGGATCGAGCGGATGCACAACGACGCGGTTCGCGTTTCGGTCGTCAATAAGGGGCCGGCCATTCCGGAGGAGCACCTGGGCCGCTTGTTCGACCGCTTCTACCGGGCCGACGGCGCCCGAAGTGGCAGCGACGCCAACCACGGCCTGGGCCTGGCGATCGTGGCAGGCATCAGCCGAATGCACCGCGGAAACACCTTCGCACACAGCGCTGAGGGCTTTACGCATGTGGGCTTCGAGTTGCCGGCCCTTGCAGCCGGCACTTGAGCCGCAATCGGCCCACCACCATCGCAAGCGAGGGCAGAACCGATGCCGCTATCCATCCAGCAAATTCCGAATATGTCACGTGACGAGCTGACATTGATTCTCGCGGGTGGGCTTGTCGGCGGAGCCATCTTGCTGGGCCTGGTGTTGTTCTTGAACTGGCGACATCGAAGTGGCCGCCCTCAAGGCGTCGGGCAACAAGCGAAAGCACGCATGGGCCGCCGTCGAAGGAAAAAGGGCCGCTGATGACCGCCTGGCCGGTTTTCCGCCGATCGACGCGCTTGGGTTTGCTGGCCACCCACGAGCCGGGGCTGGACTTGCTGCGCTACAGTCACGGTGTGCGCCGTACTCTGCGTCTGCTATTGATCTGCCTGCTCTCGCTTGCGCTGCCGTTCAAGGCGCTGGCGGGCGTGGCGATGATCGGCTGCGGGCCGAAGCACCATGCCTCGATGGTGCGGATGGCGGATGCCAAGCCCGTTGTTCATGCCGAAGCGTCGGCCGGGCACGGCGCGCATGCGATGCACGCCAGCCAATCCCCGTCGCAGGGCGAGCCAATGGCCGATGCCGCGGGCAGCGAGGGCGGCGCCGCCGCCCCTGACAGCACCAAGTCTGCTACGGACCATGGCGCGAAAGCCGCCAAGGGCAAGTGCAGCAGTTGCGCACCTTGCTGCGCTGCGGCTGCGCCAGCGCCAGACCACCACCGGTGGCCCACGGCCGAGCCTGCGCATCGCGAATCGCCGTTCCGGGCCGATCGCTACAGCGGCGTCATCACCGACGTACCGCACGAACCACCCCGTTTGATCCTCGCCTGATCCCCGAGCGGCCACGCGCCTCGACGCGCCTGGCCCGGCAGAGATCCAGCCCGCCCGGCTTCCGCTCAGGAAAGGCCGGCGGTTCACTGAAGCGAGGATTCCATGTTCACCGTTCAAGCGAGCAGGCCATTGCGGGCCGCTCTGACCGTTGCGGCATTCACTGCCGCGTTGATGTCCAACGGGCCCGCCGCGGCTCAGGCCAGCCAGCCCGGTTCGGCAGCCCCTGTCACCAAGCGTGACCCGCTGAATGCGGCCGAGCGCGTGCCCACCGTGCAGCACCGCTCGGCCTTGGCAAGCTACCGCGCCCACGCAGAGCAGCCCGTCGGCTCCTGGCGTGAGGCCAACGACACCGTCACGAAGATCGGCGGCTGGCGCGCCTATGCGCGTGAGGCCAGCCAGCCCGACGCGTCGGCTCCGATGCCGCCGTCCGCCCCGCCACCCGTTGCACCGGTGGCCAAGCCTGCGGCAACGCAGCCGGCGCCGGCCGGGCACGCGGGGCACGGCAAGCCATGAGGTCCGCGCAGATGAACACCCATACCCTGAAACGACCGGCGCAGCTGCTCGTGCTGGCCGTCGCCAGCGCCCTGCTCGGCGGTTGCGCCAGCTTCTCCACCGATGGCGGCTTCGGCACCGTTGAGTCCACCGCCAAGGATCGACTCGGCAAGGAAGTGCGTTGGGCGCGCAACGACGCTGACGCCGACACCATCGAGCGCCGCGTCGCCGAACTGCTGGCCAAGCCGTTGGGTGCCGACGATGCCGTCCAGGTGGCGCTGCTCAACAACCGCGGTCTGCAGGCCCGCTTCCAGGACCTGGGCATCACCGAGGCCGAAGTCGTACAAGCCGGACGTTTGCCCAATCCCGGCTTCAACTTCGGCCGATTGAAGCGAGGCGACGAGATCGAGCTTGAGAGAAGCCTGCACTTCAATATCGCACGGATCTTGACCCTGCCGATCGTGTCGCGCCTGGAAGCTCGCCGTTTCGAGCAGGTCAAAGGCGAGGTGACGATGGACATGCTGTCGCTCGCCGCAGACACGCGCAAGGCCTACTACCAGGCGCTGGCGGCAGAAGAAGGCGTGCGCTACATGCGGCAGGTGAAGGAAGTGGCCGAGGCCAGTGCCGAGCTGGCGCGGCGCATGGAGGCCGTCGGCAACTTCAACAAACTGGCCCGCGCTCGCGAGCAAGCCTTCTACGCCGACGCAGCGCTGGGGCTGGCGCGCGCCGAACAGGCACAACGGGCCTCGCGCGAGCGCCTCGTGCGCCTGCTCGGTGTATGGGGAACGCAGACGCAGTTCACGCTGCCAGAGCGCCTGCCCGATTTGCCCGACGCGCCGAAGGATCAGCCCGACATCGAGCGCATGGCCATGGCGCAGCGCCTGGATGTGATGGCCGCGAAACTGGGTGCGGAGCGAACCGCTCGTAACCTCGGCCTCACGCGCACGACCCGCTTCATTAACGTGCTGGAGCTGGGCCTGGTGCGTAACACCTCCAACGAAGCCCCGCGCCAGACCGGCTGGGAAATCGGCGTTGAACTGCCGCTGTTCGACTGGGGCGGAGCGCGCGTAGCGCGGGCCGAGGCCATCTACATGCAGGCCCTGCACCGCGCCGCCAAGACGGCCATCGACGCCCGCTCCGAAGTGCGCGAGGCCTATGGCAACTACCGCAGCGCCTACGACATCGCCCGCCACCAGCGTGACGAGATCGTGCCGCTGAAGAAGCGCATTTCCGAAGAACAGGTGCTTCGATACAACGGCATGTTGATTGGCGTATTCGAACTGCTGGCCGATGCTCGTTCGCAGATCGCCAGCGTCAACGCCGCCATCGAGTCGCTGCGCGACTTCTGGCTGGCGCAGGCCGATCTGGACATGGCGCTCATCGGCAAGGCCGCGATGGCTGCGCCGGCCGCCGGTGCCGCTCCTGCTGCCGAAGGCGGCGGTGCGCCGCACTGATGGCACCGACAGCGCGCGCTGCGAACCTCAAACATCCAAGGACTTCTATCCATGTTCTCCCGAAGAAACTTCATCGGCAGTGCAGGTGCCGTGACAGCGGGTGTCGCTGCTGCCGCCGTTAGCAAGGTGGCCATGGCCGCGCTGCCCGAGCCGGTTCTGCAGACCAAGCCCGACACCATGCCGCCACTGGTGCCGAACACCGGCCGCCCCTACAACCCCGTGGTCACGCTCAACGGCTGGACCTTGCCCTGGCGCATGAACGCTGGCGTCAAGGAGTTCCACCTCGTCGCCGAGCCCGTGGTGCGCGAGATGACGCCTGGCTTCAAGGCCCACCTTTGGGGCTACAACGGCCAGAGCCCGGGGCCCACGATCGAGGTGGTCGAAGGTGATCGTGTCCGCATCTTCGTCACCAACAAGCTGGGCGAGCTGACCAGCATCCACTGGCACGGCCAGCGGCTGCCTAACGGCATGGATGGAGTGACGGGCTTGAACCAGCCCGGCATCCCGCCCGGCAAGACCTACGTGTACGAGTTCGTGGCCCGCCGACCCGGCACCTTCATGTACCACCCGCATGCCGACGAGATGGTGCAGATGGCGATGGGGATGATGGGCTTCTGGATCACGCATCCGAAAGCGAAACATCCGCTGATCGACGAGGTAGACCGCGACTTCGTCTTCCTGCTCAACGCCTACGACATCGACCCCGGCAGCTACACGCCCAAGATCATGACGATGCTCGACTTCAACCTGTGGAGCTGGAACAGCCGCATCTTCCCCGGCATCGACAGCCTGAACGTGCGGCACATGGACAAGGTGCGGCTGCGCATCGGCAACCTGACGATGACCAACCACCCCATCCACCTGCACGGGCACGAGTTCCTCGTCACCGGCACAGACGGCGGGCCGACACCGAAATCGACCCGCCGCTACGAGGTGACCGAGGACGTTGCCGTGGGGCAGATGCGCCAGCTCGAGTTCCTGGCCGACGAAGAAGGTGACTGGGCTTTCCATTGCCACAAGAGCCACCACACGATGAACGCGATGGGCCACAACGTGCCCACGATGATCGGTGTGGACCATCGTGGCGTGGCCAAGCAGATCACCAAGCTGATCCCGGACTACATGGTGATGGGCGAGCGTGGCATGAAAGACATGACCGAGATGGAGATGCCGCTGCCCGACAACACGGCAGCCATGATGACCGGCACGGGGCCGTTCGGCTCGGTAGGCATGGGCGGCATGTTCAGCGTCGTGAAGGTGCGCAAGGAGCAGAAGCCCGGCGACTACAGCGACCCGGGCTGGTTCAAGCACCCGCCGGGCACGGTGGCCTACGAGTTCACCGGTGTCATTGGAGCCACCGGCCAAGCCGGTGGCGTGCCCGACCCAGCGCGCTTCAAGGCCGACGCCAGCCCCGGGCCGGGTTCGATGCCGCCTGTGGCCAAACCCGCCAAAGAGGTCGAGGTCAAGGTGCGCAAGCCGGCCGGCGGGCACTCGGGCCACTGAACCCAAAGTTCAACAGGAGCAAACATGCATCACTCGATCGGGGCATCAATCCTCGCAGCCGTACTGGCGCTGTCCGCTTCGGCCTTCGCCCAGACCAGCCCCTACGCGGGCGAGCAGCAACGTGCCATCAAGGCGCTTGACGAACGCGACGTAGCCGCGTTGCGCCAGGGCCAGGGCATGGGCTTCGCGAAGGCAGCGGAGCTGAACGGCTACCCCGGCCCCATGCACACGCTGGAGCTTGCCGAGCCGCTGCAACTCAGTGCCGAGCAGCGCGCTGCCACCAGCCGACTGATGGACGAGCACAAGGCCCGCTCGCGCAGGTTGGGCGAGGCCGTCGTCACGGCCGAAGTCGAACTGGATCGGCTCTTCGTTGGCAAGCAGGCCACGCCACTGGCGGTCAGCCAAGCCACGCAGCGCATTGCCGATCTGCAAGCCCAACTGCGCGCCGAGCACCTGAACACCCATCTGGCGCAGACCGCTTTGCTCACGCCCGCTCAGACGCAGCGTTACGTCGAGCTGCGTGGTTATGCCTCAGCAGCACCTGCTGCCGGCGACCGACCTCACTCCAACCACCCACACCGCCAATGACCCCGGCATCACACAAGGAGCCAACGATGAAGCAGACCAATACCCCGCTGCGCGCACGCCGCGCTGCCGTGACCCAACTCGTCGGCGCCGCCACAGCCTTGGCATCGCTGCCGCTGCTGAGCCTGCCCGCCCGCGCTCACACCGACAAGCCGCACGCAAAGAAGGGCCCGGTGGTCAAGGAGCAGAAGGACTGGGGCATTGCCGGCGACGCGAAGAATGCCAAGCGGAGCATCGATGTGGGCATGGCCGACAACATGCGCTTCACGCCCGACCGTATCGAGGTGCGCCAAGGCGAGACCGTGAAGTTCGTCGTGCGCAACAGCGGCAAGGTGATGCACGAGTTCGTCATCGGCACCAAGGCGGAGAACGCCAAACACGCCGAGATGATGGTCAAGTTTCCGAACATGGAGCACGACGAGCCGTACATGGCGCACGTCGGACCAGGCAAGACCGGCGAGATCGTGTGGAACTTCAACCGTGCGGGCGAGTTCGAGTTCGCCTGCCTGATCGCGGGCCACTACCAGGGTGGGATGGTCGGCACCATCAAGGTCGCACCTGGGGGCAAGGCGTGAAACGGCGCCGCGCACTGCTGGCCGCGGCAGCCTTGATGAGCGCGCCAGCGTGGCTGCGCGCCCAGCTAAGCCCGGTCTTCGTCGAGGTTTGGAAGAGCCCGACCTGCGGCTGCTGCAAGGCGTGGGTAACCCACCTGGAGGCCAACGGCTTCAGGGTCAGGGTCCACGATGTTGGCAACGCATCGGCGCGAGCACGGCTCAAGGTGCCCGCCAAGCTGGGCTCTTGCCACACCGCGCTGGTGGGTCGCTATGCCATCGAAGGGCATGTTCCCGCGGCTGACATCCACAGGCTCATCAAGGAGCGGCCCGATGCCATCGGGCTGGCCGTGCCCGGCATGCCGCTGGGCTCACCGGGCATGGACGGCCCTGACTACGACAACCAGCAAGACCCCTACGACGTGCTGCTGATCTCCGCAGACGGCAGCACAAAGGTCTTCAACAGCTACTTCAAGCGAAAGGAACGGACATGAACCGCAAACAACTCTCTGCGACGACTCTCGGCCTGGCTCTTGCACTGACGGCCGCGCTGCCGTCAGCCGCCTGGGCAGACGGCGACCACGGTAAACACGGTGCCGCCAAGGCCCCGGCACAGGCCGCCGCAGCCGACATGACGGACGGTGAAGTCCGCAAGGTGGACAAGGAAGGCGGCAAGCTCACGCTCAAGCATGCCGACATCAAGAGCCTGGACATGCCGGGCATGACGATGGTCTTCAATGTCCGCGACAAGGCCATGCTCGATGCGGTGAAGGCCGGCGACAAGGTCAAGTTCAAAGCGATCAACGACGCCGGCAAGTTCACCGTCACCGAGATGCAGGTGGTGAAGTAAGGCTGCAACGGGCCCGGCTGCGGCTGGGCCAGACCAGATGCCGCACGAGCTCAGGAACCTGCCGAAGCTGTCGCATGACGACCTGACGCTGATCCTGGTCGGTGCGCTGTCCAGTGCGGCCGTGCTCATCGGTCTTGTCGTGTTCTTGAGCTGGCGACACCGGCGCAAAGCCTCACCCGACAGCAAGCATCAAGGCACCCATCCCATCGGTCGGCGGAGAAAGAAGAAGCGCCAACGATGACCCACCCTTCACAACCACCACGTATTCCCATGAAGCTGCTTCGCCACGTTGCCGTGTTGGCCTTGTCAACGCCTGTCGGCGCCACACTGGCCGCGAATCACATCGTTGACATTCAATGGTCGAACGACGGCCGTTTCCAGCACCAGGCCCAGGTCGCTGCCGGCAAGTTCGTCGAAATCTGCGGCAAGCTGAGCTCCGGCAACGTGATCCGCTGGAGCTTCGACGGATCGGCGCCCATGGACTTCAACATCCACTATCACGTCGGCAAGGATGTCGTGTTCCCCGCCAAAGTGAGCCAGGTGGCGACCGGCCAGGACACACTGGCCGTCACCGTGCCGCAGGACTACTGCTGGATGTGGGCGAACAAGGGCACAACGCCAGTCAACCTGAAGGTCGAGTTGCGGCGCTGACCCAGCTCCGCTGGCTCTACCCCGCCGCCGCAACGGGCGCGTAGCCCTCTTGGGACAAGGCGCGCGACAACGCGCTGGTGTCTTGCGCGGTTTCCAGCCGCACGGTGCGAGTCGCAAGGTCGATCGTCACCTGGGCTTGCGGGTCTGCGGCCTTGACCGTCTTGGTGACGACCCCGGCGCAATGGCCGCAGGTCATGGTGGGGATGTGCCATTCGATCATCGGATGCTCCTGTTGCATGAGAACGGGCACCGAGTCTGATGTTTGCCACGGTGGCAAGGTCAAGGGGTGAACGGTCGATGTTGACGTCGGGGTCTTTGGGTCGGTTGTGCTTGACCTTCCCATGATGGCAAGCTGGAGACTCTTTCTCTGCGCCGGGCTGATCCGGCGACGCGAGCTGTCGATGAACACGCTGTCCACTCCGGCCCCACGCACCTTGACCTTGCCGATCACCGGCATGACCTGCGCTTCCTGCGTCGCGCGGGTCGAACGCGCGCTGCAGCGCACACCGGGTGTGGCGCGGGCTACCGTCAACCTGGCGACCGAATCGGCCGTGGTCACGGTCGGGCATGGGGCCCCGGCGAGCCCTGCCGGGCCGCCGCTGGCCGCCGAGATTCGCAGTGCGGTCCAGGAAGCAGGGTTCGGCGTCGCCGAGGCCAGCCTGGCGCTGAAGATCGAAGGCATGACCTGTGCCTCGTGCGTCGGCCGTGTCGAGAAAGCCTTGCTCCGACAGCCGGGTGTGCTGGCTGCCGAGGTCAATCTCGCGACAGAGGCGGCCACCATCAGGTTCATTGCCGGTGCCGTGGACACGAGTCAACTGCTGCGGTCTGTCGAAGATGCGGGGTACCAGGCGCATCTGCCTCGAGCCGCTGCACCGGGTGGCGCGACGCCCAGTGCCGAGATCCGGTCCTTGCGCAGTCTCGGCGGCAGCGGCTGGGCCGTTGCTGCCGCTGCCGCGCTGACGCTGCCGCTGGTGCTGCCGATGATCGGCCTGCTGGCTGGCCGGCACTGGATGCTCGATGGCTGGATCCAGCTCGTCTTGTCCAGCCTGGTGCAGTTCGTGCTGGGTGCTCGCTTCTACATCGCCGGCTGGAAGGCGTTGCGGGCCCGCGCCGGGAACATGGATCTGCTGGTCGCCATCGGCACTTCCGCCGCCTGGGGCCTGAGCGTGTTCGAGCTGTTGCGGCCGGGCGCGAGCGCAATGCCGCCGCTGTACTTCGAGGCTTCGGCAGCCATCATCACGCTGGTGATGCTGGGCAAGTGGCTGGAAGGGCGAGCCAAGCGCCAAACCACCGAGGCCATCCGTTCGCTGAACGCGCTGCGCCCCGAAACAGCCCGCGTGCTGCGGCCGGCGATGGGCGGCCAGACCGGCGCGGACGAGCGCATCGAAGAGTTTCCCATCGACCAGGTTCGCGTGGGCGAAACGGTGATCGTGCGCCCTGGCGAGCGTGTGCCGGTCGATGGCGATGTGCTGGCGGGTGCCTCGCACGTGGATGAGTCGATGATCACCGGCGAGAGCCTGCCAGTGGCCCGCGGCATTGGAGACCGGGTGACGGGCGGCGCCGTCAACGGCGAGGGCCTGCTGCGGGTGCGCACCACGGCCATCGGCGCCGAGTCGGTGCTGGCGCGCATCGTGCGCCTGGTCGAATCGGCGCAAGCCCGGAAGGCGCCTATCCAGCGCTTGGTGGATCGCGTGAGCGCGGTGTTCGTACCCGTGGTGCTGGCGCTGGCCGCGTTGACGCTGGCGGCGTGGGGCTGGGTGGGCGGCGATTGGCAGCAAGGCATCCTCAACGCCGTCGCCGTTCTCGTCATCGCCTGCCCGTGTGCGTTGGGCCTGGCGACGCCGACGGCGATCATGGCCGGCACCGGCGTGGCCGCTCGCCACGGCATCCTGATCAAGGACGCAGAGGCGCTCGAGGTGGCGCATGCAGTGCAGACCGTGGCCTTCGACAAGACCGGCACGCTTACCGAAGGCAAGCCCGTGCTGGTCGAGTTCACCGGCGCGGGCATCGACGACCTCGAACTGCTGCGCCTGGCCGCCGCCCTGCAACAGGGCAGTGAACATCCGCTGGCGAAAGCCGTGCTGGCCGCTGCGCGGGCGAAGTCGCTGCCTGCGCCCATGGCCGACGATCTGAAAGCCGTTGCCGGCCGCGGTGTGGCGGGCAGGGTCGAGGGCCGTGCGCTGCAACTGGGCAGCCAGCGATGGATGGGCGAACTCGGCGTGTCGGTGGCCGCGCTGGCCGACGCTGCCGGGCGTTTGCAGTCAGAAGGCCGAACCGTGTCCTGGCTGGCGCAGGCCGATGCGTCACGCGGCCCCCGGCTGCTGGGCCTGCTGGCCTTTGGCGACGCCTTGAAGCCGACGGCCGAAGGTGCGGTGGCCAAACTGCGCGTCATGGGCATCCGCACGGCTCTGGTCACCGGCGACAACGCCGGCAGTGCCGCCACGGTGGCCCGGCAACTCGGCGTCGATGCCGTGCACGCCGAGGTGCTGCCCGAGCACAAAGCGCAAATCATCGAAGCCCTGCAACGCGCGCCCGCCGTCGTAGCGATGGTGGGCGACGGCATCAACGACGCGCCGGCACTGGCTGCGGCCAACGTGGGCATCGCCATGTCCACCGGCACCGACGTGGCCATGCAGGCCGCTGGCGTGACCCTGATGCGCGGCGATCCGGCCCTGGTGGCTGATGCGATCGACATCTCGCGCCGAACCTACGCCAAGATCAGGCAGAACCTGTTCTGGGCTTTTGCCTACAACGTGGTCGGCATCCCGCTCGCCGCCCTGGGCCTGCTGAACCCGGTGATCGCCGGCGCGGCGATGGCTTTCAGCAGCGTGAGCGTGGTCGGCAATGCGTTGCTGCTGCGGCGGTGGAAGGGGCTGGCATGAACACAGGTATGTCGCTGTCGGAGCGTGTGAACATTGGTGAGGCGGCGGCCCGATCGGGCGTATCGGCCAAGATGGTGCGGCACTACGAGTCGCTTGGTCTGCTGCCGCGTGTGGCGCGCACGGAATCCGGCTACCGCCAGTACGGCGAGGCCGACGTTCACACGCTGCGCTTCATCCGCCGCGCGCGCGACCTCGGCTTCAGCATGGCCGAGATCGCCGAGCTGCTCAAGCTGTGGCAGAACCGCCGCCGCGCCAGTGGCGAGGTCAAGCGCATCGCCGAGCGACATGTGGGTGACCTGCAGCGCCGCATCCAGGAGATGGAAGCGATGAAGCGCACGCTCGAGCGCCTGATGCACTGCTGCCATGGCGACGAGCGGCCGGAATGCCCGATCCTGGATGAACTGGCCGAGTAGCTCTTGCAGGAGCCTTAAGTCCTGCCTAAAGATTCACAGCGACCATCTGGCCGTGGCACTGCGCCACCGTTGCCGGAGACCTTGTTGAAAACCCCACCCCCGCCTGCTTCTTTCGACCTCCTGCGGGCCGAATCTTTCGTGCGAGGCGAGTCCACGCTCGCTGTCGTTTGTGATGCCCCGTTCGACGATGTCGCCGCGCGGCTGCAAGGCAGCCTCGCAGCCAACGGCGTGACCGTCGTCCATGTGCATGAGTTGGATCGCATGCTCGCGGCCAAAGGCTTCGCACTCGGCATTCGCTGCCGCGTTTACGAAGTCTGCGATGCCCGCCTGGCCGCGCAACTGCTCGAAATCGACCCCGGTCTGGCCCACGTACTGCCATGCCGCATCGCGATGCACGACCTCGGCGGCGTGGTCACGGTGACGACGCCGCGGCCCGTGGTGCTGATGGCCGAGTTCTCGCATGAGGCGCCCGTTGCGCGCCTTGCACAGGGCTTTGAGGTCGGGCTGCAACGCGTGCTCAGGGGAGTTCGCGCATGAACACCCCGTCACATGGCGGGCGCGGCGGTGCACCTGCGGCCGAGGCGGATGGTGGCCGCGAACTGCGCGAAACGCTGCATGACATCCGCAACCACCTCAACGCCGTCCTTGGGTTAGTCAGCATGATCCTGCTGCAGTCGCGTGACGAATCCGTCGTGCGCTACCGGCCGCTGGTGGAAGAGCAATCAGAGCAGTTGCGCCATCTGATCGTGCAGCTCGACGACCGCAAAGGGCGCGCCGCTGACGGGCAGGGCGCCTCGCCGCCCGTCGATGCGCCGCGTTTCGTCCCTGCCCTGGTGGACCTCTATGCACCCTACGCCGCCGAGTACGGCATGCGGCTGAAGTTCCGTGTGGAGCCCGGCATGCAGCGCCTGCCTGTCGATGGCAGGGCGCTGCACCGCCTGCTGAGCAACCTGCTAGTCAATGCGATCAAGCACTCGCAGGCCTCGCTCGTGGTGCTGCGCGCCGCGCCGCTCGACCCGACGCGCCCGCAGGCAGGGGTGCGGTTCACGGTGGTGGACGACGGCGTCGGCATCGAGGCACCGGTTCGGCAGGTCATTGGCCGTGTGCTTGCCGGCGAGCAAGCGGTGACGGGCGAGTACGACCGATCGGGCCTGGGCATCGTCGCGCGGCTGGCGCGGCAGCTTGGTGCCTCGGTCGAGATCGACAGCGCGCCCGAAGACGGCACGACGGTCACCGTGGCGGTGCCCGCGCTGCGCGTCGAGCCGTTGCAGCGCGCCGCCTGAGAGCCGCCGGCTCCCTGCCGGGGGAGGCCGCCGTTTCGTCGGCGCCATGCCACGTCGAATGTGATCCCGATAGAGTCTGCGCGATGAGGCTCCAACGGAGAGAAGAGGGGGAGTAGGGGCATGGGAGTGATCGACTCAACGAAGGCTTGGGCCCG
>VFQQ010001266.1_pt1 | contig 37052 bp, 62 predicted proteins | sample 3512341 | NCBI WGS metagenome assembly VFQQ01 (sample SAMN10412373, study PRJNA504923) | tailings metagenome | isolation source: Relicate 2 Philex TSF1 revegetated site | place: Philippines: Tuba, Benguet | collected 2017-08-29 | reverse complement strand
TCCTCACACTGATGCTTAGAAGAGAGGCGCATGTTTGCTCCTCAGTGGTTTGTTCGTATGCCTGCCCTGTTGCGGGCGCAGCTGTTGGGTTGGGCCACGCCTGTCTGCCAATGCCACCCTGCCTGCTGCCTCCAAGTGACACAACCTCAACCCTACCCCCCTCCACTGCCTCGCAGCCTCGTACCAGCGCTCGCTGCTGCGTGCCTTCCAGCGGGCGGCAGAGGAGGCTCGCTTCCCATTCCTCATCGTGGATGCACCCGCCATCCGGGTGCGTAGGCTGTGGCTGCTGCCGAGTGTGCCATGCCGCTGCTGCCTGCTGCCTGCCTGCCATGCTATGGCTGCTGCTGCTGCTGCCGCCTGCTGCCCGCCGCCAGGCAGGTGCGTGCCTTGCTGCCGTGTGCCACCTGCTGCCGGGCGGGCATCTGCCCTGCCTCTGTGCCGCTTGTCTAGCACACGATCAGCTCAGCACTTTGTCAGAGGCACACAGGCTAACCTGCGGTTTATGCCCATGCAGGTGGCTGACTTCAAGGACTTTTGGGCGGCGGCCCAGGCAGCTGGGTATGAGGCATATGTGGCCGAGCCACCCGAAACCGACCCTCAGGTGAGGCTCGGCGTGGCTGGGCCGCCCAGCTGTGCTGCTCTCCTGCCCTGCCACAGCGGCTGTCTTCTCTTTGTAGGCTGGCCGGCCGGGCTGTTGGGCGCCGGGCCACCTGCAATGACTGCTGATTCACGCAACTGCTGCCACCTGCCCCCCCTGCCCCCAGGTCTGCTTTGAGCGCTGCATTCATGGGCGCAGCAAGGAGGAGCTGTACGGCCTGTCTGCTCTGTTTGAGCCCGCCCCCGGCTGGTGCACGCTGCTCACGCTTGGCCGCCTGCTGGGCAAGGCCGGCGCCGGCGGCGAGCCTGCCGGCGGCGCTGGCGCTGGCGCGGCAGGCAGCGATGGCATTGCTGAGGTCGACATGGACGATGATGGGGGCGGCAGTGCCACTCCCATGGCCGCCAGCGGCAGCCGCGGAGGCAATGCCAGCGGCAGCGGCAGCGGCGCGGCACGCCGCAGCGGAGAGGAGGACGGTGAGGATGAGGAGGCGTCTGCAAAAGCTGCCAAGCCCGCCCGCAGCCGCTGGGCTGCCATGGACGACAGCAGTGAGGACGAGGGTGGTGCGGCAGCGGCCCGCAAGCGCAAGAAGCTGGGTGGGGCCGGTGGCAGCAGCGGCGGTCTGGGTGTGGACGATTGGCGGGAGCTGCTGGCCAGTGGCAAGCAGGCCCTGGCAGGCAAGACCCCGGGCTCCGCCCCGCGCGGCATCCTCAGCAGGGGCAGCGGCGGCAGCAACGGCAACGGCAGCGGCAGGGCCAGTGCGGGCAAGAAGCGCGTGCGCTGGCCGGACGAGGTGCGCGCTGTGGTTGTGCTTGCGCTGTGCTGGTGTGGCAGGTGTTCCAGCCTTGGCGGCACGCTTCTGCACTGCACCAGCAGATGCGAAATGCAGGCGGCTTGCATTGCTGATGACCATCCGTCTCGCTTGCTCTGCCCATGTGTGCAGGCGGCAGGTGCGGGGGAGGAGGAGGAGCAGGGGTTCCGCATCGGCGGCGGCGGCGAGCGCGCCAAGGCAGGGCTGGAGGTGGGTGGCCCCTCCCGAGTTGGCCGCCTGCTTGCCTGTCTGCTTGGATGTGTGATGCTGCTTGATTTTGGTGTGCAACAAAACAGCCTTGATGGCTAGCAAGTGCTTGGCAGCGCACCTGTCTATGCCATGTCAACTCTCTCACTGCCTCCTGCTTTCCCAGCTGAACTGCCCACCCTGCACCCCCTGCGCTGCAGGTGGTGCACGTGCTGCATGGGCTGGGCCCGCCCGCCCAGCTGGACGACGGCAGCGCGGGTGTGGCTCCCCACCCCACCGGCACCTTTGCGGCGGCAGCAAAGGCGGAGCACTCGAGCGAAGCGGACATGTTCAAGCGCCTGCTGCTCAGCCGTGGCGGCCCCCACTGAGGCATCTGCAAATTTCTGGCCTCTCAGGGACTGCAGCCAGCCAGCCAAGGTCTGGCTGCGCTGGCTGGGGCCGCCTACGCATGCCTTTGGGCTGCGTCACAACACCCGCCGCATTCTGTGCAGGCCGTGCCGAACAAGTGCGGCGCCTTGTCCCTTTATGGGACCTCTGGTGTGCCCGGTGCAGCGGTTTGCATGCATGCCAGCCGCCCTCTGCCTTGCATGCGTGTGCACATCGCCAATAACCTTCTTTCGAGGTGTCGCCGGCTCGTGGTGCCCTGGGTGCTTGCCACTCAGGTGAGCCGCCTGCTTTGCTTGCAGCTGGCTGGCATCCTGCGTTCTGCAGCTTCTGGTGCTTTGCAGCCGGCTGTGCAGGGCTCACACTCAGTGCGCAGCGTCTTGATTGTGTTCTGCCTTGTTGTGATTGTCGCTCCTTGCAGGGTCCACGTCCGGCTTGCAACCACAGTTTTCCAGGTACCGCTTGCATGCCGCTCTGTCGCTCCTCTATTCCGTCCCCGCTTGCTCCTGCTGCTCTTGTACCATTCTTGCAAGAATTCAAGTGTGATTCATCAAATGTAACACATCCCACAACACTGCTGACAAGGCGTGCTGAGGCGTTGGCAAGACAATGCGGCAAGCCAGCAGTCGGGCGCCAATGGGGATGCTCAGCATGCCGGTCTGCACATGCCAACGCTTCAGGCCGGTCGGCAGAGCGCCTTGTGCTGCGGCCAATGCTTCTTTTGGCACTCCGCACTGCGCATGGGATGGGCGAGCAGGCCGTTTCTGTTGGAGGGAACATGCGGCCATCCGCATCCAGGCCGGGCCGCCGTTTGGGCACTGGCCAGATGGCCCAGGCGCAGGACAGGCTGCAGGGCAGACACCTGGCACATGCGCAGTTCTGCACAACCCACAGCAGGCAAATGTTTGATGCCATGTGTTGACAGCTAGGCGGCTCGAGCAGGCCCACCTGCAGTACGATGCCCGCTTGCATCCGCTGCAGCGCCGCAGGCCCAGAGCCTTCTGGCCGCAGCCGGTGCACAGCGTGGGATCGGCCATGCCACCAAGGCTGGAGAGCACTGCCTTGTGGGCGGCAATGAAGGCGTCAACAGAGTCCATTGCGGAGCCGCCTGCCGCAGCCGTACCGCCGCCAGCGCCGCCATGCGCCGCCGCTGCTGCGCCGCTGCTGCTGGCTGAGCCGCGGAACCCCGAAAGCGTGCTGAAGTTGCTGGCCATGACCATAAATCCCTCCATATTCTGCGGAGGATCAAGTGAGGCCATGGAGTGTGCATGTCGACACTGGCAAGCAGGAAAGCTGCAGGCTTGCGATGCAGGCAGCATGCATGCAGCACTATGTGCGCAGCGCAGCGCTGTGTGCACAACGCCCGCTGCACGCGGTTGAAGTTGGCAACATCTGAGCTGTGCAAGTACATTGTGCATGGCGTCGCCCCCGCATCTTGCATGCGCAAACAGCGCAGACACCCATCCGGCCGCCAAACATGCGGGCAGTACAGCTGGCCGACGCTGCACGCACCTTGACCCAGCCATCCGGCAGCAGGCGCTTGCACCGCCGCAGGGCGGGCTTCGCCTCTTGGAACGCCTCCTCTGCCGCCCGCCGCAGCTGGGGGCTGACACCCAAGCATTTGGCGCTGCACAGATTCATTGCATCCACGGCACCTTGGGCCACATACCAGTCGCTGCCCTGCTGCTTGCCCAAGCGGAAGCAGCGCAGCCCAGCTTGCACGCTCTCCTCGGGGTTGCGTCTGCGCAGGTGCAGCACCTTGGCGTGCCAGCCCCAGGGGTTGTCTGGCTCCAGGGCCAGCAAGGCTGCCACGCTGGCATCTGCCGCTGCCTGGAACGCTGCTTGCGATGCAGTCAGGCGCGCCTGCATCGCCATGCCAAACATGCCGCCGCCGTTGAACAGCTCGATGCCAACACACATCACCAAGCGGTGGTGCGTGGCATACACCAGCTGGTCAACAGTCAGCGCCAGCCGCTTCAGCTGCTCCACACCGCTGCGCTCCACTGCCTCCTGCCCCTCTTCTGCCAGCCAGCGCAACTGCGCCTCTAAAAGTGGGCGCGCCTCGGGCCGGCAGAGCGCCGCCACAGCTGCGGGAGAGGGTGGGCAGTGCAGCGGGCAGTGCTCAGCCCCGGCAGACAGGCTGCTGCTTCAGCGGCGCTTGGAGGCAGGGCATAGCATGCCGTCCATCTAACTCATGGTAGCGTGCAGCGCAACGCGCCATTTCGGAATGGCAGCCACCCCAACGCCCAGTCTGCTGCTTGCTGCAGGGCCCAATGCCACATGGCTTGCACCACTCAACCTCCACCCCACCCCACAGCTCACCGAGCTTGCCAGCCTGCATAGACGGGTCCCCGGATGTGGCTGCCGCCGCATGGTACAGGGCCAGCCCTTCAGCCAGGGGCCCAGGAGGCAGCTGCGGCACGTAATGCGCGCCAGCGCCTGCCGCCCGCAAGTGCGGCACATAAGCTGTCAGGTGGTCTGGGAAATTCAAGCCTTCCGGGGTTTCTGGCGCCACATAATCCCCTCTGCGCTGGATGGGCAGCAGTGCAGCCAGGTCCTGCAGCAGGGCCACGCTCTCCACAAAGCCTGCCACCTGCAGGTGCAGGGCGGAGCACGACATTTTTGGGCAGCAGCCGACAACCAAGCAGGTGGGAGCACACAGAAGCAGCGGCAATGCAACCGGCGCTGCGGCCGCACCTCCGGGCTGCGCTCAGCGGGCGGGATGGCGCGGGCCCGCTCCAGCCGCCGCTGGAAAAACTCAGCGCCAGGCTGCTGTTGCATGGGGCCGTCTCAGACCTGGACTGGACAGTGAAGCAGGGAAGGCCGGGAGGGTAAGCATCGGCGGCAGCGGCACCAGGCGAGCGGCGGCGGCGGCGGCGGGCAGCGGCTGGCAGCGGCAGTGCTACAGTGCACAGCAATGCACCGCGCCTAACCTCGTAATGGAGCGCAAAGGCGCCGAAGAAGTGGAACCCGGTCAGCCGCGCCGCCAAAGTCGCGCAGCTTGTGCTAGGGGCGCCGAACCTGCTAGATCGGACTCGGGTGAACGTAAGGAGAGTGAGCGTGTTGCAAGAGAGCGCCCTGGAGTCGCACCGCTCGGCTGGCGGCAGCGGCGGCAGCAGGTGCAGCAGAGCGGCATATCGGCGCCAGCGGGCTGTTGAAGTGCGGTCATGTCATATTGAGCTATCACACTGATTCAGTACTTTGAGCCTGACATGAATGCATCCCACGTTCTGATAAGGCTGCTTCTCGGTCCTCGATTTTGCTCGATTCATGAAGCGCTGGGCACGCCGTGCCGGGTGCCTTCCGCTGGCCTGAGGGTGCGAGTGAGACCCCAATCAGCCTGTTCAACCTACAAAGCATCACTCCAACTACACCGTCAAGCCAACCATGCACCTCACGACCCACACAGGAGTGCTGCAGCCCACAGGCAGAAGTGAGCGTGCTGCTTGCGGGCCTGCTGCTCGTTTCGGCGTGCGCCGGAAACTGTCGCAGTATCGATCAGTGCCTTGCCCGCGGCCCGGGGGCGCCCTGCCAAGCGGCCCCCTTGAAAGGGCGCCCCCGCAAGGGGCAGCCGATCCTGAGGGCAGCGCGTTGACGAGATACAGGGTCCAAAAGCAGAAACGCCGCTCGTGGGCGCTCCTAGGCACCCCGCAACCTGCCGCCGCCGCCCACCTCACGCTGCCGCCGCCTCTGGTTATCACGAGCTGAGCCGCGCCTCACCGCCCCGTCGGGGCCCCTGCCTTTCCTGCTGCACGCAGGCACCTGCACCGGCATCGCCTACTTTAGATCTGGCGGCTGCGCCGGCGCCATGCCGTTTGGCTGCTTCATCGGCGACGGCGAGCAGACGTGCGCCTGGCGGCGCAGCCCGGTTGTCAGCGGGCACCTGTTTGTCGACAGCACGCGCTACCTGGAGGACGCTGCAGGTGGGAAGGCGGCAGGGGCACAGGGCTGCGGGTTCTGGTATGCACTGTGGCTTTCTAAATGCTGCCCGGTTCCACACCGCCCCACTCGGTTGATGTGCAGTTGGGCCGCCGCCGGAGCAGGAGGAGCAGGCGCCGCATGCCCCTGCCGCTGAGCCGCTGGCGCCGCCACGTGCTGCTGCGCAGCTTGTGGTCGCAGCGCCGGCAGCAAAGGAGGAGGGGCAGCCTGCGCACGAGGGCGGCTCGCCTCGCAGCGTGGCCGATTCGCACCTCAAGTTTTGAGAGAGGTGCGGGGTGGGGCTGCTGACACCCACAGCACGCTGCGGCGGAGCCTGAGAGCTTTGCCGGAGAAGGGCAGTGCCAGCGTGTAAAATACAATTCAACTGTTGTGTTCAGTATCATGCACTCTTGCTACCAGCATCACGTTTACCCCAATGTTTCCGCTGCAACTTGTGCTGCGCTCCAAGCCAGTGCTGTTTCACAAGCGCATCCAGTGCCATCCACATCCAGCATCCCTTGCATCTCTTCCAATTTTACCACAGCTTGGTTTCAGTTGCCGTTTGCCCAGCTATGTAAGTGCCAATCTCCGCCAGTGGACGGTGCATCATCTCGGCTCCAGAAGACGGCGGTGCAGGCACAGTTCTGCCCTGGCCCTGTCTGCAGTGGCTTCCGATCTGTGCAGATACATATTCCTAGATGCAAGTTGCACCAGGCTACACCTGGCCAGCAGCAGGCCAACAACTCCGGCAGGCAAGCCGCACGCTGCCGTCGGCGTCGGGCACCAGCGTGAGCTGGGCGGGTGCCCCATGAATTTGCGCGCCACGCTCGTCGACAGCATTTCTGCCTGACCAACAACCTCTGCATTGCTTTCCAGCCCTAGTCATTTCATTTCCTGGTGGGAGCGGGCAGCCGCCGCCGACAGCCTCCGAGCAGCCGCACTCCGGAACGGCCCCGACCGCGCCAACATGGCCGCCCTGTCGTCTGACGCTCGCCTGATTGCACGGCAAGCTCAACTTACGCTGCTCGCCCGGCGACCGTGTTGGTTGGAGGCGGCCGCAGCTCCGCTGCATCGATATGGCGCTGCTGTGGTGTCGCGTGAACTGCATGAGTGTCGGGCAGCCGTCGGAAGGCCAGTGGCTGGTGGTTGGCGGCAGCGGCGGCCGCCGGCGTCGCCCTTGCCTGCAGGCAGCCCATCACGCTGCCTTTCCCACCCAACCCCTCGCACCACCTGCAGCTACTTTGGCCACCTGCCGCGCGCAGTCGGTCGTGCGGGCAAGAGCACCAGCAGCGCATCCACGACCGCGGCTGTGGAGGCCGCTTCGGACGCCGCCGTGATGCCGCTGGGCCGTGCTGCTTACGCGGCTGTGGAGTCGGCCGGTGCTGCTGCGATGGCTCCCAGGTGCGCTGAATGGTAGAGAGCTGAGCTGAGAATGCTGTGGCCCTGGCCAAGCTTGCGGCAGGTGCTTCCGCTGCAGCCGCGCTGTTGGGCACCTGCTATAGTTGACCAGCTGCGACATGCTGCACCATGCCGCCAACGTAACTGCCCCTTGCTTCCGCCTGCCACCTTGCCACTGGCCCCACAGGCCCGTGGCTATGGCCGCCTACATCCCACCATCCGCTCCGGTGCCGCGGGCGGGCAAGAACCCATTCCTCTCCTTTGCGGCAGCAGCCATGTGATGCCCCGCTGTCGAGCCCCGCCCGCTCCACAAGCCCGGCCCCGCTCCTCAGCGGCAGCCACACACCCCATCTGTCTAACATTTAGCCGGCACCAGCTTTCATTTCGGCAGCGCACTTACCAAGGTTGCTTGATGCGGCCCACAGCTGTCCCTGCTGCCCTTGCCGGCCCTTCCAGACATTCCCAGATGCCCACTGCCGAGCGCTTCAAGCCTTCTGTGCTCCGTGAGCCTCGATTTTGACCGTGTTACTCGCCACCTATACATCTGCTCGCACATTTTCCCAGCGTGCGCAGCCTCTGTTCCCAATCTATTGCATCACATGCCTTCCTGTCCGCCTGACCTGAGTGGCACCGCTTCAGAGTAGCCACACCTGTTTTGTCCGAGTGACCGACTTTTGAGCGAGCATGCCCAGCTGTGCTGCCACCCACGCGATCCGCCCATCAATCAACCTGCCTATCCGCCTTTCTCATGCACCCTGTCTGATCTGTCTGCAGTCCGTGCCTACGACCGCTTCACATATACATGTAGCATGCATGCGACTGGTTCTGTACAGCATTCAATGCAGTAAGTTGCATGCAAAGAGAGATTGTCGAGAGAATCTGCGCTCAAGCAACCAACCCGCACCCTTGGCTGCCACGGCTGCTATGGATTGCGTGCCGTCACCTCCACGCTGGCACGCAGCACCAGGCGGTCGCCCTTCAGGTAGCCATAAAACTGGTCGTGCAGCTGCTCAGCCAACATAAACTTGGCCCAGCCCCAGCTGGTGCCGTCTGTGAAGACTTTTGCTGTGGTTTGGATCTGCACGTCTGCTTTGCCAGTGGCCCGTCCCTGATCCACAACTGTTACGATGCAGGTGGCGGTGAAGTTGCCCTGTGTGGAGGCGACAAGGAACACTGCGTGCAGGAAGAGGGCGGCCATTGCGGAACTTCGTCAGAATGCCTGCCAGCCTGCAAGAGAGCTGCATGCCCGGCTGCTCCACACGTGCGAAAGCAGCGAGCTTGGCGCCCTCAAGGGCATCCAGATGCGCACCCACACTTGCCCGCCTTCTTGGCTGGCAGCACTCACCCGAGAATCGGCCGGCTGACTCTTGGCCTCCGGGGTACACTTTGAATCGCCAGTCAACGCCAGCGGCCCGGAAGTAGGGCGAGTACGAAGGCTCCCCCACATCAGCCGGCAGCAGGGAATATCGCTCAACCACCCATTCAAAGCTGCCGTGGTTGGCCAAGCTATCCAGTGCCTTGACAGCTGCCGCAGGGGAGACCAATGCCACACGCGGCGCACCCGTTGGTCCGCAGCCCGCTGCCAGCAGGCCCAGCAGCATGCTGAGCGTGCTGGAACGTCGCAACCTTTGGCCAGCTCTGCCGTGGCGCTGAATGTGGCAGCCAGGCTGTCGCCGCCGTGTGCCAACCGGCGTGCCATCTCAATCAGGCAGCGCATCCTCAGCTCCGGAAGGCAGTATTGTTCCGCAGCCTCAGCCCATACGACCAGCTCGGCTTGAGGAGTAGCTGCATTGACACACTCTGCAGATCAGGTAGAGCTGAGGCGTCAGGTCAGGGACAGCTGCGCAGCCTGGCATGCCGAGGCATTAGCAAGCTCGGGTCGTTGTCAACCTGAGGCACCCGCTTCCCAGGCTGTGCAGCAGCTCACCTCCCAGGGACTGCGCAACTGCCTGCATGATGCGCGAGGCGTCAAGCTTGTCAGCCAAGCGCAGCAGGCCCAGCAGGCTGTTGCGCACGGCAATCAGGTTGTCGGGAGTGAGGGAGGTGGGGCAGTAGGCGCAGCGCAAGAACAGCGCCACTTCAGACAGGTCGCAGCCTGAGAAGGGCTCCTTCAGCACCACCTGCAGCACAGGTGGGGTCAGTTGAGCATCCCTTTCTGGCTTACCGCCACGTGCACTGCAGCCGGCAGAGACACTGGTCACAAGTGGTGCAGCACTGCATGGCATGGTAGGGGCGCAAGGTGAGCTGGAGCGCCGCACCTTTTCCTTACTGCCGGATGCAGCCGCTTGAGAGCCCGTCACCGCACCGAACATGTCCAACAGAACCTTGCTCTGCACACACAGCACCTGCGGGCAGGGGACAGGCAGCATGGGGAAGCTTGGCAGGCAGCTGCGGAGCGGCCGACATTTGGACCAGCAGGCAACTGCATTACGGCTGCGGCAACAGTCGGGCTGCTTGTTCTTCCCACCTGGCTGTGCACGGGGAGCTCCACATCTTGCACCACCAGAGTGGCATCAGACAGGGCCTCCAGCCCCTCCCGGTCGTCCAGCAGGTAAAAGGCCGCCGGCTGCTCCGCATCATAGCTGCTGCACGTGAGCTCGGCTGCGCGGTGCCGCTTCTGCTGAGCCATCTTCTTGATTTATGAATGCTTCAAGTCGGGATAAGAGGGCGGAAGTTGCGTTTCACCAGGCATGGCGCAGGAAGGCTCGCTCCCCTATCACATGCGCCTCGTCGGCGCCTTGGCGGCGCCGGCGCACCGCCGCCCACTGCGGCAGTGGCAGTGTGCACCAAGGGGTGATGCCGCTGCCCTCCCACCTTTCACAAGCCTGCTAGGCCGCCTGGATGGTGTGCGCGCCTGGAAGAGGCGCCAGCAGCGAACGCGTCTGCACGCTGAGCCGTCGGCCGCCTCGGCTGCCGGGTTTATCACTCCGAGAGCAATTTAAGAGCGAATGAACAATCTCTGGTAGGCTTGGCGCCGGCTAGAACGCGCAATCAGCTCGGGGCGCATGGGACCCGCGCCGCGCCGCGCTGTGCCGCCGCCCACTGCAAGGGCCACAGCTCTCTTTGAAAGAGTCCCTCTCTTCACAAACGCTCCCAGCGCAGAATCAATATCAGCTGCGTGTTTCTCCCAAGGGGCTGGCAAACCCTGTCCATTGCCAGGTGTACCCCGCCCACATCGACCCCGCCGCCTCCGGGCGCAGCGGCCGCCGCCAGCGTGCCTGATGGCCATCTGTGGTGACCTGCATACAGCCATCGCTACGTCGAAATGCAGCCACAGCAGAAAGCTGTGCCAGGGAAAACAGGCCTTCCGGGCGGCATGCAGCACGCACTGCGGACATGTTGTTCGCATGCGCGCGCAGCGGCGTGTCACCACAAATGAAGGACCCGACTGATTGAGTTTCCGGGCCTGCTGTGGCGGCAGCAACGCTGAGTGAGCCGGCTGGGATTGTTACTGCTCAGTGAGGCCCCGCGCTCACCGAGAGGACCCTTCCTTTGTGTGAGAGCGTTACAAGCGCACGATCAGAGGGGCTCACCCAAGAGTGTGGCGGCAGGCGAGGGTACCGAGCCTGGCGGCAGCACGGCAGCACACATGGGGAGGGAATGAGTCCAGAAAAGGAAGCGGGAGCGCCTTAAAAAGGGGAGCACCTGGCTCTCAGTGTACGAGAGAGGGGGCGGCCCTCTCTGTATGAGAGAGAGGAGCGTGCACTTTTGGGCGCAAAGTGAGGCATGGAAGCGGTGTGCATCAACGCAGCTGAGGGGTCTTGAGAAAGCAGACGGGAAAGCAATTTTATCGGGTGAAACGAGATGGGTTGGGGAAATGGCATGTTGCGTGACAGGCGGCGGCGGTGCCCAGAGGCGGCGCGCAAGAATACGTGGTGGGTCTTGGATGATGCCTTTAACCAGACCTGCTCGATCTTTGCGAGTCACAGGATGGACTGTATGTATTCTGCCTCGAGTCAGCACTCAGCTTGAGGAGTGATTTAGCTGAGCGTGCGAGCCAGCCAGCTCGCGCCCTCGCCAGCTGGTGTGACCGCTGGGATAAGAGGCATGCATCGGGCTGGATGCGCACTCCATCTCGTCCCACGGGCCTTAACAAGAGTTCTACGCGCTTGCAGGCGGCGCAGCAAGAGGCGCTGGGACTGAGCGGGATGGCGCGTCCGGGTTTTGCCCGCCTTGCTGCGGTCCTCCTGGCGGTTGTATTCCTGACATGCCCAGCGTATGCGAGGTGAGGCCTGCAACCACGCAAAGCGCGCAAGCTTGCCCGCTGTATGCAAAGTTCGCCACCCTGCCGGCTGTTCGCTGCAAGAGGGCAGAATTGTGTGTCAGATGCCCTTGCAGAAGCGCGAGAGCATCGGCGGCTGGCCATTGTGGGACAGAGGCAGCTGCCACTCTGAAGCCTCCCGCCGCCGCCGCCGCCGGTGCCACGCCCCCACTTGCATCCCCATGCTCTGCCACCCAGCAGGCCGCGGGGGCCGCGCCAGGGCTCACCGACCAAGTCTGCTATTGTGGACGCTGCGGGCCTCAGGGCCACTGAGCGATTGATCACCACGCTGTACACAGAGACGCGTCCGCGGACAGTTGGCGGCGACCCTGGTGGCGACGCCGCCGGCGTGCCAAATGCACAGGGCCTGCACCGCCAGGCGGGGGACCTGCTGCAGACTCTCAGGTGAGCTTCAGGGGATGCTTGGAGAGCTGCGGCAAGGCTGTGCTCGCGCGCTGGCGTGATAACCAAGCGGTACAGCGCCATCTGTACCTGTGTTGAGCTCAGGTCTTTGCCCGGCTTGCTGCCCTGCTGAGGATGTGCATGTGCGCAGGTGGCGGCTGCACTGAATGCGCATGAAAGGATTGCTGGGGTGAGGCTTCATCAGCAACCTGCCTGGCTGCCCAACGTGCCCCGCCCTGCCGCAGCCGAGTCAGGCCGGCGCTGATGGCCCGCCAGCCAAAGGGCCGGGGGAGTGGGAGCGGCGGCCGCTCGCCCTTGTTGGGTAGCCCCGTAACCTCTGCTGAAGAGCAGTTTGCTAACGGCGTGGCCAACCTGCTGACCGCAACCGGCGCAGCCCGAGCGCTGCAAATCACTGGCGTGCCTCCTGAGTGGGAGGTGAGGCGCGGGCTCGCTTTCTGTGGACTTGACCCTGTGCCTGGCTCCGCTGGGCTGCCCTGAGGCGCACTATCTGGGCATGCTGCCGCCTGCCTGCCTGCCTGCCTACCTGCCTGCCTGCCTGGTGCCGCCGGTGGTGCACATCGGGCAAGTGCAACTGGCTGTTGCCACCCTGCGCAGGCCAAGGAGGGGCGTGAGAAGCTGTGCAATGATGCCAAGCAGACGGGCATGACCGCAGAGGTGCGCAGGGAGGGCGGGGCAGACAGGTTTGCTGCCATGTGTGTCCCCACGGCAGCTGTCCAGCACAACATGTCCAGCAGGCCGTCGGCTGAGCTGTCCAGCCCGTCTGCCTGTGGGCATTGTTGGGCAGCGCAACCTCGGCAGGGTGTGCCAACATGCGGCTGACTAGCGGCTGTTTCATGACTAACCTGTGCTCTCCCATCGCAGACCCGCGCCTGCGTGTGCTCTACCAGCACTCCCTGGGCGGTGTGCTCAGCAATGATGTGAGTGCGGCCCTGGCCTGTTGTTGAGGCTAGGCTGCCTGCCGTTGGGACTGTGCCGGCTGGCCCGCCGGGTGGTGCACTGCCGCGCATGGCAAGGCTGGTGCTGTGGTCACAGCCGGTGCGTGCCTGCCTGCGACGAAATGCATCCATGAGAGCCCATGCTGCTTGTTCACTCGCGGCTGCCCTGCACCCCGCACCAACCAACCGCAGGTTCAAGGAGGGGCAGGCGGTGCAGGCCGCACAGGCGGCACAGCCCGTGAGCTGGTCCGCTCCGCGCCGCCGCCTGCAGCGCGCCGGCAGCGGCGCCGAGCCTGAGTGGCTGGAGCCCTCAGAGCTGGGTGATGTGATGGCGGGCTTTGCCAGGAATGCCAGCACGGGGCACAAGCGGGCCCTGAAGGGCAAGAAGACCTCGTGCAACTTTAAGGACATCCTGGGCATTTTCACGGAGCGGTGAGGGGCAGCACTGGGCAGCAGCGCGCGGCAGGTGCTATGGCAACGGTCGCGGGACCGCACCTCTGTGCCTGTGGGCGCTTGGAGGCTGCAGGCGGCAGCACTGCTGTTTGTGGGCACACTGCTGACCCCGCAATCTGTGACGCACCTACTTGCATCCCGCACCCGCCTACACCCGCTCTGCAGCTGCGGCGGCTTCACCTGCAAGTTCCCGCTGCCGCCCCCGGTTGGCACCATCTTGAATCTCGGGTGAGAGGCCAGCTTGGGCTGGATGGTTGAGCTGGCTGCATAAAGCAGGGCAACGTGTAGGGCAGGGTATGTGATACCCAGTTGCTCACACATTTGGAGGAGCCGACGGCAGAGATACGGGTGTGTAGCGGCTGCCCTACAGGAGAGCCTCAGCCGGGCTGCCGTGCACGACCTGCTGGCTGTGGGCAGAATCAGCTGGCGAGCTGGCACCTCCCGCTGCAACCTGCCCGTTCGAATGTGTGCCACTGCAGGCTTAACGTGGACGCGTGCCTGCCCGTGGTGGAGATAGGCACCGACTCCATGAAGCTCTGCACCGGCGTCTTTGAAACCAACACTGCCTGCACCACGTACACGGCAGCTACATACGCTGCCGCCCAGGTGCGCTGGCTGCCATGGCGGGGGCTGCCCGTCGACCTGGACGGCCTCGCCATCCCTCACGGCCCCGAGATGGTGCCTGGTCCAGGCTAGCATGCAGTGCTGTGTCATTACAAAACTGCCATCTCGTTTGGTCGGCTGATGCCACATCATTTGCAAATGCCACCCTTTGCGCTCGTGCAGGCTGCCACCAAGTTTGCCGACGATTCAAAGGCGTCCATCGCTGCCTCCCTCTGCGTGAAGCTAGGCAAGTCTGGTTCAGACGGTGGCCTGCCCCTGTTACGGCTGCTGATCCTGCACAAAGGAGGCATGCACGCTCTGTGCTGCACACTGGTGCCGCATCTGCCGTGCGCCTGCATAATCCACCAGCCCACAGCGCCTTTCTGTCTCTGCCTGATGCCGCATTCCGCCTGCCTGCTCCGGATGCTGCCATTCTGCTACAAGCAGGGGGACTGAAAAAGGTCGTGGAGTGGCTCGGGCTGGACGGCATCTGCGGCGGCCCAAACCTCACGTGGTGGCCGGTGAGGCATTTCCGTCATATTTGGCATTGCATGCGTTGAACCACGTCGACCCTCGTCTGCTAGCAGTCAGGGCCGCATTGGCCGCCCTGCTGGCGAACGCATCCGAGCAGGTGCAGCAGAAGCGCTCGCCTCTGCCAAGCGCCGCCCCCTGCTTCCCCCCTCGCTCGGCTGGTCCACAGGTGAAGGAGGAGGTGCAGCTGGCTCAGGGCATCTCAGCGCTGATCGCCCGCCTGGACGTGGGCGGCCTGCTGCACTATGGCGACAACGGCCAGAACAGCATGTGCAACTTCTTCCGCAACGCGCCCTCCAAGGACGCCTGGAACTGGCACATGAAGGTGGGCTGGGATGCCAAATCAGCTGCATGCAGCAGGCACAGCTCCTGACTCACCCTCTGCAGTAGAGCCCCCATCTCTAAATGTCTCCGCCCTGCCCTCCCAATCGCTTGCTTGCAGTGCCAGCAGTTCTGTGCTTGGACGCCTGGTGAGAAGGGAAACTTGCAGAGCACGAGGGTGGCCGAGTTTGTCGGCCACACCACGCTTGCCTGCGTTGCGGCTGGCAGCGCCCTGCACTCACCTGTAGATGCACCCAACCCGCGCCCCTTAACCGCAACCCTACCCCGCCCGCCCCACCCACGCAGGCAGCGGCAAGATCGACGTCTCCTTCAGCCTCAACCTCATCTTCTGGCAAGAGACCTGGACATGGCCGGTGGTTGAGAGCTCCAAGCCAGCCTGCGACCCCGCACCCCGCCAGTGCGCCCCCGGCCAGTTCAGCAACCGCGCGGCCGGCGATGCCTGCACCGCATGGTGAGCGCCGAGGGCATTGGGGCACCGCTTGCGCTGGGCTTGCTGCTGCTGCCACTGCTGCTGACGCACCTGCCAGGTTGGACTCCAAACACAGCCCACCTTCTGAAGCACCCGCAAGAATTGCACTGGCCCCAGCACCTGTTGGCACCTTGATATCTAATGTCCGTGTTTCCTTCCCCTCCATCATTTGCAGCCCCGCAGGCACCTGGAGCAGCGCTGAGCGCACGTTTGCCTGCGAGGAGTGCCAACCCGGCACCTACAGCACCCAGACCGGCGCCACGAGCGCCGCCACCTGCGTCAAGTGCCCGCAGGGACTGTACGCCCCCGCTTCAGGTGATTCCGCTATGCAGGATAAGCCGCTGCATGGCAGTTAAACTGCTGGCGGGCCGCCCTGCAGCAGTTAGCGGCCCATGCTAATGCACTGACTCCTCCAGCCGCCCCCTTTCTTGCTTGCCTCCCCGAGCAGCATCGGCGCAGTGCCAGGCGTGCCCACAGGGCTCCTTCAACCCTTACGAGGGTGCCGCCGCCTGCCTCAACTGCCCGGCGGGGACCTACGGTGTTGCGACTGGTGAGGCGTGGGGCCGCATTGTGTTGCTGGTGCGTCCGCTGGGCAGCGCGCCTGCTGTGCCTGCAGGGAGGGCAGACCAATCTTCCACTCAGGCCGTGCTAACTGGGACTGCATCGCCACTCATGGGCACCTCGGCTATAGCTCATCAAGCTCCCTGCCACATCACGTCCTGCAGGCGCCAAGAGCAAGGAAGCGGGCTGCCGCAACGCTCCGCCGGGCTCCTATGTGGGCAAGGACGGCGAGACCAGTGCAAAGCTTTGCGGGCAGGGCACCGTCCAGCCGCTCGAGGGGCAGCCCTCCTGCACCAAGTGCGAGATTGAGAGCGGCACCTATGCGGAGGGCGAGGGCAACACCCGCTGCACGCCTTGGTGAGCGCTACACGTGGGCCGGAACCGTCGTATCCTGGTGCTCGGTCGAGTCGTGTCATGCTGGCTGTGCTTGATCTGGCTGCAGTGGACACTCGGATGGTTGTGATAGGGCAACATCCTCCCAGTCCACATGTGCCAGCTACTGCATCAGCAGCAGTACTAGTATGGTGCTCTCATGATGCATGCATAAGCGGTGCTGGGCGTGCCAGCCGGTGCAACACCGTCCCACTCGCCTGTATGGCATATGTCCCTCCACCTGCTGCAGCCCGGTGGGCACCTTCCAGCTGACCAGCTACAAGTGCACCCAGTGCTACCCTGGCCGGTACCAGGACGTGCCAGGCGCCCCAGGTGAGGCGCAGCCGCATGAGTCAGTGAACAAGCGCCAGAATATTGCTCTGTGCTGTGTACATTCCAGTGTTCCATTACCGCTGCATGCCTGCGCTGGCCCCGAGGCCAGTAATCTGCTGCGTTCGAGCTGCACAGCCCAGGCCTGTTGCCCTCCCCGCCTGCCCTCCCTCTTGCAGGCATGCCGGCAGAGAAGCGGTGCAAGCCGTGCCAGCCTGGATCCTACTGCAACTCCAGGGGTGAGTCGGCTGGTTGCTTTTCTGCATGCATGGCATCGGGGCGCCTGCATGCATGGCATTGTGCAGCCCCACCTGCTCACGCACCTGCCCTGCCCTTGCCTCCCCAACTGCAGCCTGCACCTCGTGCACCCCGTGCCCGGTTGGCACGTTCGCAAGCGGTGCCGGCACAATCACATGCACCGCCTGCCCAGCTGGGATGGTGGCCCTGACCCCCGGGGCCACTACCTGCAGCCCCTGCCCCGCCGGCAAGCGCTATGTGAACGCCATGACCTGCGAGCCCTGCCCAGCGGGCACTTCTGGCCAGGATGGAATGACCTGCCGGCCCTGCCTGAAGGGCATGTATCAGAGCAGCACTGGTGAGCGGCTCGGGCGGCTGCGGGGCAGGACAGGTGCTGAGGCTTGCAGGTGGACTTCGCTTGTGAAGCAAGCTGCTTTGGCTCCTGATCCTGAGCGCGTGTCTCTGCCTCCCCCCTTGCGCAGGCTCCGCCAGCTGCTTGGTGAGCCGTGAGGCATCTTGAGAAAATGCTGTGGCTTGCTGCCCCCAGGGCTGTGTGGCTCGCATGCGAATCCAATGCCTGCTGTCTGAAGCGTTAGGGCTGACGTAGCCGTCCATTTGGCGGTCGTGTGCACGGGGGGCTTGCAAGCTGCTGCTTGCAATGAGTATCAAACAATGCATCATGACACGGCTCTGCGCACTGCCACTACTGCCCCAGGACTGCCCCCTGGCCACCATCTCCCCCGACTACGGTGCCAAGCAATGCACAAAGTGTGAGTGGGTGTGCAGGCAGCGCAATGCGGCCAGCACCGCTGCTGACGCCGATTGGCTTGGTTGCTCAGTTGACGAGTTGGCATACTGTTCACGGCCTAGGCCCGCCTCCCTGTCGCTGCTGCCCTCTATCAAGCTCATCCCCGTTGTTCTAAACTGATGCGCTGCAGGCCCTGACGGCCAGTTTGCCTGGCCCGACTTCCCTAAGCAGTACTTGGGCAATGAGCAGCCCCGCACTGTGTGCCATGATCAGTGGTGAGTGGGACGCCTGCCGGCAGGAAGGGTGAACTGCCAGGCAGCACGCTGCATTGCGGATCGTAGCTGCATGGTCGCCTGCATCTGCTGCCAGCGTTGTTCCCAGCCAAGCTGCTTGGATAGTGCAGTGCAAGGTAGGCCCAGCTCCTGAGGGGTTTCATCTGCTGGAGCACAGCACAGCGGCTCAACCCTCCCTGCCCTTCCCATCACCACCGCAGCCCCTCCGGCCTGCGGCTGCAGAACCAAAGCGGCATGCGCCGCTGCTGCGGCCGCTTCATCTGCTGGGACGTGGCCCCTGTGACGACCCGCGGCTGAGCTGCAGATAGACTGCACCTGAGCTGCAGGCAGACAGCGCATGCAAGGCACCCTCTCGCTGCCACCGTTCCCCTCTTGCTGTGTGCAAATAAAGCAACACTCTCGCGCGAGATACTAGTTTCCCTGCGCTCACCAGTGCCACTCCCTTTCAACATTTCCTTTGTGATTGCTTCTATCAAAGCAGGCCCGCCTGCCCCATGCAGGCGCTGCGATGCATTGCCCAAACCTTGCATCCCCGCCCCTCGCCATCTGCTCCATCCTAATCATTGCATGCGTGACACCCTATTCATGTGGTGAATTACACAATGCAGGACATGCTGCAAGCTGTGACAGTCAGGGATGAGAAGGCAGCAAAGGAACCCCAGGCAATGCAAGGGCGCAAAACGCCAGTGGACACCAGGTGACGGCACATGCATGACGCTCGGCGGGCGCACAGAAGACAACCTACAAGTAATACACGACAGCTTGCATGAGGACATAATATCCCAGGTCGTCTCACTCCGCCATGGGCTGCACATCCCGCCCCGTCACCTCCACGCTGGCACGCAGCAGCAGGCGGTCGCCCTTCAGGTAGCCATGGGACTGGTCGTGCAGCTGCTCAGCTGTAGCGAATCGAGCCCAGCCCCAGCCACAGCTGGTCCCCGCCTCGAAAAGTTTGGAGCCATTTGATCGAGTCTGCAGGTCTGCTTTGCTGGGACCCTGGTCTACAATCGCGATGCTGTACTTGGCGGTGATATTGCCTTCTTTAGGGACAATGAACATTGCAGACAGAAGGTGCCATTCTGGTGGGGTTGAGAGGATGACAAAGGTTGCCGAAAGACACCCCTTCTTTCCAGGCATGCGCACCCACCCGAGATGTGGCCGGCCGCTTCCGCCTTGTTGCCTCCAGGGTATACCTTGAACCGCCAGTCAATGCCAGCGGCCCGGAAGTAGGGCGAATATGCGTTCTGGCCCACAGCAGCCGGCAGCTGCGAGTAGCGCTCTACCACCCACTCAAAACTGCCATATTTGCTGGACGCCTCCAATGCCTTGGCACCTGCTGCAGGGGTGATCTCTGCCACACGCGGCGCCCCTGTGGGCCCGCAGCCTGCTGCCAGCAGGCCCAGCAGCATGCTGAGCGTGCTGTGGTCGCAGCCCTTGGCCAGCTCTGCTGTGGCGCTGAATGTGGCAGCCAGGTTGTCACCGCCGTGTGCCAGCCGGCGTGCGACCTCCGTCAGGCAGCGCAGCCGCAGCTCCGGAAGGCAGCACTGCTCCGCTGCCTCAGCCCATGAGAGCAGCTCGGCCTGGGGAGCAGCCATGTCCACGCAATCTGCAGATTTGGCAGCAGTAAGAAGTCAAGCGACAGTCGCCGATGCTGATGCATCTGCCTGTGGGGTCAACAACGCCACTGAACAGCATACTGGCGGCAGTCAGGCTGAGGAGGGACACGGTTCACAGCCTGCAGCAAGCACTGGAGCTCACTGCTCATCTCCTTCGAAACAGCTTCCACAAGCTGGGGCACGTCCAGCTGATGCGCCAGACGTAGCAGGCCCAGCAGGCTGCCGCGCACGGCAACCAGGTTGTCAGGGGTCAGGACGATAGGGCGGAAGATGAAGCGCAGGAACAGCGCCACTTCAAACAAATCATACCCTGAGAAGGGCTCCGTCAGCACCGGCTGCGGACAGCACAAACGTGGTTGTGCAAGCAGCACATGTGAGGCATGGCACAAGGCCGCATATCTGTAGGAGCGTATGCACGTGTCGGGTCGCAGGCTGGCTTGCCTTTGCCTGGGCCCCATGTCCAGAAGCTTGAGGCGCCTTCACAGCCGTGAACATGTCGAGCAGCACTTTGCTCTGCAGGCTCAGCACCCGCAGCAGCAGCACATCGCAAAGTTTGGTGGGCGGAACAGGCGGGGAGGCATGGACAGAGGCGGCAGCAGCAGCAGCATGAGTGCAGCACCCATGTTTGTGTGGATCGATGCTGCCGGAGGGCCATCCCATTGTTTGCAGCACATGCTCTACCGCACCTGGCTGTGCACGGGGAGCTCCACATCTTGCACCACCAGCGTGGCATCAGACAGGGACTCCAGCCCCTCGCGGTCGTCCAGCAGGTAAAAGGCCGCCGGCTGCTCCGCATCAAAGCTGGTGGGCGTCCACGCGGGGGACGGTGCCTTCCTCTTCATCTGGTCCTGTATCAACAGGCAAGCAATTGAGCAGCAAGGCCGGATCAGAACGCCAGGCTGCCGTCTGCTCTCGTGGGCCGCCGCTTCAGCGGTGAGGTCGCCGTCTGCAGCTCCCAACCCCTTTAGTGCCTCGAACCCTGCCTGGAGGATTCAGGCCAGCCGAACGGGCGCACAAAGGGCACAGAACGCGCCTGCAGGCGCGCGCACCCTTGGGCAAACAAGACGGCCCCTTGAGCAGGCTCGGCTGGCTGCTGTCGTGCTAGCACAAGCTCACAGACTTCAGTTGTGCACCTGGAGCCTTCTCGAGAAGCCGTCGGCTCAAAGCTGAGCAGGCACCACGCTTAGCTGTTGTTGTATGCTTGTGCTTGCCAAGAGCTGCTCAACAGTCGCTCAGGCTTCGAACAAATCAGTGGAAGTGCAGCAGGCACATCCCTTGGGCCCCATCTGCTGCTTCCTGTGAGCCACCGCCGCTTGATAGAAGCTGGCTTGTGCTGCTTTGTGGCGCCCGCTGAGGCTCTTTAGGGCAGGGCCAACTATACTGCTTGGTGCATTGAGGCTGTGTGGATGTGCAGCTCGACGCTTGCGGTCATGTGCCATTCCGCATCCTGCCCAGCTCGCCGTGTTACAGGGCTGTTGCGCTCAGGAGTTGATGTGCCGGGCTGGGAGAGAGGCAGTGGGGGCTTGATACAGCACAGTGTTCGTTGGTCACAGGTCACAGAACAACGCTCAGTAGCAATCGGTACGCATAGAGAGAGGGCAGGCCAACAGGGGTGGGGCGGCTGCCTGCTTCTAGAGGGACGTCAGGGGTATGCTGCCTAGAATCCTATAAGAACTGTTGCGGGCTTGGCTTGCTGCTGCTTATCAATAACTAATGGCTGGTCAGCTGCAGGGCGGTGTCCAGCAGGCCGCTGAGGCCTTGACGACTGGCCTTCTGGCGCTCCCATGCTGCCGGCAGCGCGGGCGACATGCCCGCCCTGAGCCTTCTCCTGCTGCCACCGCCGCCGCCGCCGCTGCTAAGGTGTCCATCAGCGCTGGGCACCCTCAGGATTTGAGGCGCGCAGCGGGCGGGTCGTCCTCCTTGCCCTCCTCCTTCTCCTTCTCCACGCCCAGCAGCTGCGCCGCCAGGCAGCTGGCCACAATCAGGGCCGCGCCCATCCAGCCGGACGGCCCCCACCTGCGGCAGCACAGCGGGCAAGCAGGCAGGGAGCTGCGATCAGCCGAGCAGCAAGTGTGGCCAGCAGCCAGCAGAGCAAGCCGGCAGCACCTGGCGAAAGCCACCATGCAATCCAGCCCGCCGGCCCAGCAGCACTGCAAGCAGAGCTCCCCTCGACGAGGACACCACCGCCGCCGCCGCCACCCAGCTGCGCTCACCGCTCGCCCAGCAGGCAGTAGGCGAGGGCGCCACCGAACACCGGCTCCAGCGTGTAGATGATGGCGGCCTCGGTGGAGGACACGTCCTGCGGCAGCGGCAGCAGTGGAGCCGGAGCTCAGCGGGCGGAGCGCAGCGCAGCATGTTGGGCAGCAGCTCAGAATGTGCATGGCCACGTGGGTAAGACTCCAAGAAGAACTTGGGTAGGGAGAGCAAACTTGGGTAGGGAGCCCAGATGCAGCAATTCCCAGCCCGGGTGCAGCACCAGCGCCCCACAGACCTGCAGCGCGATGACCTCCATGATGAGCCCGCCGTTGGTCACGCCGCACCCCATGTAGATGATGCCCAGCCACGGCAGCCTGCGGATGGGAGCATGGATGGCAGGTGGCAGTCAGCATTAATAGCTAGTGGGAAAGCACATGCCGGCAGGAAAGCAAAGCAGGCACGGCGTCTTGCGCTGGCTGCCTCCAGAGGTGCAGCACTGTCCACACTGACGCCGCTGCTGGCCTTCTCTCCGTCAAAACCCGAGCCCGCGCCAGGACGGCGGGCTGTTCCTCCCACAACTGCGCATGCTGCCCGCACCCCGCCACTCACTGCATGCCTCGCAGCAGCCCCGCCAGCTCCGGCAGGTTTGCCAGGTAGTGCGCCACGCTGTAGGGGTGCACCGCCGCCAGCGACGCCAGGCTGATGCCGGCAATCATGAGCAGCGATATGGACAGCATGGGCAGCGCGTGCTTGGCGCCCAGCTGCTTGCTCCAGTACTCGGCGCGGTATATCTGCGCGGTGTTGAGAGCAGGTGGGGCCAGAGTGTGCAAGGCTGGCTGGCCTCGGCGCTGCCCCGGGCTGCCCAGCTGCCGTGGTGCAGGCGTCAAAGTGGTGGGCGGCAGCATGAGGCAAGCAGAACACGCAGGACCAGCACGGTTGCCGCAGGGCACCACGCTACATGGTGCATGCAATGAGGCAGGCAGCGCCACGAATCAGACCATCCCCAAGCCCCCGCCGCAAGCACCTGCGCGCCAAAGAGCACCGCGGAGATGAAGCTCCAAAAGTCGCCCCAGGAGGCGGGGGCGCCGCTGTCCTCCAGCAGCGAGATGCCCACCAGGCAGGCCACCACGGCGCCCCAGGTGCTGCGCTTCAGCTTGGCGGTGCCGCACAGGCCCGCCATCAGCGGCACAACGACAACTGTGAAGCCCGACAAGAAGGCGCCGCGCGACGCGTCCGCCGTCAGCATGCCGATGCTTTGCGTCAGGTAGCCTGCGGATGGAGGGCAGGGGCGTGGCTGCGTTGGATCTGTGATGGGAGGCCAAACTGCTTGCACAAACGCAGCATGCGCTGCATCAGGCAGCACCTCCCAACAGGCCAACAGGCCAACAGTGCAGCCCACCCACCGGCTCCACGGCCGACGGCAGCCGGTCCTGTTCCAGTAATCTCGCCCCAACAGCCCCTTGGACCGCCCTCACCTCCCGCTGCCCACGCGCCGATCTCCATGCCCGCCTTGATGATGCGCTCATCCCGCAGGGCCACGCGGAAGAAGGGGCTGAACATGGTGGCCGCGATGACAAAGCGTAGGCTGGAGAACACAAACGGGTCCACATCCTGCTGCGACTCCTTGAGCACCACAAACGCCGAGGCGCACGCCAGGCAGACCTGCGGGCGTGCAGAGGAGGGTGCTCAGGGTGACGCACGGTGTGCAGCGGCGTAAAAGGGCGCACACATGCTCGGGGATGCGGAGGGAGGGGAAAAGCAGGGACCGGCAGCGGCGGCGGCGGGCGGCGGCTCACCAGGTTGAGCAGGAGCAGGCCCCGCAGGCGCGGAGAGACGGGCAGGGGCACCAGCACCCTCCAGGGGAAGGCGGCGTGGGCTGCGGGGTGCCGCAGGCGGGCAGGCGGGGCGGCCTTCTCGCCCAGGCCGTCGGCTGCAGACGCCTTCATCTCGATCACGCGCACCCATGCGCCACCACCCTCCAGATCGCCCGCGCTGGGCCGCAGCGGGCTGTGCGGGTGCAGCCCCGCCTTGCCGGCGTGCCGGGCGGCCATGGCGGCCGTTGCTGCCCTGCAAAGCTGCTACTGCATGCTACAATGGGGCGATGTGCGCCCAGCTGTGCCGCTGCAACTGCTGCTGTGTTCAAGTGCTTCGGCCGTTTGGGGCGCTGCAAGGGGCTGCAAGCTGCAGCCAGCTGCGGCGGCGACGGCCAAGCAGCACTGGAAATGCTGGCGGACAGCCAAGCGGCGCGGGTCAGTACTGCCGCTGTGCCGAGCAGCGGCATGGGCGCCGGCGGTTGCGCAGTCCTCTAGCGGCCTTGCCAGTGACGCCGCCCTCCAGCAGGTGCAGGGTGTTACAAATACAAGGCAATTTTTTTGAGGCACCATACAATACAAATGAACAGCAGGCGCGTCCCCACGCTCAACGGTTCCTCCTCCGGTCGCCACCGAAGGGCACCAACACACGTCTCCAGCCAGCACCAGCCGCCCGCCCAGCGCTCAGCCGCCCAGCGCCTGCATCACCGGCGGCTTGTCCACAAAGTGGTCCAGGATCATGCGGGACGACACCCGCAGGCGCGTGACCGCCCGGCTGGCACAGTCCACCTGGGCCAGCCCGCAGCGTGGCACCGCTTCGTCCGCTGCCCCAGCCTGCGCTTCTGCCCCAGCCTCTGCAGGCTCGCTGCCGCCCTTGCTGCTGCCGCCTGGTTGTGCGGGCAGGGGGTAGATGAGCACCACCCGGCCGGGCACGTGAGCGTTGTACAGCTTCTGTGGGCAGGCAGGGGAGCGGGGCCAGGAGTATGCAGTCGGTTGGGAGCGAGGCGGCAGCGGTTGCAGCGGCAGGCACTCGGGCCGCGGACAACACATCAGCCCCAGCAGCCCCAGCATGCCGCCATGCCCGCCCCATCCCGGAAAGCCCCCGAGACCCCAGACCAACTTACAACCCACCCACCTGGAAGCCTCCACTGCCCAGCCGCTCCAGCATGCGATCACCCTGGGCGCCCTCCCCACGCTCAGCTGCCGCCTGCATCTCGTGCGCAGCCGCATGCAGCAGGCCCTCTGCTGCCTCGCCAGCGGCATCACCATCCGCCGCCGAGCCATCTGCTGCGCCGCCATTGTCGCCGTCATCGCTGCCGCCTGCCTTGCCGCCCTCCTTGCCGCCCACCGCCCACAGCATCAGGCGTGACAGGTGCTGCGCCACATCCGCCCCGCTGCCGTCGCTGCCGCCCTTGGCTGCCGCTTCAGCTGCCGCCCGCCAGTCAAAGTTGGCCAGCTCCTCTAGAAAGCCCGCCAGCGAGCGCATGCAGGCACGTGGCACCACATCATCTTCATTCACCAAGCTGGTCACAATGTCTGGGAGGCAGGAGTGTCGGGGAGGCGGCGGGCGAGAAATGGGGTCAGCCGGCAGGGTGAGGCTGCGGCCGGGCTTGGGAGCGGCTGCCCCACCGACTCATGCTCTTGAACCATCTGTGCCTCAACCCTCGTGTTTAGTCGCTGGCTCACAGAAGCAGGATCTTCCCACACCCTGTCATTATGCCATGCCCGTCACCTGCCACACCTGCTGCTAGCCTGCCCCACCTAAGCAGGCGTGCATTCCCCACCTGAGCAGGCGTGTGCCAGGGACAGGTCCATGCAGGCGGGGGTCTCGTACGCCCAGCACTGCAGCCGCTCCGCCGGCAGACCGCGGTTGCGCAGGTACACAGCCAGAAGGGACGCCACACCTGCAGCAGGTAAGGCCGGCAAGCAATGGTGGGTTGGGTGTAGAGACGTCGGGAGGTGGACAGCCGGCAGGGACATCATCACCCAACTCAGAAGTTTGGTTATGACATGCGGAGAGGCAGCAGGGAGCATCTCCTCTGGTCATCAACCGCTCCCAGCTTCCCAGCAAAGCCGCATTCACTGAGAAAACACCGACACAAGTCCGCACCAGAACCATGCACACATGATTCACCTGCGCCCAGCGAGTGCCCCGCCGTGGTGACCTGCCAGCCCGCTCCCACGCACAGCTCGTGCAGCACGCGGCCAAACTTGCGGCCCAGGAACAGCGCGGCCTTGCCCATGCCGCTGTGGCAGTACCCGGTCAGCCGCTCCCGAGCGCCGGGGGCTGGCGGATCGGCGTCGGCGTCGCGGCACTCGCCCTCAGAGCAGCTGTCGGAGCCGTCGTCGAAATCGGAGCCTGTGAGCCAGCGGTTGCAGGGAGCACAGATGGGTCTGGGGATCGCTCGAGTTAGGGCCCAAACCACAGCAGCACATTGCAGTTTGGACACCAACTGCAGACTGACTGTTCTTTACTTGCAAGCTCGAGCTTGCCTCCCATGGATATTGCCATCCAACCAGCCCACCAGCACCTGTGGCCAGCAGGTCCACAAAAGCGTCCTCGGGGCTGAAGGTGCCGCGGCAGCACAGCAGCACCTCCCGCCGCTCCTCGCTGCGGGAGGCCACATGGGGTGCAGGGTAGGTGGGGTTGCACAAAGCCTGAGGCATACCAACGTATCTGAGCCCCAGCCGGCGACCAAACATATCGCTTGACTGGGCATTGCAAGGGGCGAAGCGCTCCCTACGCGAGTTGTGTTGCACAAACACGATTGCGCATCGGCCCTGGCACCCCCAGCAGGCTCACTTGATGGCCAGGAAGTAGGCGGGGCAGCCGCTGGCCAGGTCGGACTCGTGGCAGGCGGCCAGCAGCACGTAGCCGCACCCGGACAGCTGGCCCGACAGGGCCTCGTCTGTTGCACAGCAGCACAGGTGGGGGAAACCGAAGGGGTGGTCATGCGGGTGTGCAGGCGTGTGCGGCGGCGCTGTGCAGCACTCAGCAAACAATGTTGCGCCGCATGCTTCAAGCGACTGGTGCCGCCTGCTGCCGACATGAGCAACCAGACCTCTCGCATGAGCCCCTACTCTATCTCATCTGCTCGCCTGTGTTGTTGTCGTAGCACAGGCAGGCCGCCCAGCGATAGTGCGCCAGCTGGGCCTTCAGCTCTGGAGGCACAGGGGCCACCCGCTCCCGAGGGGGCAGCTCCGCCTGGTCTGCCTGCTGCGCCTGCTGCGCCTGCTGTGCACCATCACCTCTGCTGGCTGCCTCGGCAGCCGCCAGCGCCGCCAGCTGGGCGCCAGTGAGCAGCGGCTCGTCGACCGTCTTGTAGTACCTGAGCAAGCCATGAAGGTGGAGTTTGGTGCAAGATGCAACGATCAGATTGGGCAGCAAGGCCACCCGCGATAATATGCGCATGGCATGCGGCTTGCATGCAGCTGCTGGACCACCCACTGTGACACATGGCAGGCACTCCTGGGCTCATCACAACACGCACATTGCCAGAAAGGCTCAGCACAACAAACCTTTGGTGAACAAGGCTCACCAGAACAGGCGCATGGCCAGCTCGTTGCCCGTCAGCTCTGGTGTGTCCAGCAGGGCGGCCACGGCAGGGTTTTCGTCACGCATCCTGCGGGAGCAGGAGCACAGGCCATAGTCAACAGGTCGTGGCGGCTGCAGTCCAGCAGTGATGGGGCGATTGGCGACCGTGGGGCCAGAGGCAAAATCTGATGGAACTTCTAGATGGATAGCCAGGGGAATGAAGGAGCACAGCTGTGCAAGGCTGCCAAGCCAACGCAGCTTTCCAGCAGACGAGCATACGCCGTGCAAGCCTCACTCGTTCATGGTCACCGCCAGCTGGCGCAGGATGTGCCACGCGCCGCTGCTCTCGCTGGCCGGCGGCTCCCTGCACTCGATAGGGCATGCGCGATTACACACCTTGTCTGCTCACTGCCTGCCCAGCGCTGCCATTTGTGCTCCATTTGCTCGCTCTTGACTGCTTTGATTCACGCAAACGTATCCCTGCCAAGTCAACCATAGCCCTCGCCACCCACCAGCTCACCAGTCCCAAATGCTCTGCAGCCCCTCCTCGATCTTGTGGGTGTGGCGGAAGGACTGCGGGGGCAAGGGGGCCGGCTACAGTCAGCAGCTTGGCTGTACCAGGTGCAGCTCATTACTGCATAGGAGCATCTGCCTTTGTTGTGCTGCGAACATGTCCGACCCCGCGCTCAGGCCAGCGTGATTCCCGCAATACCGCCAGCGCATACAAGCTCAAACCAGCATCCATGCAGCCGCTGCTGCACCGTTTGTGTGCTGCCAACACCAGCAGGTTGTGTCGAACAAACTGCATTGAGTACAGAGCTCACCAGGATGAGCCAGCGCCAGGTCTGGACGGTGCCCATGGCAAACAGCGTGCCCGCCGCCACCTTGAGCGGCGCACGCGGGCCGGCCACAACGCCAAACGCCACCAGCTCAGCGGCTAGCACAGTGGCGATGGAGCGTGGACTGAGAGCAAACACCACGCCCTCCACTGCGGCAGGGCACATCCGGGGGTTGGATGATTAGAGGGAGCCCGCAAGGTAGGGGGACCTCGACATGGAGAGCGGGCAGCAACAACGGCGGCAATACAGCGGCGGCAACACCATCTGCCCTGCAATCACGCACCGAGAGCAAAGCCGAGCCGAGCAGCGATGCCATGGATGCGCATGGCGGCCCATGACGCCGCACGGCCGACCACGGCTGCCATGGCAGATTGAGTATTGCAGGCGCCGACGGCGGCAGGGCGGTGAGGCGAGGACCTGCACTGGGCCTTGCGTTCAGCGATCGGGCCTCCACGCCCCACTGCCGATGCGCTGCTGCGCTGGCAGGGCCTGCGGGGCGGCAGCGAGGGTTGGAGGGCAAGGACCCGAAGCTAGCGGCGGCCAGCAGCGCTCAATGACAGCTCAACCGCTTTGTGATGCACCAGGTAGTCGGCCTGCAGCGCTGCTGAGCCAGCATATCAGGCTCGCCGGCGCTGCCGCGGCATGTGTTTGCCGCCTTTGCGGCAGCGCAGCTCAGCGCCGTCAATCACCGATTGCTTGGCTCACTCACCCAAGAAACAATCTCATGACTACCATGTGACGACACACCATTTCTAGTGATACAGTGGATGGCACCAGGCGCTTGGCCGATCAATTGCGCATGAGCCCTGAACAAAGCGCCCACCTGCCGAGCGGCGGCTCGTAGCCCTGCCCCCCTGCCGGCACAGCACACAGCCGGGACCTGCCGCAGTTGCTGTCGTGATGCAAACTATCACTGTGAACATCAAACTGCGTTGGCATGCTTCTGCCTTCATCTTGGGCGCTAGTGTGCATGCGGCGGGTATCCAGCATGCATGCGGCGGCGCATGCGCATCCAGGACCTCCATCGGGACTTGCCCGGGGTGCCCCGATGGCATCGTTGCATTGCACCTTTCTCCACTATCAGACGCTGTTGCTTGTGTCTGACCCCCTCTGAACTTGCACGACAGAGGAACGAGCCCAACCGAGTCTCGGCGCCCCGCTCGGCCGCCCGCTGCGCTTGTCACCTTCCGCACCCGCTCAATTGGAGGATATAACTGTGGGTGAGGCGACCGGCGAGGACAATAGCGCCCTGTGTGCGCGCCCTCGTGGCCGTCGCCTGCAAGCGGCCGCCGCCGCTCTCCTGCTGGATCTCGGAGCAAGCAGAGTCCTTTGTGATCAACCCGCTGCTGCAGGCACACCAAAAAGCCAAGCCCACAGCGACGAAAGCTTCCCCAGGCATCTCGTACGAATGGCGCGCTGGACACTGCTGGCGGCCGCCGTGGCGCTCTGCGCGGCTCCAGCCCTGTTGCCGCCCGCCTGCATGGGCGTCGCGCATGCGCAATCTGACCCAGGCAAGCCTGCTGCAGTCAGTCGGCGCGAACTGTGTCCCGCCAGCTATCGAATTCTACCTCCGCACGAGGGAGCCACCCCGCCAAGCAGCCGGCGGCGACATTCCCACATTCGCTGTGCGTAACCCCAATGCATAGGCCCCTCTTGTTGCACAGAGATAACTGACTGCCTGTTCACCTTCGATAACGAGTACTGCATCTACTGCGGCGGCACGATGCGCAAGACGTGCCTCGCAGGGGGCACCAAGTGCACGGCATACTACTGGGTGCGCCTGCGAACTTGCATGTGGGCAGCTGCAGGCCTCTCTTTCTGCTGCAACCGCACATGCCATGGCATGCAACTGTGCGTAGCGTTGCACTCAGCGAAAGCGTACTCAACTGAACCTGCCCTGCGCCTGGCCGCACCCATGCCATCTGCTCAGGACGCCGAGAGCAGTGAGAGCAAGGGTGTGGAGCTGGAGATGTGCGACACTTTCAGCCCCTCTGGAGACCAGCCCTCTGGCAACTGCTACGCAAGCATCACAGTGGATGGGCAGGCCTTCTCGCTCATCCCCGACGGCTCCAGCTCTTCGCCCCCATCTGAGACCGTGACCGAGTGTGGCGACAGTGGCGGCGGCACCAGTCCTCCACCCACCACCGGTACCACGGCCACCAACACCGGCTCGTGCTTCCCTGAAGGTACCGTACGATGTGCCTGTTGCATGGGGTTACCCTACGTAGGCCCTGTGTTTTGCAGACAGCAGCTTGTTCAGGCGGTGAGGGGCAGTGTGCAGCATCCTCGCTGTCCTGCCCGCAGGCTTCTACACCAATCAAAAGTCGTGGCTGGGCTTGGATGGCGTTGAGTGTGAGAGCGAGCAACTGGATGCTGACAAGGCGCTGGCCGGCTCTCAAAAGTGGCTGGACAGCCTTGGAGTCGGCAGCGTGTGCCAGTGGAAAGTTGACGACTGGGCCGCTGCGTGCGACTGTGTGAAAACAGAGAAGGCGGCAGTCGACGCCGGCGGTACTGTGTGCCAGGAGTGCACCAAAACGCTGTACGAAAGCACGGTGAGCGGGACCACAGGTCATTGTCAAAGGATGGGCTGGTGTTTGGTGGCCAGGCTGGCTTCAAAGCAAGTTGCCCGCTGGGATGTGTCTCAACAAAAATATGCTTGTACCCTGCACAAGCGCCCCAAACCACATTGCCTCGCTCCTGCCTTGCCGCAGCTGACACAGGAGTGCCGCAAGGCATTGACCGAGGTTCAGTGCACCAACTTCACGCCAGAGCAGATTGCAACTCTGCAGTCCCAGCTGGGAGCAGACAAGGCGGCAGAAGTGGCCGCGCGCGCCAAATTTGGAGTGGGCATGTAAGTGGGCCCCTGCACTTGGCAGCGGCTGCTGCTTGTGGGGCATGTCAGGACCAGCCAGTTGCAGCGCTTGGAAGTTGCGAAGATGTTGCAGCAGGCTGAGTTTGATGATTGCACCTGCGCCCCCTCCCCCCACGCAGCAAGGCGTTCTTCGACCAGTGCCAAATCAGCTATTAGATGCACTTCGGCGGTTTGCCCTGCTGCTTTCAAGCACTGGCAAACCTCAGGGGTGTATGGAACTCAACTGGGATCCGAGCCAACACAGCATGCTGTAACACGCGCACGAGGCCATGGCCTTGCCCTGACGCACCCTCCAGCCCCAGCTGTTTCATTCCACCCATGCATCATGCACATATCCACCATATTGACGAACCAACTCGTCCTGTTGTGCTGTGCGAGTTGCGTGTACATAACAACGGTCAAATACAGGGACAGGAGGTTGGAAGAGAGCTAGCAAAGGGCAGGGCACACAGTGTGCTGGCCTGGTGATGGGTGGATGGTGGGAACGGCGGCAGGGTGGCTGCTGCGGCGAAGCAGATGGCAGATACGTATTACGAGGGGCGGTTTGCGGGGGGTCTCATCCATAACTTAAGTGCATTCTATGAGGAAGCGTGCAGCGGCGTGCAGCTGAATGCTAGCACTTTGCCGCTGCACCTGCAGTTGTGAGAAGCCGTGGCACGTGCGCAGCCGTGCCTCCGTGGTGCTGTCATGTAGCGCTGGCGCTGCCAATGCGGTACCAGGCCACTGCACAGACATGTGCTAGTGGTCTCAGCGCCTAAGCAGTGGGCTTGTCTTTGTACCTGAAGAGGGATGCCCCAGGGGGGGGAAATGGCCAGTCAGATCGATCAGCTTAAAGGCAGCACAGCAGCAGCCAGCCTGCCGGCCATGCCACACCAGCAGTGCAGCGGACATGTCACAGCGATACTTCAAACCCAAGGCCAAACCAAGCCAGCACAGCAAGCTGAGTCACTCACAGCACCACGTTGCAGGGTGCATGCTTGAGCACGTAATCGGACACTGCAACAGGGATGAGCAGTATGGGTCTGGAGCGGTCAGTTGGTCAGTCAACAGGGGCTATGTGCCAGGATGCATCCCGCAGACTTGGGAGACTGCAATTGGCGGAAGGAGCCTCTGCAACCTACGCTCAGCAGTGTCATCCAGCAGAGCAGCAATGCTACCGACAGGCTCACCAACCACCATGAGCCAGCGGTTCCATTCCAGCAGCTGCAGCTGGCCAGGTGACTGCACAATGGCAGCGGCTGCCCACCTGAGCCCACGCCCAGCATCGTCATCAGCGCCTTCTTGCTGAGCCCCAGCCCGCGGCTGCCCATCACCAGGCTCTCGCAGCCGCACGCGTCCGCATGGGTGGTGATCTCCCTGCCTGCCGCATTGCATTGCGAGGGTAGCGGAGAAGCGGAGGCAGGTTGTGGTGGCAACAGGCGGCAAGCAGTCAGTGAGAAGGTTCACTTCAGCGAGCATCAGCTCTGCAGTTATGGCTGGCGCTTGTGGCGCAAGGGAAGCTCCACCACTGGACCAGCCCTCCAAATCACAGCTACAGCACTGCATGAACGAACTTAGAGAAGACAAGGCTGCAGCAAACAACACATCCGCATCTCACCTGTGTCGGCGGCGGAGTTGGCAACAGCCACGAGCGTGTCGGTCGCCACTGCCTCCGGCGCAACGCCCTGCGCCACCACCTGCGGAACAATGAGGGACAATGGAACAGACATGTGAATAGCGGCAATTTGAAGCGGCACAGCACTACGTACTATGTAGGCCAGCCTCTGGCATGCAGTGCACGACACGCAAAGACGCAGCAAGTTGGGTGCCAGTGGGACATGCCCAGGCCAGGCCCTCCCCAGCCTCACCTTCTGCTTGCAGTCCTGCAGCAGGTCCTGCGCCTTGCGAATGTCCACCTCATCCGCCTCAGGCTGCAGCCATGTGACGGTTGGTGAGCAGCAGTAGTGGGCAGAAGCAGTGGAGCGGAGCAACAAATGCAAGGGGCACAGTGGCGCATGTGCGCTCAGCGTGGGCCAGCGGCAGAGCAAGGCTGGCATGCAGTTATGAAAGTGTAGGCCAGCGGCACAGGGCGGTGACATGATCACACGTAGCAGGGCACCATCCCAACCCTAGGCAGAGTAGCGCACTCGTGATCCCTGGCCGGCAGAGCGTGATGTGTACCAAACCAGGTGCCTTGCTCAGCAGCAGCGACCGCCACTAACCAACCGCACCTTGACGCCAATGGGCGCTGTGCGCGCTCCGCCCGCTGTGGTGCCCACCCCGCTCCTCAGCTCGCTGTCGGGGCTGGGGTGCAGCACCGTGAACAGCCGCACTTCGTCTGCAAGGAGGGGCGGGGGTGAGGAAGGTAGGCAGCTGTCAACCCGTTTGCAAGGCCAAGATCCAGCAGCATATGTAGCGGCTTGGCTGGCTCTTTCAGCTCCCTTCAGTGTGCAGCAGTACAGCTGGGCATGAGCAGGCTGCAGCTCCATCTGCATGTCACACATAGCCCGCATGTGCGCTGGTGGCGCCGCCGCACGCAGCATCGCATCACATGCAGCCCAGACGCACCGCCGGGGTTGACGACTGTGCGTGCCGCCCACTGCAGGGCGTTCTGCGAGGTCTGGCTGGGGTCCACAGCTATGCACACCTTGCGCGGCTGCGGCGGGGGAGGCAGGGGAGGCGGCGGCAAATCACATGAAATCGCCGGCGGCATCGCACTGGGCGCCGGCGGCGGCACTGTTGCGGCCGGCCGCAACAGCCTAGATCCGGGCTGCTGCGTCATCACACGGCACCGGCAGACTGACCGCAAGGGTGTAACGGCCCGACAGGACGCAGAACGAGACGCACCATGTTGCGGGGAGCACAACCCTAGCTTGCCGGCTTTGTTATGCTGATCGGGAGCTACAGAACGTTACGAGCAAGCGCGCACGGGCCTGCGGCGGGCCAACAGTTGCCGCCGGACCCTGCCAGCAGAGCGGCACGGCACAGCGGGAGCGGCAGAGTGCCGTTCCTGGTAGATTCTGGCTGCAGCACAAGCCAGTCGCTGATTGCCACGACGACTCTGGTTGACTGATGATTCTCTCAAGGTGCATCAGGCTGCTGTCCAGCGATTGCATCCTTGCGTGAGACCACGGAATCATCGCAGCAGGCGGCATATCGTACAACACATGCACGCATGGGTGCCATGATGCCATCTGGCTGCTCCACTGGGCCCTCAAAGGTTGCACTACATCAGTGCCCTGCACGCAGCGCGGTGGTCGGCAGCAAGCGCAGCAGCGTGCCATTCAGGGGCGGTTACAAGCTTCCTCCCGGCCGCACATGGCCCAGTGATGTTTTTTCTTACCCTCGCATGGTGAAAGAGCTCAACAAGCTCGATATCCTGTGTGACATGACATGAAAGTTCAGCTTGAAGTGGCCTTAGCCAGGCTGAAGTTGCCAGGGCATGATGCAGCAGAGACGCCGGCGGCATGCAGCCGCTGTGCGTGGGAGACGCTGCTGCCGCCGCCCTTGCGTAGCTGTTCTGTTCAGCGGCCAGCCACTCGTTAAGCCTTCTCATCCGAGCCGCGCCTACTGGATCATGTCGGTCTGCCACCTATCGCCCCTGCTCGGCCATGCCAAGCGCCGCTTGGCCCGGGCGACACGCTGCGCATGCTGGGTTCATCCCCCTCAAGTGGGATTTTTTCATTGGGGGGCTTCTCCTAGCTCCTGGTGTAACAGAATTTCTCGCTCAGCAGTGCCCCTTGACCGCAATACAGGGGATTCAAGGGCCCACAACCAGCCCCTGTGCCCCGCCCACTGCCATCCCGCTCATCCAGAGGGTGCGGCGCGAACTGGGCACCCAATTGGCACGCATTGGCCCCAAAATACCTCAAATCTGCGACCGTGCATTGTTTTCAGCACAGCCGCCCGGGACACCGGCCACTTGCCGTCTCTGCCGCGAGTGGACGCCCCTGCGATGTAACAAATAAAGCGTGGAAGCGCGTGCTGAAGAAGCGCCGGCCGCCGCTGCCCCTGCAGGCTCCATCACCATGCGCCCGGTCGCCGCTGCGCTTGTGGCGGCGGCGCTGCTGGCGCTGCTGGCCTTCGCCCGCGCCGTGGTGCCCAGGTGCTCGCTCGACGCCGCGTACAACACCCTGACCCAGAGCAAGCAGCACCGCTCGCGCCACGCGCGCTTCCTAGCCGTTGCGGGCGCTCTCAAGATGATGGTGCGCTTCCGCCCCCCCCGCCGCCCGCGTTACCTCCACCCACTGGGTCACTGGCTTACTGGGTTGGCAGCCTCCAGAGGGGATCCCCCCCTGCCATAAGCCGCCGCTGAGTGGCCTGTGCCATGTGGACTTGCCTGGAAGGGTTGAATAGGCGGACACCCCCCTGCTCAGCAGCGCCCCCCGCCACGCCACCCTGCTCACACGTGCGCACCCCCTCCGCCGCCCGCCACCGCAGCCGCGGCTCAAAGAGGCGGCGCGCGGCAAGGTGCTGCTGGTGCCCACCAATGCGGCCATGATGGAGGTGGAGCAGCGCTTCAAGATCCTGGACTACAAGGACCGTGTCGCCACGCTGGCCAACAAGCGCAAAGCCAAGGCGCGTCTGGTGCTGCGACGGCGCTTGCCTGCTGGCCGCCTTGACGGTCGCAAGTTTCCCGCGCAGCCGGCGGCGGCGCTGCCGCTCTGCAAAGGATGTGCTGACGATGCCACCCTCAACCGCTCCTACTGCAGGCCCTGGCCGACTTCCTTTTGGCCCAGTTCGTCGTGCCCACGGTGAGACTGATGAGTAGCAGGAACTGCAGCAGGCGGGTGCAAAGGCCACACGTGGCGGCGTTTGTGTTTCGCTCACTCCTACGCTGCTGCTCCTCCTCTCCCGTGCTCCTTGGCTCAGAAACACGTCGCCTTCCTGATTTCCGACTTCTCCTGGCTTGCGCTTCCCATCCATTACCCATACCAGCCACTTGCCAGCATCTCCCGCACTGCCTATCGCGCTGCTGGTATCTACGCCAAAGGCACCCCCGGCCGCGGTGGCGGCAGGGGCCGCGGCCTGCTGCAGGGCAGCACCTGCGGCACCAGCATCGATCAGTACTCTGTGGTGGGCATGGGCTACAACAGCAACACCGGCTTCCCGCTCACCTGGGGCACTTCAGGCAAGCCGCGCTGCGGCAGTGGTGGCTACTAGCTCTAGTAGACAGCAGGTGGCTAGCTCTAGTAGACAGCAGGTGGCCCCGTGCTCAGCAGACCTGCCTGTGGGCCTGGCCACGTGCGCGACATGCCACGCCGGTTTGCTGGCTGCTGGTCACCACCTCTGGTGCCCTGTAGCGCTTACTTACAGACTGCTCGCTTGGCCCCTGTTGCGCCGCAGATGATGACCCAGGCATCACCCACAACCCTGTGCTTGCACTCCAGGTGCCGGCTGCCTTCGCATGTACATGCTTGCTTGCGCCACCCCACTTGAGTACTGCAGCTCTATTCAACTGTAGGGTACGGTGCTGTGTAGTACGTATTTGCTGTGACCTTGCGTCGTGCTCAAGCGGCCGCCCTTCCTCTGCAGACCTCCTCAAACTGCCTGGGCACGCAAGTGGGTGTGTCCAACAACACGGGCGGCAGCTGCGAAGCAACGCTCAGCTCCACGTGAGGCGCAGCACACACAGCTCGCCCTCAGCACGTGCACGCAGTGGCGGGCGGCAGAGTCGGGGGTGCTCCATGCTGGCAGGTTGAGCACCTCAGCGCTGCGCTTGGCATGGTGAGCAAGCCCGGGGTGCTCACCTGGCTTGCACGCCCATGAATGCCTCCTGCTCTTGCAGCTCCTACTATTCCAACTCCGACTTCAAGTCGAGCGTGGCCGCCAGCCTGGGCATCACCGCCAAATACGGGTGAGTGTAAGCATGGGCCGTTGCAAATGCTGTTGTGTACTTGCAGCGGCCATGGCAGGCGTTGTGCTCAGCTGGTCAGTCATGGCGCCGCCCCTCCCCATGCCTGCGTGTATGCGAGCCGTGCTTTCCCGCTCCCCTCCTCCCGCCCGCCTGCAGACTGTCCTCCTTCTCGTGAGCTCTGCAGGGGTGCACAGGAGGCTCTAGGGTTGGGGCTGGGGCCAGCCCTTGAACCGACATGTGCTTGGCTTGGGACAAAGTGCGAGCCTCGCATGTGAGCCCTTTTTTTGTACAGCCGCCGCTCAGCCCACAGCTGTGCAGCAAGTGCAAGTGTCACAGTGTGGCCATCCTTGCCCCCACGCAGCGCAAACGGCGCCTACACAAAGCTTGGTCAGACCATCAGCAGCACCAGCAGCGTGACAACCACCAGTGCGCGGCGGGCGGGCGGTCTGGTCGGGGGGGGGGGGGGGGGGGGGGGG
>VFQQ010001265.1_pt1 | contig 37079 bp, 65 predicted proteins | sample 3512341 | NCBI WGS metagenome assembly VFQQ01 (sample SAMN10412373, study PRJNA504923) | tailings metagenome | isolation source: Relicate 2 Philex TSF1 revegetated site | place: Philippines: Tuba, Benguet | collected 2017-08-29 | reverse complement strand
AGGAGCGAGGCACGCCGTGGTGTAGTCGCCGATCGACCATCAACTCTGTTCGGTTGGCTGCTTTACGTGCCAAAGCGCCATTGCCATCCAGATCCATGAGCGTCAGAGCAAATCCCGGCAGAATCATGTTGACAGCAGCAGCACCACCGCCACCAGGGCGCAGTGAGAACGGGCCGGGCTGGCCGACTCGGAACAAAGCCTCCACTGGGAGATACCCAGCGGCAAGGGCACGCTGCAGCCCGCCATTGCCCTCCGGGATGGGGTGTGGTCCACCCGGCTGGTGGGCATGACTGCGCTGGCCCGAGCCCTGCTCATTGCACTCGCAGCGGCCAAGGTAACCAGCGCCAAACGTCTCGCTGTCGGGGGCACGCCAAATGAGCCCTGGGTTTTCCTCGAGTACCAACCGCTCTGCCTCAAAGAATAAGCGCAGTAGCGAGTGGCCACAAGAGGCCTTGAGCGTGTCAGGTTCTATAGTCACACGAGCACCATTGCGGCCAAGTGCCCTGAGCGGATCATTGCTCCGAAAGGTGCGGAATAGATCCACAACCTCACTGAGTGTGCAATCAGGGGCGCCAGGAAGGACAAACACAACGTGACCATTGAAGGGCGCCAGTGTGCCCTTGAGCACGCTGCGTATGTATGGATCCCTGGCATCTCCACACACAGAGGCTACAACAAGGGTTGAACACGTGCAATCAATTAGCAGCCAGCAAGATTGAGGAGTGCTGACTACAATACTAATTACACATATTAAGAAACTGCCATCGAACGCACACACCTTGTTGAGCCACCACCTTCACAGCCGCTGCCTCGGCAGCGCCAGCGCCGCTGGCGGCCTCCCAGCAACTTGAGGGGGTGCCGACGGCCGCAGCTGCCGCGCTGCTGGGGCCATCACCACCTGCGGCCAGGAATGGGCAACCAGGCGGTGGACAGCACGCGCAGATGCACACGAGGCAGGCGAGATAAATGGAGGGCAGACACCAAACATCCAACGCCCTGCTTTGCACACCAACCAGCAACTTTGCAGCGCTCTGCTTTGCACACCACAACACCAGCCCAACATCCACGCAGGTGCTAGCCAGCGGGCACACGTGCCCCTCACCGCCACTGGAGGGCGCCAGTGTCGCGGCAAGCGCATTCAGCACTTTCTCCAGCTCCTGTTACAAGGCAGTTTCTAGAGTGCGTTTCTCTCGAGGCCAACTGAGATCCAACACGCACCCACTTGCAGTATCAGAAAACAAAAATTGCAATCTTGCATGCACGAACCCACCTGTGCAATTTGCTGATTCCGCATCTTCTTTTTGGAGGCTCTAGTTGGGCGCGCCTGCGGTTGTGGCAACAAAACCTTTCAGCAGCAGTAGACCAGCCACGCTTACTCGCATTATGCACAGCGAATGCTGCCTGCTTTCCCATTGCAGTAAATTCAAAGGAGCGACCTGCGCAGCAGTCGAGGCCCGTGCCGCTCGGCGCCGCGGGCGAGGCACCTCATCCTCCTCCGAACCATCCTTGCTGGGAGCTCCAAGCGGGCGCGCCTGCGGTTGTGGCAACAAAACCTTTCAGCAGCAGTAGACCAGCCACGCTTACTCGCATTATGCACAGCGAATGCTGCCTGCTTTCCCATTGCAGTAAATTCAAAGGAGCGACCTGCGCAGCAGTCGAGGCCCGTGCCGCTCGGCGCCGCGGGCGAGGCACCTCATCCTCCTCCGAACCATCCTCCTTTGTCTGAGGCTGCTCCTCTGAATCCTCCTCCAACCCATCATCTGAACCTCCCTCCTCCTCTAGCTCCTCCAATTCCAAATTCTCAGCATCCCTGTCCGAAGAGTCCTCCACAGCTGAGGCAGCAAATTCCTCGGTGCTGCTGCCAGAGTCCTGCCCTGACTCGTAGTAAGACACCTGGGCCTTTGCCCTCAACTCCTACAGGGGCACGTGAACCACGATTGAATCGCAACATGGAAGGCATGCCAAACACCAAGGCATCACAATTTTAAACCATCCCACCACGACTCACAGGCCCACCGCCTCGCAGGCGCGCGGTGGCATGGATGGTGCTGCCATCAGTGACCACTGCAAATGAAAAGGCCACACTTTGAGTCGGTATTGTGCAAGGGACCGCTTGTCCCAGCAAGAGCAAACAGAACGCCCCTCCTCACTGTGGCCGCCCAGCGTAGAATGGTCGTCAAACGGCCTGCCCAGCAACTCCAGGCGCAAGTGCGACGCTGGAAAGCCCGTCTTGGCCTGCTTGGGAGCAGCATGAACGGGGCAGACTCGTGCGTGTGCCAAGTCACACACAACTATGCGCAAGCCCCTGAGAATGGCAGGCGACCCACCTCAATGAGGGCCTTGACGGTGCGCCCAGTCGTGCCCGGGCTCAAGCTGTGGAGAACGACCGTGCGCGGCCCGTCCGGCATGCGCACCAGCACCTGCGCGATGAGGCAGAGTGATTCAGTAAGATTAGGCAAGGAGATGAACCTGGAGAGGAATCTGGTAGAAACACAACTCCTTGCCGCACCTGCAGGCTGCCCCGCGATTCTACTGCCGACAGCACCGCTGCAGGGGAAGAAGCAAGAACTGTTAGCATTGTTCTCACTGTATAAATAGATGCACAAAAATGCAGCCTAGTAACAGGGGTGCATCACCTTCGAACTGACTTGTGTGGGCGGCAGGTGGGCGGGCGAGTGGGCGAGTGGGCGTAAACGACGAAGCTCAAACACAAACCGCCAACCAACCTGGATCGCGTGGTTTGCTGCCGCCTACCAGAGGGTCCTCCCAAGGGGTGTCCTACAAATACAGACCGTGCAATCACTGGCTGTCGCCAATGATACTTTCACAGATTGTGCACAGGGTCTCGCATAAAACCTGGTAGCTGCGCAGGCATGGTTAAGTAAACAGTGCAATTCACCTGGGTAAGACCCCTCTCCATAATCGCCCGCAACTCATTGTTGAGCTGCACCCGGTTCCCGATCATCTCATCCAGCGGGTCAACGGCCGTTTCATAGACCCGTTCCTTCGACTTCATTTGTGTCACAGGTTGAAAACAAGAGCAGGATTGGGAGAGGAATGAGTAAGAACCACGCACACACTGTGGGTCAGCACTTGTCGCGCACACAAGAAGATGAAGGATAAGTCCGCAAGGAACCCTTGCCTGTGCCTGCTGGCCGCCAGGGCGCGCGGCAGCAGCGCCAAATGCAGCCTGCCCGTCCGCCTGCGGCAGTGCAGCGCATGAGGGGCAGGAGTTAGCAAGGCCAGGGATTTCTACTGGTGGTATAAGAGGGGAACCACACTCCACAGTAGCACTGACCTGGGCTTGCTGGGGCTTGGCATCGCCTGCCGCTCCAATGCCCCAGACCTCCAAAACGCGCTGCAACAAAAGCTAGAGTTTGATAGGCTTGTACGAGTCAGGTGGTACACGCTTGCACCCGGAACAAGTGACAGGGTGCTGAGATTGCACAACCCACCTTGAACAGCGCACGCTTGACGTGCAGCACCACCTCCTACACAGGAACCTTCGGAATGCTGGTATTCAGGGCATCTGCAGCCGCCGCTGTGTGCAAGGAGAGGGCACACCCACCACTTATGATTTATGTTCAGCACCCTCGCGCACCTCTGACAGGCCTGACAGGAGCTCCTCAAATGAGTCACTGCCACTGTCGCTGCCATCACTGTTGTCGGTGTCGCTCCAGCAGTACACCTGCAACCACAACCACACAGACTGATGTTCATGCATGTGGTGCAACCATGGTGTGCAACTACATTTTACTTAGCATGCAAACGATACACGCTTGCAAGTTAACAAGCGTCGCCAGCCCACCTCCTCCTCCGGAGGAGGAGGATCCTTGCGCCGCAAGCACCGCTCCTGCGGCTGCAATGACAACAGGCAACAGCAGACGGAACAGTGTCATTAGCGAACAGGCAGTTCGGCCAAAGAAACCCTCCCCTCAAACGCGCCACACACCTTGTGGAAGGACTGGTTGGCCAGTAGCTGTAAGGCAGAGGGCCGCGGTGGCGCCTTGTTGCGGCGGCTGGTCCGCTCGTCAGCGCGTGGCACCACCTTTGGCTGTCGCTTGCGGCCACGCAGGGCAGCATGAGAGATGGCAGAGCCGCCAGCCTTGCCCCTGGAAGGCTTCTGGTGCCGCTGCTTGCACTGCTGGTGGGATGCAGCGACAGCACGCTTGCTGTCCACTTTGCTGCTGGACTGCAGTGCCCGGCTGCCGCTGAGGCTTGTGGTGCCATGGCGCCGCCCCATTCTGCAGGAATCATTCAAGCGCGCGCAGATTTGTTGGAGGCCAGCACGTGAGCAACACAAACGCAGATGCTGAATCTCTGCTATCCTTCCAGCACCTGTTGGTGCAATTCAAAACCAACACTCGGTCTGCATTCCTGTCCAATTCTGCACTGCGGCAATCCGTGCAGCGCCACTGGCATATTCCTGCAATGCAACCCCACCCCAGAGTCCCCTTGGAACACACTTTGATCTGTCTATTCCGGCAGTGCCACAACCGCCACTTGCTACTGTTGAGAGACTGGGTCAGGGAATGGCAAATTGAAGATTCAGTCAATTGGAGATTCAACAAACAAGGCAAAAGAGAGACTGGCAAGCTTTAGGCATGCAGACAAGGAGAGCCAGCGGCGCTGATGCCGAGAGCCAGCGACGCTGATGCTGAGTGGCGCAACGCGGAGCCGCGGCAGTCCACAACAACAAGTGGCCGCATCTAGGGGCTGGGGCTGTACAGCTCGTCGCTGTATTTCGGGCTGGGGCTGCGCCTGGGGCTGCGCTGGCTGGGGCTGCGTCAGAGGGAGGAAGGGTAATTGGTTAACAGGGCGCCAAACTACAGTGATCTTTAAACTTCAACACACCCACACAAGCTCCACTAGTGCAGCCTAGTGCAGCCAGGTTACTCACCCCACAACCACACCCACACCACTTTCCACTGCTGACTGCAGCACAATCCTCACCCGGACACCTGGCGCTGCTGCTGCAGTGCTGCCACCCGCTCAACCGCCTGATGCCACAAGACTTTAAGGTGGCGCTTTTGCTGCTTCAGAGTGGCTTTCTCCTCCTCCAGAACACGCAACCTCTCCGCTGCATCGTGCGGCCTGCACATTGCACGGAGGGCAGCTTCAATCAGTAACAACCACAGAGATTACACACGGCGAGTTCAAACATAAATCCCGTGCGGCAATGCGGCGGGATGCCCAGGGCTGCAAGAATACGATAACCGCACTTCCCCCAAAATACAACCAGGCTCACGGTGCAGGGTGGGCGCCATAGCCGCCAAAGCCGGCGGCGTGCCTGCAAGGAAACAGGGGGGCAGATAGGGGGCAGCTGCATGTCATGAACCGCCAAGCAGGAGGCGGGGGCAAACAGCAGGCCGGCAGAGCAAATCGGTACCAGGCCAACAGGCACGCAGGACAGGCTGGCGGGCTGACATCCAGGCTGGCGGGAACCGCACGTCCCCCAAAATACAACCAGGCTCACGGTGCAGGGTGGGCGCCATAGCCGCCAACGCAGTCAAGGCCGGGGGGCTGCGGCGGGGCGGCCGGGTACACAGGGCTGCGAGGAGCAGGGGGCCAGAGGCGAGTTTGGATTGATCATGCGATCATGTGATGCAACCTGCTCGCGGCCGAGGAGGTTAGCGACGCGAACCCCAGAAGGAGAGCTTCGTTCGCGCTTATCAGCCCGCACTGTGGAGTGTGCCACATGGCATGCATGCCATTAGGCTGACTCTCAAGCACAAAGCACTGCATGCCAAACACAAATGCAAACTGTGTAGCTCACTGCAGGTGTGGGGGCGCGGCAGCAGCGCCAGCAGGGGCATGCGGCACCATTGCCTGAGCCGGCGGTGGCGGTGGCGGTGGCGGCGGCGGAGGCGGCGGCGGCGGCGGCAGCCGCGGCCTGCGTGCGGGGAGGGGGTCGCAGGATAGCGCCAGCTCAAAAAGCTTGTTGGCACTTGTCCAACAACGCAGCTGGCACAAGCCTAGCAGCCGGCAGACACCGATAAAGTTAGCATCTGTGGGGTGCCAGGGCCAGCACAACCAGTAACCGTGCTGCTCATCAAGTTCAATACACACAATACAACTTTCCAGGACCCGGCTCACACAGAGGGGGCAGCTGCTGAGCCGGTGCCAGACTGGTGAGCAATAGAGCGCCTTACAGAGCGGCGCTTCTGGGCCATAGCACCAGACTTATTGCTGCGGCGAGCCTGCGAACTGGCTGGCTGCCGCTGCTGCCGCTGCGGCTGCTGATGGCGCTGCTGCTGCTGCTGCTCCTGTGGCTGCCCAGATGGCGGCGGAGGCGGAGGCGGGATGTGCGACAGGCTCTTACCTCGCATGAAGAACTCAAAGAACCAGGACTTGCTGGAGAGCAAGTAGCTACACCTGCAGGACAGAGAACAGTAACCACTCAGAAGGCATGGAGGAGGAGAACAGCAAGCGCAATTGGAGAAAAGTTATAAGCGTGCTGCTGAAACCCACCTCACCGGGGCGGTGCAGTCTCGATGCGGCAGCCCCACAAAAGACACTAACAGGCAGTGCCAAGCTGAAACCCAACTCACCGGGCACCGCCTGAGTCTCGATGCGACCGCCCCACAAAAGACACTAACAGGCAGTGCCAAGCTGAAACCCAACTCACCGGGCGGTGCAGTCTCGATGCGACAGCCCCACAACCAAAAAAACGGCAGCCCACCTGGGCGGTGCAGCCTCCGAGGAGTCCACGTGGGAGTGCCACAAAAGACATTAGGAGGTCAAGCCAAACATGACACCCTCAGTGCAGCAAAGCTGACGTACAGCAAGGCGGCATGAGAGCAGCACTCACCTGCCAGGCGGCCATCGTTGCACACAGACCAGAGAAGCTACTCAGCACTGCATGCAGTTCAGCAGCGCGACTCACCTTTGAGGTGCAAAACCAACAGTGGCTGCAGGGCGCACAACACGGCCGGGCCAGGGTGGCCACCGGGGGATCCCTGGACGCACAGAACCGCACTGGCCCCCGTGCAACCACAAATGTCCCTCAGCGACCGAAGTGAACAACAAGAAAGTGGCAGAGCGAAACTTACCCACAGAGGTAGACCACGGGGTGGTCGATGCAACAAGGCCGCATTACCGACAAAGAAGCAACAACAGCCATTACCAACCTGAGCATAGGGTAGGGTCACACCGTAGGCCACGGGCCTGTCGGCGTCAAATCAAGCCGTTGGCTTGGCCAGCCGGCTTACACAAAAAGCTGTTGGCTTGGCCAGCCAGCTTACACAAAAAGCCGTTGGCTTGGCCAGCCAGCTCACACAAAAAAGCCGTTGGCGAAGCGTCAGCCGGCTCACACAGAAAAGCCGGTGGCGAAGCGTCAGCCGGCTCACACAGAAAAGCCGGTGGCGAAGCGCCAGCCGGCTCGCACAGAAAAGCCGTTGGCGAAGCGCCAGCCGGCAAGCAAACCATCTCCCAACCCACCTGAACCAGACGATCCAAGCACCACGGAACTGACCACGAGGCGCTGCAAGGAGCATGCAGAGAGTGCGACTCATTGTAAAAATATTAGAGAGAGGGGCGGCAGAGTATGCGACTCCAGGAATGCGACCACAGGGGGCAGCGCTTCAAGCATCGATCATAGTGCGACGAGGGAGGGCGGACCAGCTGGCACGCCATACTGTGCTGTGCTCTAAGCCATTTCCTCAATTAGAACCCACCTGGCCGCCAGATGCAGGGTCGATGTACTGCTCAAGACGGAAGGTTTTACAAAGGCCGCCCTGCAGGACAGGCGAGTGGCAGCCACACGGCTTTTTGAGCTCAAGGACAAAGGTAGAGGCAATGCCAGGCTCCAGGTTAGCGTGAAACCTGCCCCATGAAGTAATGGACTGCAAAAGCTATCCTCCAACCCGCTCTGCTGCAGGCAGACAACACGCATCCCACACTACCCGCCTCACCAGAGATTACAACGGACACCGAATCCAGTCTACGCAGCCTGCGGGGGGACAGGGGAGGGCATGAAATGGTATGGTTATGAGACAGGGTGCCATGTCATGCTTGTCCAAGGGATGGCAGCGGGCATGGGAAGACGGAGGGAGCGGGTCAGGCAGGGTGCCGTGCTATGACAACCGAGGCCTGCGGGGGACATGGGAGGGCATGGCATGGCATGGCGAGAGGCAGGGTGCCATGCCATGCTTGTCTAAGGCATGGCGGCAGCATGGGAAGGCGGAGGAGGGTGGGTGAGTGAAATGCGGTCATGCCATGCCTGTCCACGCCTGCGGGTGGCCATGAGAGGCCAGGAGGAGGGCATGGTGAGAGGCAGAGAGCCATGCCATGCCTGTCCAAGGGATGGCAGCGGGCATGGGAAGGCGGAGGAGGGTGGGTGAGCGAGGCAGGGTGCCGCGCCGGCGCCAGGACAGCCGAGGCCTGCGGGGGCCCATGGGAGGGCAGGAGGAGGCATGGTGAGAGGCGGGGTGTCGTGCCATGCCTGTCCAAGGGATGGGGCGGGCATGAGAGGGCAAGGTGAGGTGCAGGTGAGCAGGGAAGGGGAGCTGCTGAGTAGGAAGGTGGCGAGGGCAGCGCCGCGCACCGGCGCCCCGACGCCGGCGGCAGCAAGCTGGGGCAGCGGCGCGCGCCGCTGTGACCTGCAGCGGCCATGCAGAGGGCAAACAAGCGCGTGCCGAGCAATGATTGGTGTGGTGGACAGGTGTGTCGAGCATGCAAGCGATCGCCGACCTGGCTGGTGCGCCGGGGGTGCCCGCGGGGGCCTGCCAAGCAGTGAGAGGCGGGGATCAGTGCGGGCAGTGCCCGGGAAGGCGTGTTCAGGCGCGTGGCCAGCAACCCTAGGTAGGACCCTGCCAGCAACCCGCCCGAGCTACGCTGAGCTGCAGAAGAGTTGACAGAGGCCAGGGCAGGCATACTGGAAGCCGCTGACCCACCACCTTCTCACCGCCCAAGACGGCGTACGCGTGCACGGCGCTGTGGACGTGCCTTGCTTGTGGCAGGGATGCCCGTGCTGCTTGATCAAGCTCAAATGAAAGTAAAGAGAATTGTAAGAGCGCCGGTGAGCAGGTTTGGCCCTGATATAGCATGGCCATGCATGGGCGTGCCAGCCTGGCACGCCCATGCATGGCTGCTGCCCGTGGCCAGATTGCGTTTATGCTCCATTCACCACGTATTCATTAATCAGATGTCTGTGAAACCGTACGAATGCATTGGGACGGACTAACGGAGGGGACCTCCGCCGCAAGGGGTTGGGGCGGGATGATCGGCGGGCCCCAGCAGGCCTGCCTGCAAGCCAGGGCACTGGCAGCCTGCAGCCTGCAGCGCTGCCGACATGCTGGGCTAATGGGTAGGTCCACCCTGCAAGCCCTCGCGGCCAGGGAACCAGGTGAGGCAGGAGTGCACTGAGCTCAGGACGCTGCTCGCGGGGCATTGCCAGTGATGCCGGGAATGAACGTGTATTGTGTGGTCGCATCAAGGCAAAGCTTGCGGGCATGCTTAGCAGCAGGAACTGATGGGACATGATTTCAACCGGCAGCAATACTCGCCATGCTGCACTGCCCAACTGTGCTGCCAGTTTGTGCGGTGTGCTGCTGCTGCCGCCTGCCAGGCCGCCAACCCACCGTTCCCCTCTTCATGCGCCACCTCAATGTCATGATGTGCAATAACTCCAACTGGTCCACCAGTTTGCCTGGCTCGGATGAAGCCAGCCAAACGAATGCGCCTCACGAGGCGGGCGCCGCCGCCGACGTGGCGCCGATCGGATGGCGGCTTGTGCCCTGCGAGGTTGCGGCGCAGACCAAACGACCGTGCCTTGCATCCGGATCCCGCAGCAAAGCTCACAATGGCGGCCCAGGCTGTAGCGGCGGCGGTGGCGCCCTGCGTGCTGCCTTGCAGGGCTCGGGCGGCGCAGCCAGTGGCAGCGCGGCAACGCATGGAGCTGTCAAGCTGCTTCCGCGTTGCCAGCAGCCTGCCCGCTGGCCGGCAGCAGAGGTGGGGCTCGGGAGCGGGCTTGTGAGGCAGCGGGGCGGGGCTCTGGGCCGTTTGCTTGCCTTGGTGGGGCATCTTGATCGCAATGCGCCGTCTGGCACGCCCGCAGGCTGGCGGCGCGGCGGGCGGCGGCGGCGGTGCAGGCGTCGGCCGAGGTGGAAATCACTGTTGAGGAGGACGCGGTGAGTGGTCAAGTCCGTGTTGCAACGTGCTGCAGAGCAGCAGGACAGGGAGGCAGGGTTGAGCTGATGCGGTCAGTCCCAGTGCACTGCTGCACGGCCGCAGCGGGCATCCCCGCACGCCCGCTCGCCTGCCTGCCTGCTGCTGCTGCCTCACTGCTTCTGCCACCACATGCTTGCGGCCTGTGCAGATGGAGCGCATGGACAAGTCGCTGGAGAGCGTGCGGCGCAACTTTGCCAGCGTGCGCACCGGGCGCGCCAACCCCGCCATGCTGGACCGCATCGAGGTGGGTGCTGCCGCTCCTTCCTGCAAGCTGCTATTGTTGCTGCTGTAGCTGTCGCTAATACTGCCACGTGCTGCTGGGCCACTTCTTGATGTGCCATGCTGGACTGCATCGAGGTGGGTGCTGCCGCCGCCACTGCTGCTCTGCTGCCTGCTCTGCTGCGTTTTTGCTGCTGCTGCTGCCGCTGGCGCCGCCGCCTGCTCTGCTGCCACCACTGCCGCTGTTGCCGACGTTGTCATCGCGCTGCTGTTGCCGCTGCTGCCGCTGCGCCTGCCCTGCTGCGCCACTGCATGCTCCATGCTGCTGCCGCCTCTGCTGCGGCGGCGGCCACGTGATGCTGGGCCACTGCTCAATGCATCACTGCACAGTGCGGCTGCTGTTGTTGCGACACTGCTGCTTCTGCCTCGGCTGCTGCTTTGCCGCTGCGCCTGCTCTGCTGTGCCGCTGCATGCTGTTGGCAGAGCGGCCTCTGACCAGCACCCGCCCAATGCCCTACTGCCGCATCCCTGCCCGTTTGCAGTTCGCCTATAATGGCCTCACCTGCCAGCGCCTGCCTTTGGCCTCCCTTTCCACTCGCATTTTGACTACTCGCAGTTTGACCGCTATGGCCTCACATGCCAGCACCTGCGTTTGCCCTGCCTTTCCACTCGCAGTTTGACTACTATGGCGCCCAGACGCCGCTGCGCACGGTGGCCAACATCAGCACGCCCGAGTCCACGCTGCTGGTGGTGCAGGTGCGTGGGTGCTGCTTCAAACTGCTTTTCAGCTTTATTGGCTGTGTCGGGAGGTCAGGTGGAGATGGCTTTGACGCTGCTGGTGGTGCAGGTGCGTGCTGTGAATCCCATCTACTCATAGCACTGTTATGCGATCAGCAGCACGCCCGAGTCCACGCTGCTGGTGGTGCAGGTGGGTGCTGCTGCTGGGAGCAGCTCATCCACTCTCAACAGGAGATACTGTGCTCGGGGCTGTACACAACACAATTCAGGCCATCCAGTGCAGCTGCTGCCTTTCTTGCTGAATAAATTCCTCTCCAAACATTGCTGCAGCCGTACGACAACAGCGCCATCCCCGCCATTGAGAAGGCCATCATGGCCAGCGACCTGGGGCTCACCCCCAACAACGACGGCCGCGTCATCCGCCTGCAAGTGCCGCAGCTCACGGCGGTGAGGCGAGGCGGGGGCCTGCTTCTGCTGGCTGTGCACATATCTTAGTTCACTTTCAAGGAGTGCTGTTGTGTGGTGCCGCAGCTCACAGTGGTGAGGCGGGGCGGGGGAGGGGGGTGCAGGGCGACTACGCATGGGAGTCCTGAGAGGGTTCTGCGTGCTGGCCAAATTTTCCAGGAGATGACCAAGGCGGTCAACAGGCTGGGGGAGTCTTGCCCCTTTTTGGCTGACCCGTGCTTGTTCTCACGTAACATTTGCGCAGGAGCGGCGCAAGGAGATGACCAAGACGGTCAGCAAGCTGGGTGAGGAGGGCAAGGTGGCCATCCGCAACGTGCGCCGCGACGCCATGAAGGCGATCGAGAAGCTGGAGAAGGACGGCAGCATCTCGGGTGAGCCTTTTGTGCCCTGAAGCCTCTTGGCCCTTGGCTGGTTGTAGTACGACCCAGATGTTTGATGTGAAGGCCATCGAGAAGCTGAAGGACGGCAGCATCTCGGGTGAGACTAGCAACTTGATTTGGGTATGTGTGTGATGGCTTTGTTCTAGGTGGGTTCAGAGGCTGGAGAGGGGTGGTCGAGAATGCAGGTCAGAAGGCCTGTTTTGGTGGATGTGGGCACGGAGTACCACTTGCTGCGACACCCTGTGCCATACTGGAGGGAGTGGCAGCAGGTCGGGCTTTGCTGCTGTTGATGCCCGCTGCGTGCATGGCAGTCTACAGTGGCACGGTAGCACCCGCAACACGCACAGCGCAGCACAGCAGGCTAGCACAGCTCACTGTCATTGCTTCTCCTTCCTCGGTTCCCCTGCAGAGGACCAGAAGAAGGACCTGGAGAGCTCGGTGCAGAAGCTGACTGATGACTATGTGAAGCAGGTGGGCATTTACCTCCTGAGGCTAGGTGCTGGGTGGGAATTGCGGGTGCATTGATGATTATGTGAAGCAGGTGGGCCTGGGGCTGCTCTATGAAGCATGGGTCTGGGGCTGGAGCTGGGTGGGGACCGCTGCGTGCAGGTTGCCTGGGCCTGGGTGGGGACCCATGCGTGCTGTGCGCGGAATGAGGGTCCCGGCAGGCACCCCCAGCTGTGCTGTGTTGGCGCCCTACCCTGCGGTGCTCAGCGCTGCTTGGGCGCCCTGCTGACCTGCATGCGCGGCGTTCATGTAGTGCGCTGCGTGCCGTCTGCGCACCGCTGCGGGCATGTGCAAGTGCATGTGGTCGTTTGCTGACGTGGCAGCTTCCCCCTTCGGCCTCCCCCCTTGCTCTTTCAGGTGGATGCGCTGATCAAGGCCAAGAGTGATGAGCTGACCAAGGTGTAAACGCTCCCTCGTGACTCTCTCTTCTCTTCATTCAGCATCAGTCCACAACATCCGAGAGCACCCCATGCCCAGCGGCCGTGCAGCGGGGCCGCTTGCAGTGACGCTAGGAACATTTAGCCTGCCGCAGCTGCCCCGTCGTGGCATGGTTGCGGGAGCGGAGCCTGCCGCCATTGCGGCGGGCAGCCCAGCACCCCAGCCATATTTTGCCCCTCCATTCCCAGCCCCGCCTCCTTCCTCTGAGCTGCGGTGACATTGTGACATTGATTGTACTTCAATGAAAACGAAAATTGAATGCAGTGCGGTGCTGTGCTGAAATGAAGAGGCCGCTTCCCAATAAGACGTTGAAGCGCAGGCAGCTACCAGCCAATGTTGCTGGCCTGCTGCCGCTGGTATCAGCAGCAGCCAGCCAGCGTGCACCCCAAATGTCGGAGGGCCCAGCCGCCTGGCCAGCTAGTGGGCAGGCAAGGCGAGGTGTGTTCCTTTCATGTGTGCGGCACTCTACTCCTTCTTGCCGCCCAGGAAGCCGCCGAAGGTGTTGCCGAAGAAGTCCTGCAGTAAGAGGGCAGGGACAGGAGGTGTGGGTCGGCACGTGCTGGCAGGTCGGAGGTGGGTTGCTGGCTGGGCACTAACTCTGTAGTTACACTGCTGCAGGCTGCAGGTACAACGTTAACACACAGGAGACGCAAAGCGGCAGAATTGAGGCAAAAGCCAGCCACACTCACCGCAATATTTTCGGGGAGCGCCTTTTCCGATCCGCCCCGGGCGGTGAGATCCACAGGGCGACAAAGCAGTTCAACTGGATCAACAAAGCAACGTGCCAAGCTCACCGCAACATTCTCGGCGGGCGTCTTCTCCAGCTCCGCCTCGGCGGGGATGTCGTACAAGTCGCGGGGCAGGTACCACTCCTTGGGGGCGGAGCGGTCGCTGCAGAACATTAGGGCAGGAAATAGGTGCACTTCTTCAGAGGAGCTGCTGCAGCAAGGCTGCACCAAATTGTGGGGCAGGTACCACTCCTTGGGGGCGGAGCGGTCGCTGCATACATCGTGGGGAATACGTACGTTTGTTAGCCTTTGAACAGAGCTGTGGCAGCAAGGGGGACAAGGGTCGCGGAACAGGTACCACTCCTTGGGGGCGGAGCGGTCACTGCAGGCAGGACGCAGCAGAATCAAAGAGTGGGATGGGGGTTTGTATCCTGCGGAAGAAGGGTTGCAGGCAGACACCACTCCTTGGGGGCGGAGCGGTCGCTGCAGCAAAAAGATGCGGAGTGAGTTTGCTGAGGAGGGTGCACAGGAAGCAGGGCTGACTCTTGTGGTGCAGAGCAGGTGCCGCTCCCCCAATAGAACCCACTGCTGCACTGCTGACTGCTGCACGGCCAACCCAGCGGTGCATCCACCACCAACGGCTGCTCACCGGATCTTGAAGGCGAACTCGAACTCCTTGGTCTCCTTGAAGGGCGGGTACGACTTGCGCAGCGAGGCGATGATCTGCTCCTTGTCCTTGTACACAGCCTTGCCGATGTTCTGCAGAACACAGATGCGGCCAGAGACACGTCAGATAGGAAAGCAGACAATTACCACTAATAGCCTTGCCGATGTTCTGGGGAGGCAGAGAGGTGGGGTGCAGAAAGCAGTTAGCTGAGCAGCGGAACGCGCGTGCATCGCCTTGCGGACCTCTGCAACCCAGAAGGCGCTGCTGATGCATCCCGCAACTAGCCGCAGCCTGGCAAGCTGCCGCACCTGCACCGGCGGCCTCTGGGTGCGCAGCTGAAGCTCAACATGCAAACCTCTCCGCAGCCCAGCCCGGGACAAAAACGCGACAAGAACCCAGGCGTTCCGCACCTGCACCAGCGTCTTCTCGGTGCGCTCCCGCATGAAGTCAGACCCCAGTCCCATCCCTGCCCCCATGCACAGGTTAATGAAAGCAATCACGGTACAACCAAATCGCACCTGCACCAGCGTCTTTTCGGTCGTCTCCTTCATGAAGTCAGACCCCAGGCCCTTCACCAGCATGTTCGCCGCGGCGCCGCCCTTCACCACGCTCAGCGGCACCCACTGGGGCAGCTGCGGCAGAGGGGAGGGGATGCAAAAGAGCAAGCGGTGGTTGGCAAGGCATCTCGGCTGCGCTCAGCAGCACCAGCTGGGGACAGATGATAATTCCGGTAGCGTTTAAGTCCCACCTTCTTGGAGCGCACGAAGATCACAAACTCCTCGTTCTCGGGGTCCACCGGCGGCGTGGGCGGGACCTGCAGCAGCAAGGGCGCACAGGCGAGCATGGGTGAGGCAAGAGCAGTGCGACTGGGAACCTGCATAGCCAAGCTGCGGATGGCACGAGGCGGCCCCAGCTTGGGGCAGGGCTTGCAGCTGGGAAGCCACGGCAGTCGCACAGGCAGGAGTTGTGGGCGGCGGCAGCGCATCCGGTTAAACAAGTTTGAGCAGCATGAGCGACAGCAGGGCTGTGTGCCCAGGAACAACAACGACAAAGCCCACAGCCAGGGAACAGAACAAGAAGCGGTCCACAACGGGGCCTGCCGCACCATCTGCTGCTGCGCCATCTGCGCCTGGCGCGTGTTGCCGCCCGTCCGCATGCGCTGCTTGCCCTTGGCTGCCACAACCTGCAAGTTTCAAACGAGCGAGCACAGCAGCAGTGGGCAGTGGGCCAGGTGGTAGGCACCAGCCGCGGCAGCACTGCCGGCGCCGGCCGCCGCCACCGCCCGCGCAGCGGCCAGCCACAATGCGCCACCCCGCTCGTCTCCATGGCCTCGGTGGAGGCCCCTCGCACCTGTAGCTGCCCCCTGCCGCTGCGTGGCTGCACGCTGCTGAAGGCCGCCACGGCTGGCCGGCTCCCCGCGAAGGAGGAGGACCTGCATTAAAGAGAAATGGAAGCTGTTAGCACCCAGGGCGCTGGATCCTCGGTGCAGAGCCCGGCAGCGGCGCCACGCACCGGCTGGCGAGCTGCCCCGCGCTGCCGCACAGCGTCGCCTGCATGGTTGATGCTGATGTGGTTTGGTGGTAAATGTGCACCGATTGGTTCGACGAGAGGAGCGTCCGCCACACCAGCTGACGTGGCCAAGTGCAGATGGCAGTGCAGATGGGGAGACCCAAAGCAACGCCTACAGCCGATCGGGCAGTGTGCTGACTATTCTAACAAGCCATTCAGTCGATTCCCTCCGTGGCAGAGCGTGTGTCGGTCCCCTGCCGACCAGGTGGGTTTGAGCTCCGTCCCTCCCGCTTCCGGGGCCCAACCGGCTGAGCTTCCAACTACGCCAACACCACAGTGCTCAGAGTGGCGCTGGAGGTCTTTGGACCATCGGGTTGCTGCCGCCGCCGCTGCCGCCGCCCCACCGGCTTCTCCTCTTCCCCCAACCCTGCAGGCTTGTTTGGTAGTGAAGAAGGAGAGCACAGCGCATCTGATCGTCGATCCAGGCATCTGCCAAGCTACTGGGGCAGTGTGTGCTGGCGACTGGCAAGCGCATCGGAAGCTGCCGAGCAACCCAGGCGCCGGCGGTGAGCGCGCTTCTAGGCCTTCTAGCGTCGGTCGGCCGTCGGCGTGCCGAGACGTTTTCCACCTGTGTGCTCGTCGTCCAGCCTTGTATCACTTGCTGAACAGCCGCAACTGCGCATTTCGTTGCTGCCGCTGCTGCTGCTGTGCAGTCGCCGTGCATGGCTGCCCTCCCGACACCTTCCTGCTGCCGCTACTCTGCTTCCCAGCTGCAGCAAACAGCTGGCCATGTGGCTGACTCGTGTGGCCCGGAGGCGCGGCGGTCTAGCGCGCCTGGCCAGGATGGAGAGCCTAGTTGGCGTGCCAGGTCCAGTCCAGCTGGAGGCAGGCGGTGCCAGCCTGCCGCACCTGCAGGTGAGCAATGCGCACTGCTTGGGGGCTGGGTGTGCAGCACTTGCTGGGTGTCTGCGTGCACTGCGCTGGCGACCTCGACAGGCGCACCCACAGCTGCTGCAACCTCCCGCCACCAACACCTTGGTGCATGCGAAATTCCCACGCAGCCTGCTGCACTTGCGGCGCCACGGAGCCAGATGGTGCACCTGCGCCTGCTCAGCGACAGCCCTGTGCCGGCAACCCCTGGCTGTGGCAGCCCCTGGCATGCCAGCGGCAGCGATGCCACCGCCAGCGGCAGCGATGCCACCGCCAGCGGCAGCCCCCTCAGCAGCAGCACGTGTGCCAGCAGCAGCGGCCTCTCTGTTCCGGCTCTGCCCAGCAGCATCAGCGGAGCGAGCAGCGGCGATGCAGCCAGCGGCAACAGCGCCGGCGGTGGCAGCGTGGCCACTGGCGCGCTGCTGACGGCACGCATTGGGCATGCTACGCATGCTAAGCGTGTGCTGCAGCTGCTGCGGCAGGCTGGGCAGCACTGCAACTCCACACACGTGGGCGCCTCCGCCAGCCGCCTGGCCGCCCTGCACCGGCAGCAGCCTGGTGCAGGCAACGCACAACGCGAGGCATTCAGCCAGCTGCTGCGGTTGGCAGCAGAGCAGCGGCTGGAGTTGAACTCCGTGGCAGTGGGCCAGCTGTTCCGTGCAGCAGCCACGCTGCGATACCAACCTACATCTGTGCAGCGGGCTGTGTGGGAGGAGCTTTGTGCAAGCGCCCTGGCGGAGGCTGCCCCTCGGAACGTGGCCAACCTGCTGTCGGCCTGGAGCAAGCTGGGCTTCGCAGTGACCCGCGAGCTTGCAGCGGCAGCTGACGCGGCCGTGCAGCGTACAGCGCCCACCATGAATGCATCTGAGCTCACCACCACGCTGTGGGCCTTTGCCACGGGCGGCTGGCAGCTCAGCAACAGGGCAGTGGCAGCGCTGCAGCAGCGGCTGTGTGCTGTGCTGCTTGAAGCTGAGCCAAGCTCAGTGTCCCTCAGCCTGTGGGCCCTTGCCAAGCTGGGCCTGCCGCTGGAGACTCCGTTTGCAGCAGCAGCAGAAAAGGCTGTGCAGCGCACGGCAGCGGGCATGAAGCCACAAGATGTGTGCAACACGCTGTGGGTGTTTGCCACCGGCGCCTGGCAGCTCAGCGAAGCAGCAGCAGCAGTGCTGCTGCAGAGGCTGCTGGAGGTGCTGCCTCAAGCCGATCAGCAGACAGTGTCCAACAGCCTGTGGGCACTCGCTAAGCTGGGGTTGCCGCTGGACGGGCCACTAGCGGTGGCAGCTGATGCAGCGGTGCAGCGAACGGCAGCAGCCATGAAGCCACAGGAGGTGTCCAACACGCTGTGGGCCCATGCTAGCGGCAGCTGGCAGCTCAGCGAACCAGCCGCTGCAGCAGCGCTGCTGCAGCGGCTGGAGGCAGTGTTGCCTGTGTCTAATGGGCATGATGTCTCTGAAAGCCTGTGGGCCCTGGCCAAGCTAGGGCTACCATTTGACGGCCAACTTGCGGCAGCCGCAGATGCAGCCATGCAGCGCACAGCAGCAGCTCTTGCACCACAGGGTGTTGCCAACACGCTGTGGGCGTTCGCCACCGGCGCCTGGCAGCTCAGCGAAGCAGCAGCAGCAGTGCTGCTGCAGAGGCTGCTGGAGGTGCTGCCTCAAGCCGATCAGCAGACAGTGTCCAACAGCCTGTGGGCACTCGCTAAGCTGGGGTTGCCGCTGGACGGGCCACTAGCGGTGGCAGCTGATGCAGCGGTGCAGCGAACGGCAGCAGCCATGAAGCCACAGGAGGTGTCCAACACGCTGTGGGCCCATGCTAGCGGCGGCTGGCAGATCAGCAGCAGTGCAGCAGCAGCACTGCTGCAGCGGCTGGAGGCAGTGCTGCCTGCAGCCCAGCCACAGGACGTGGCCAACAGCTTGTGGGGCCTTGCCACACTCATCCACCTGCATGGGAGCCAGGCTGCCAAGCCATCGCCCACCCTGCTCAGCGCCGTCGTGGCCTGGGCAGATGCTCGCTGGCACCAGCTGCCTGCTATGTGGGTGTGCGATCTCTGCTACAACCTGGCGCGCCTGGGGGTGCAGCCTGACCAAGCGTGGATCGACGCAGCTGTTGTGCGGTGAGTGTGAGCTGTCGTCCCTGGGAACGAGCCTGCTGCTTGCCCATGCTTCTAAGCAGGTGCACTTCTCTCCCGCTGCATTTGGTTGTGCTTGTTTCTGGATGCTCAACGCTTAAAGCGCAGTGCCCATGTCACATCCATGCCCCTGCTGTCGCTGTTTCGCAGATGCCTGGCCTGTATTGAGGCCGAAGATTTGCAAAACGCTCGGTTCGCCAACATTATCTGGGCATGCAGCAAGTGGCAGCACAGCCTGGTGCCGGAAGCAATGGCGGCACTGGTCGTTGCAGCCGTAGACTCTGTGTGCACGTGCGTTGACTGGCATGGCAAGGGGCGGCGGGGCGGCCTGCGGCTGGTCAAGAGTCTCGCACATCAGGTGGGGCAAAGGATGGCAGACTTGGCGCACTGATGTTTAAGGCGCCTCCCTACTTTTGGTTGGGCCATGTAGGGCTTCATTGTGGCCGTATTGGACGTTCACCAATGCCCAGCACCCCTTGCCAACTGCCCTGCAGCCTGGCGGCTTCAGCGTCGCCACGTCCTCGCCCGCCGCCGCTGCGGCCCTGCAGCAGCGCCTGCTGCCGCTTGTGTGCGCCGACATTGATGTGGTGGTGTCTCTGACCCCAGAGGTGGGCTGCCTTGGAAGTCAACGTGTGCATGTGCAGCTGTGTGCATGCGAATCCTACCAGCCATGTCTTGTCACTGACGAGTTGCGCTTTCCTACAATCCACCTGCACAGCTGCCAACATCTCTTGCATTCCCCCTGCCACCTGCCCCAAACAATGCACAGGGTGGCGAGCTGGCGTATCTGGCAGATTGGGCAGCCTCGTGCGCTGCTGTGGGCCTGCGCCTGCCGCTGGCGCAGCTGGACGCAATCTGCAGCTACGCAGAGCAGCATGAGGAGCAGCTGGACGGAGGCAGCCGGGCCAACCTGCAGCGCGCATTCGATGCATGGTCCTACCAGCCGGGCCTGGCACTGCTGGTGGGGCGGGCGGCGACGGCGTGAGGTGGACAGAGAGGGGTACGGCTGCTGAAATGTATTATATCGTGCGCGCTGAATAATGTCTTTGTTATCTGTGTTGGTATTTCTTCCCCAGTCTCATCACCTCTGCGTTGCATGCCAGGCATACGCATGCAGCTGGCATCACTTGATGGCTTGTCAGTTATTGAAAAGATGTTTTAGTCAGGAACGCTTACAAAGGCATCTGTACAAGGTCGCTACGTACGAAGGCACTGGTGGTCACTCAACGCACGGAAAGTCGCTGCCTCTCCATCAAGGTCTATTGTATTGTCACAGCCTGCATGCTGCTAAGGCGCTACTGCTACTATTATTGATGCTGTAGTCATTCATTTGCCCGCTGCCCCTGCATTTCATTGGCTGGCTCCCTGCCGCCCCTGACTGAGCTAACGACGGCCTGTCTTCCGCCAAGGCTTGCACTGCCTGCTGCTATTAGCCACGCATGGCCTGGTGCGCCGCTCACACCTTGACTTCGTTCTTCAGCGGGCGGCCCAGCAGGGAGCTGGCCAGGTTCTCAATTGTGGTGTCCGCGATGTTGCACAGAGCCTCCTGCACACCAGGTTATGACAGCACTGGGGTTGGATGAGCGGCAGGCAATGCGAGGCTGCATGCACGTGGGCCGACATGACTGCAACACTGCTCTCCAGTGCATGTGCAAAAGCAGCTGAGAAAAACGCGCAAGCCTGTACTGGCCTGGGTTAGGAACGCGCAGTGCGGGGTGATGAGGCACTGCGACAGGGGAAAGTGGGATAGTTTTGGGTGCCATTACACTTGCATGGTGTCGCAATTGCAAGGGTGCATTGGCTGGAGCTGAGGGCATGGCTTTGCCTTACACCATCGCTTCCTGCCACCGCCCTTGTGCCTGCCCACTAGCAACCCTGCGTGCCTGCGGCATGTGCACCAGCGAGGCAAAGCGGCGGTCCCAGTTCTTCATGCGCTCGCGGGCGCTGTAGTTGGTGTAGTCTGCGGATGAGAGGCACAGCAGGGCGGTGGGGTTGCAGGGCGTAAGGGGACGACTGTCACTTGACATGTTGGGAACTGGACACCAATAGTGTCCGCTGCGATAGAAGCAATTAGGAGCTGGGCACCTCACCGTGGAAGAAGAGAGGGCCTTCGAGTTCATACACGTCCATTGCCACACCCGCCAGCCTGCAGAGGAGTGGGAGGGGTGTGAAAGTTGGCAGCCGGTCGGTCAACATGGCACTACAGCTCCTGCCGCCCGCCACTGTGTAAGCCCTTGTGACTGACTGAGTTACAGAGATGATTTTGAGTACATCGCAACGCAAATATGCAAGCAAGGTTGAAAAGCTGCAAGCTTGCTGCCCGGCAGCAGCTGCTTCTCAGTCGCGTTCGCACAAGGCGCTGGCCAGCCCGGCCGGCCATGCAACTCCCAACACATCGAAGCCAGCCAACTCGCCTGCCCGTCTGCAGCGCCTCCAGCAGCGCATCAGTGCACACCAGGCCGCCGCGGCTCACGTTGATCAGCACAGCCGTGCTCTGCAGGCAGGATGAGGGGCGGCAGCGGCGAGCAAGGCATGTTGCGGAGAACACTGGTCGGCGAGCAGGTGCCAGCCGCAACATCGCACATCACACTCTGCATCAAACCCCTTCCGCCAGCACCTTCATGAGCGCCAGCCTGCGGGTGCGGAATCCAAGGAGGAAGCAGGATGTTCAGCGGTTACTCGACAAAAAGTGCTTGTGATACCCATGCAGTTGCAGCCACAGGCCAGCAATGGAGTCCAGCGCACCGCTCCGCGTTGATGATGTGGAAGGTGGAGGGCAGCAGGGGGCAGTGCAGGGACACGATGTCGCTCTGCAGGGGGCGGGGGCAAGGTAGCAGCAACGGCTGTGAGTTCAAGCTGGCAGCATGTTGACAGCGCTCGTGCCGCTGGCGTGCTCAGCAGTGACTCAGCTGGCGTTCCATGCCAGCCGCTGGCTACATGCAGACTGCATGCCCGCCCTTGCAGGGTAGGCAAGCCTTGCTTCAAACCCGGCCCTGCCCAGCCGCCGACCTCGGTGAGCAGCTGCTCCAGGCTGCAATACTCCACGCCCTGGCTCTTCAGCTCTTCATTCTCGTACACATCATATGCCAGCACGTGGCAGCCAAAGCCCTAGAGGGAGGGACACACAGAGGGCGGTGCGGCAGGTGAGTGTCTGTATATCAATGGCAGAGGAGCTCACAAAAGCGTCCGCTGCGGGCATACTAGCCTGCCCTGCCATAGGCTGCACGCACCTTCAGCAGGCACGCAAACTCGAAGCCGATCTTGCCGGTGCCGACGATGCCCACCGTCTTGCCGCTGACCTCTGCACGGCAGAGCGGCGGCAAAGAGTTGGGGGCCAGGGTGGTGCACATGAACAGCATACAATGTGCGTGAGGCTCAATAATCCACTCCACTAGAACTGAGTTCTACGCCACTCACCAAATCCCACCAGGCCCGACAGGGCGTAGTTGCCCTCCCGCACGCGGCCGGTGGCCAGGTGCAGGTTGCGGGCCAGCGCAAAGGTCAGCGCCAGAGCGTGTTCTGCTTGCAAGGAGAAAAATGCAGGGCAACGACATGGACAGGAAGGTGGGCGGGCGGGCGGGCGGCATGTTCCGGGCTTGCAAGGCTGAAAGAAGGTGAGAAGTGATTGCATGCACAGCCCGGCTGCGCTTACCCGCCACGGAGCGGGGCGAGTCTGCAAGGGGAAGGACAGGCGGAGGGGCTAGGTGGGGCTCAGGTAGGTGGGCAATAAAACCCCGCAGGCAACAGCTGCCGCAAGCAGACTCTGGCAGATGCCCAGCTCCGCACTTTGCTCCAATTTCTCACAGGCAGGCACGCGCATGACGCGGATGCCGTGGCGGGCGCACGCCTCCAGGTCCACCTGGCACAGGTGCAGATATGAGCAAGAAAACACAAATTCAGTAAACAACTTCATGCGCCGGGCGTGGCACGTGGGTGGTGGACAAACTTGTAAACTTGCGAGAGGCAACTTGCCAGCCCGCATCCAGCGTCCGGACACAGATTGTAAACTTGCAAGTATCCCAAGCCGGCACCTTGTCGAAGCCGGCGCAGCGCAGCGCGATGAACTTGACGCCCCCCTCCTCCAGCTGCTGGCACACCGCCTCGTTCACGCGGTCGTTGACCTGGGGCAGCGGGGGGCAGCAGGCGGGGAGGAGGAAGGAGGGTGGGTACGACCCGGGCTTGGCATGGCCCGGAATCAGGCAGCCTTGCATGAGACCAGTGGCACAAGCATCGCCCTCCATTGCAGCCAAAGCTCATTAGAATGCTCACAAAGATGCAGACGGCGTCAAAGCCCTTGGCGAGCGGCGCGGTCTCGGGCTGCGTTGCGGGGGTGGGATGGGCAAGATAAGGTGGTGGGTGGGCGCAGCAAGAAAGCGCTTCATGCCATGTGTCGGTTTTGGCCTGCTACAGATTGTGCATCATGGGCCGCAGATCAAACCATGTGACGGTTGTTGCGCACTGGCAGAGATTAGCATGAGCTACATCCCTGCTGCATTCTCACCTTGAGGCGAACCTCAAAGAAGGTGCAGTTTGGGAACAAGGACGACAGGGGCTCCTGCAGAGTGGGCAGGGTGGGCAGTGCCTTGCACGAGGCTGGGCGAGGCTGAGCCTGCCAATCTGGCAGCCGCAGCAGCCGCATCAACCAGCGTCAATGACGCTGCCTCACTGATCAATAGGAACCGCTGCTGAATGCACATCCTCACCTTGAGGAAGTCCACCACGTACTGCAATGTGGGTGTGGAGGGCGGGAAGCGAAACACGAGTGCTTGACCATGGGCGGCGGCAAGGGGGTTGGGCGCACACAGCGGCAAGCCCGATGCAAGGCTCGCAGCGCCCTGCCCGACCTCGCACCTGGAAGCTGCCAAACACGGCCACCTTCTTGCTGCGCAGCACCTCCAGGTCGGCCTCGGTGAGCGTGCCGACCACCTCGGGCGGCGCCCGCCCGGTGACAGCGCCGACGACCGGCGATCGCGGCGACAGGACGTGGGCATCGGCAGGCGCCTGGCCCTGAGCCTCGGGCGTCATGGCGTCAGCCGCGGATGAGGCGGGCCAGCGCTGGGCGAGGGCTGGAAAGAGCGAGGGCGGGCGCGGTCGGCGGGCGGAGACTTTGGTGCGCTCCTGGCGCTGAGGGCGTTGGAAGGCGGTCAGCGGACACACGATCAAGCAACAAGGCAGCGGCCGCCTGCCGTCACCAGCTGCGGCGCCGCCATGCGTGCGCTGACTGCGGTTTCGTTGACCACACGTTTTCAGCTGCCACCACCCATCCACACCCTCTCGCCGCATGGCAACAATGCCAGCGCAGAGCTTGCTTCACAAATACACACAAGAATATGTAAGGCATTCATCCTGCAAGCAGCTGGTCGCCCGCCGCATCGGCGCTGCTCCCGCCCACCCCTTCTAGGCCATCCAGCTGCTTGCTGCTGCCTGGCCGACTGCTCATGATGTTGGACAGATTGCTGGAGCTGCCGCCGAACGATGTGAAGCTGCTGGCCCGGGCCGCCACCTGCAGCGACAGGCTGCCGCCGCTGGGGCTGCGGAGGGACGAGAAGGAGGCCGCCCGCCCACAGGCCACCAGGTCTCCGCTGCTGCCCTCCTGCTGCGCCACAAATGATGGCACAGAGCCGGAGCGTGCCTGCAGCGGGCCAGGGTTGCCCAGGCCTGCTGCCGTCATGGACTCGCTGGACTGCCGCAGCACCGCTACAGCCGTCGCCTCGTCGTTCTCGGCTGCCGCGGCAAACCGGCTGCGGCCGGCGGCTGCCGACCTGCGCAGCGGGCCTCCTACCGGCTGTGGCACCGCCTCGCCCGCCGCTGCGGCCGCTGCGCTGCTGGCGCCAGGTGTCGCTGGTGGCGGCAGGCTGAAGGGACCCCGGCCCAGCGGTCCAAACCGTGGCGGCAGCACCACCACAGGCCGCTGGCGAGGCAGCGGCGTGATTTGCACACCCGGTGTGCCTGGGATTTCAAACGCTGCCGCCAGCCTGCCGCTTGCCGCTGCGTCCTCAAGGTCACCTGCTGCAACGACTGCACCGGCGCCATCGCTGGCGGCTGCGGGCGTGGCAGCCGGGGTCGGTGTTGCAGGTGGCACCTCTGGCGCCGCTGCCTCTGCCGCTGCTGCTGCGGGCTCTGCTGCTGCCGCCGCTGCTGCTGGAGGCGCAGCTGCTACATGGACGCGGCTCAGAGGGTCTGACAGGCGCCGCCGCCGTGGCCCCACACCCTTGCCGCTGCTGGGAGGCCGGCCGGGGGACAGCAGCCGCACCTGGGGGGAAGCATGAGCAGGAGAGTGGGCCGCAGTACAGCAACACGAGGGAGGCGAACAGGCACAGGCGGGGAGCAAAAGACCCACTGTCTCTGGCCCATGCCAGTCGCACCTTGTGAGCCTGCTTGGCCTGCGAAGGAGGCAGGAACGGCGCCAGCGCCGATGCCACGGCTGCTGGCGTCCTGGCACCCTCGCCGCCTTGAGCCAGGCCGGGCGGCAGCGCCCCAGGCATGCTCTTGCTGGGTGATGGCGGCTGGCTGACGGTGCGGCGCAGCTCAGGCGTGCCCATTGCCGCGCCTGCAGCTGCCACCAGGGCAGCCGCCGCCGACTGCCGCTGCTCCACTGCCAGCTGCCGAACATGGGCCTGCGCCCAGGGATGCTGAAACAGCTGTGCCGCTGATGGCCTGCTCTCCGGTCGCTTGGTCAGAGCCTGCAGATGTGGGTCAGCAGGCACCTCTGCATTAGTCGGTGGCAGGCGAGTATAGTGCATGCATGCAGCGAGTGCATAGGCTGCCGTCTGTTTGCCGACACAGGCCGCGGAACCGCCCTGCGCAAATCGCATTGCGCCCACCAGCTGGATGAATGAGCGGCAGAGCGGGGAGACCAGGTGCTCCGGGAACACCACCTCGCCAAACTTGATCTGCTGCTCCGTCAGCCGCACATCCTCCACCTGTGCAGGGTTGCAACAAAGACGTCAAGCGCCTGGGCAGGCCTTGTCTAGTTGCAGTCCGGCAAGCTTGTGCACCCAATATCAAGCGCATGCTGGCAATGTGCACGCCAACAGCGCAGCGCACCTCAAAGGGAGGGCGGCCACAGATCAGCTCGTAGGCGAGGATGCCCAGCGCCCAGACGTCCACCTGCAGCAAAGTGGTGTGAACTATGCAATGCATTGCGTCCTCTGCATCTGCGCTGGACAATGCATGGAATCAGGCAATGGGTGCATGTACAGCTTTGCTGGGCTGCAGCCCACCTTGCAGCCGTAGTGGCCGACTTGGTGGGGCGCCAGGCCCAGCCGCTTGATTGTATCTGGAGACGGCATGCCCACCACTTCTGGCGCCCTGCAGCGCAGCAGCGTGGAACGCAGAGCGGATAAAGCTTGTCGGGCAGGCCATGGTGTGCACACAAGCCACGACATGCCATGCCTCACGCTGGCAGCTTGCTGCACGCTGCATTCAATCCCTGTGCCCCATTCCAAGCAGGCTGGCCACAACCACGCACATATAGTCCAGGGTGCCCACGCGAGAAGTGGGGCGCTCCTTGGCCGCATCAATGGCCAGCCCAAAGTCACCCAACCGCAGGCCGCCTTCGGCTGTGAAGAACACATTCTCAGGCTTGATGTCGCTGCACAGACGGGGGTTAACACGGGCAAGTGGGCCGGCATTGATGGCGGAGGAGGGTGCCCTGAGAGCAGCCGGGCATGCAACCAACCATCAAGCTGCAGCATCTGCCAAGTCAGGTTGCCTGCGCCATCAACGCCGAGCTTGCAGCGGCTGCGCTCACCGGTGCACGATGTTGTTGGCGTGCAGGAAGGTGAGGGTGAGCAGCAGGGGCACCACCACATCGCGTGCCACCTCCCCCTCCGACAGCACGCCGCCCGCCTTCACCAGCCGGCGGTACAGGTCACCAGCTGCAGAGGCAGCGGGGTAGGCATGCAGTGAAACACAAGCAGAAGGCATGGAAGTGGGCTACCTTCTTCGCAAACCATTTCGTGCAAGAATACATGGCCACCAGCGGCGGCGACAGTCGCCTGGGCGGCGCACCTGCGCAGCTCTCCTGCACCAGGTAGATGTGGCTGTCGTCCTCAAACGCCCCCAGCAGCTGCACCGCACCGGTGAACCTGCGATCAGGAGGATTACAACGAGTCCTCTGCAGCTCATCAGCAATAGCAGCGGCGGGCGGCATGGCGAACCAGGCAGAAGCCAGCGGACAGCGACAGCCTAGAGCAGCCCTCTGCCACCCTGGACGCACCGCTGCTTGGCAAGCAGGCGCGAGATGGCAATCTCCCGCCGCACGTTGCGGTAGTGCCGCTTGGCCATGGTGCGCTTGTAGTACGTCTTCACCGCCACCAGCTGGCCGGTGCGGGTGTCCAGGTAGTGGCACACCTGCGAGTGCTTGCCCGTGTGCAGCTCGCCTGCACCCAGTGGGAGAGGGGGACAAGATGACAAGGCGTGCGCATCAATACCTGCTTACTGGGCACTGCCCACTTGCAGCCAGGGCACTGGCCGCTAATGTGAACTCAACTTGCACCAAAAATCTAGCAGGTGCTCACCGAGCTTGCGCAGGCCCTCCAGGCTCGTGTAGCCCGTGGGTGCTCGCTCTGCCGCATGCTGCACGTGCGGCAGGCGCTGCGACTGGCGGCCCAGCAAGCAGTAGGCGGGCAGCGCTGTAGCACGGGATCTTGGGCTGCCCATGCCGCTGCCAGTGGCGGCTGCCGCAGCCAGGCGCGCCGAGGGGCTGCGAGGGGACAACGGCGCCGCGGCGTCGGGCGCCGCCGCGGCAGCGGCGGCCAGGCGGTGGGGCCCCCGCTCCTTGGCGCCCGCTTGCCGGCCGTCGCGCGGCAGCGTGAGCAGGTGCGGAAACATGGGCGCCGCTGGGGAGGGGTGTGAGGCCGCCGACCGACCCGTCTGTCAGCACCAGCTGCGCGCAGCTGCGACCCACAAGCGCGCTCAGGCTGCCATGATGCGTGATCTGCGCGGTGGGGAGCGGCGAGCGTGTTTGTGAGGAGTCGGATTTTGGGCGGCGGCCGGCGGCAGCGGGCGACAGCGCACCCAGCCGCGCTCCGCCAACGGCAGGTGCCGGCAGTTGCCACAACTGCCCAAGTCCCGCGCTTTCACTAGCAGTAAACCGCCAGAAGAGTGGATCACGTCCAATGGGTAGACTGGGCCTCAGCCCTGCTGCTATGAGTGTCCCCTGTGCACCACCCAGTGCGTCGGTTGCCGTTGTGCCCAACCACCACCGGTTGCCATTGTCCAAAAGATGCTTACATACATATTCGGGGAATATCATATCAATCATTAATATGAGGTACAGTGCAGCAAGTTACACTCAAAATGCTGCTTATAACACCATATTCGCTCGCACATGCACTCAACTCACTCAGCACGGCGCCAAACTGTGTCACTCGAGGCGCACCAGCGTGCGGCCGCGCGGCAGCACCGCCTTCTCCAGCTGCCACCCCTGCGCTGCTGCCGCCGCTGCAAAGTCGGGCCACTGCTGCTGCAGTGCCGCCAGGCTGGCCTCTAGCTGGTGCATATCTGCTGCGCCAGCATGCTGCGCAGGAGGGGCAGCGCCATTGCCCCCGCCGGCAGCCGTCCCTGCCCCTGCGGCTGCTGCTGAGGCGCCATCCCCATAGTGCCGCTCCAGCCAGGCCGCCTGCCACATGGCCCGCAGCAGATCTAATGGTGATGCTGTCTCCTGGAGCAGGACATGTGCAGTACCATCCCGCCACGTCAGCAGGTACCGCTCCCCAGCGTACAGCTCCACAAGCCGCTGCAGCGGCTGCGCTTGGCTGCTGCTGCCGCCGCTGCTGCTGCTGCCGAGCGCTTCATCAAGGCTGCACCCAAAGCGCATGCGTGGGCGGCAGGCTGATGGCGGCAGCAGCATCTGCTCCGCCAGGTTGGCCTCTTCTATGGAAGGCACGCCATCACCGGCAACATGTTGGGTTACCATTCGCGAGCCGCGCTTCTGCAGGCCAGGAGGCAGGAGCGGGAGCGGTGGCGGTTGCAGAAGGCGGTAGCAAACAGCCGGCCTCAGCAGCCAACAGCCCGCTGGAATAACCTTTTTTCACATGCCATTTGCTGCCATGGGGTCCACCGTCCCATACAGCACCCATGCTGCACTCGCCTGGTTGGGGTAGGGGAAGCGCAGCGCGCGCAGCGCAACGTAGCGCAGCGCAACGTGCACGCCGTGCGCTGCCGCCCACGCCGGCACAACAAGCTCCGGCTGCCCCACTGCCTCGAGGGTGTGCAGCAGCGCCACACTGGAGGCCAGGCCCAGCAGCTGCAGGAGCAGACACGGGGCATGGGAAGCAAGGGGATGAGGCGAGGCTGTTCTCTGACCGAAGGCAGCATGCCATGCAGTCTGGCTGACAGCATGGCCTGCCTGCGCCTTTTTCAGTCAGATTGGATCTACCGGTCAGCAACTACCGCTCGGTTTAAAATGCACGCAGCGCACCTGGGCAGCCACCTCCCAGACCTCCTCCTTGGCCGCCACGTCGCCCACGTTGTTAGTTGCTGCAGCAGGGCATGGAAGATTGCATCAAATCACCAAATACAGCATGCAAGCAGCATGGGGGACAGTGCAGCCAGCCCATCTGTTAGGGCTTCACATCGTGTGGCACTGCTGTCCCAAACAATGTGTCTCTCAACGGCCACACACTTCATGCATGCCTGTGCTGGCCCCACCTGAGAAGTGGGTCTGGATGACGCGGAAGCAGGGGCGCCCCATGCCTTTGGCCATGCTCTTGGCCAGCGTGCCGGCCCCCGCAAGTAGCACAAACTGGGCAGGGTACATTCGAGTAGCGATTTCTAGCGAGAGGCCCAGGGTGGTCACAGCCTCTGCCACCATGCGCCAGCGCCGCGGGTCCTCATCAAACACTGCACGCAAGGAGGGTGTACGTGGTATGCAATGATCATGTGGCACCAGCACGCACTGCGAAATTGTGGCGACCAGCCACCGCAGACCATAGCATGCGCGGACAGGCGCGTCTGCATTTCATCTTAGCAGCAGCGAGGCGGGACCCAGGCCTGGCAAGCCAGCAGGTGCGTCTGCCCACACCCAACGCACCCTGCGCCAGATTGCCACCCACGATGAGCCGCCCTGCCGCGCCCAGGCCATCCTTTGTGATCCACTTGATGGCTGCTGACGTGGCGACCGCTGCCTCGGGGCTGGCGGCCACGCCCAACGCCTGCAGCAGCAGAATGTGGCTCAAGGGTGGTGCAGGTCAGCAGGCGCTAGAAACACCTGCCCACATCCCATCCCTGAATGCCAACTTCAGACCCAATCAAGTCAGTCTCACTGAATTCACTTCTCACCCTCTCACCTGAATCATGGAGGACGTGGCCAGGCTGTGGCTCATCCACCCAGTGATGTGCGCTGGGACGGTGGCCAGCTGGTACTGCAGGTAGTCGGGGGTCACCGAATGCGGCCAGCCCCTGCGAACCCGGGTCGGCAAAGCAGGCAGCACACTCATGCCTTGCAGCAGAGGAACCATGGCGGCTGCAAGATGGACGGCCACCTCGACTCGATGGCAGCCTCCGCAGCGCGCACCTGGGCAGGAAGAAGGTGCGGATGGCTGCCAGTGGGCCCTCCTCTGCAACGATGCTGCCGGATGCATCTATGCTGGCAGATGCAAAATGCTGCGGCACCGCCGCCTCGCCGCCGCCGCCGCCGCCCAGCTCCACGCGGCGCTTGCCCGCCACGCTGAGCTCCACCAGGGCGCGCGGCGCTTTCTGTTGAGCTGTGCCATTGCCGACATCCGCACCAGCTGCCGCAACAGGGCGCAGCTTGCGAGCTGGTGGCTGCCCAGCCCCGGGTGCAGCCGGTGGGGCTCGCCAGCGCAAGGCTGCCATGCTCAACTGATCCTTAAACTTTTGACAGGCGCAGAATGCGATATGGCCTCTCTGAAGGAGCGCAGCACGCTGCTGCGATCAATGCAGTCGCAAGGTGAGAACTGCAGGGCGATCGGCGCAGACCAGACGTACCCGCAGCGATCACCGAGGCGATACAGCCCCGGCACCGGCGGGCCTGGCAAGGGCTGGCGAGTTTGTGGCCGTGGGCTGCCAGAGGCCCTCGTTCGCGATGGAGGGCAAGCGGGTAGCAGTCGTGGGCTCCGGCATCTCCGGCCTGAGCGCCGCCTGGCTGCTGCACAGGTGGGGGACGCTGGTGGCGCCAAGCCCTGGGGGCCTGCAGGCCGCCCCAGCCACACGGCGGAGTGCTACGGGAAAATGTGCCAAATTGGACGCGTTGCCCGGGGCATGAGCGCGCCCCGCACCGCCATGCACCTGCTGGCGCCGGCGGGTGCCCGCGGTTTGGCGCCGCCCGAGTGCCACATGATTACGTCAGCTGAGCCGCTGCATCCGTGCCTCCCGCACCACAGGAATGGCGCCAAGGTGACGCTCTTTGAGAGCGAGGCCAGCTGCGGCGGGCACACGCTCACAGACACCAGCAGCGGCTTCCCGGTCGACCTCGGGTTCCAGGTGGGTGGTGGGCAGAGCTTGTGTGCAAGAGAGGAAACACAGCGCCATGGCTGCTGTTCTGGGTGCTGAGCCTACTGGCGGCATGGCTCAAACCGCCTCTGTGCTGTGTTGGCGAACTACTGGCACGCTGCTTGTCGTGCCCCAGCATGCAGACGCCTCCTGCAGGTCGCTTCCCAACGCGGGTGCTGCCGCTCTAATGCGCCCCCAACCCTTGCCGCTCTGCGTGCTCTGCGGTGCTGCAGGTGTACAACCTGACCACCTACCCGCACCTGGTTGGGCTGTTTGAGGAGCTGGGGGTGGAGACGCAGGTGAGCTGCTCTCCCGCTCTTCTTGCGCTGCTGTAGACCGCCATGGCTCGGAGAAGCGCAGCTGGACGCAACGAGGGTGCTGGTCAATGTGCGCCGGATTGCTCCCTGGACTCCAGCCGCGCTTCCGTTGCCATCCCCTCTCCCAAGCTGCCAACTTCCTGTGCCCCTGCCTGTTCAACCATCACCCCCTGCAGCCCTCCGAGATGTCCTTTGCCCTGTCCATGGACGGCGGCAAGCTGGAGTGGGGCAGCCACTCGCTGGACACCGTGTTTGCGCAGCGCTCCAACCTGGCCAACCCCGCCTTCCTCAGGTGGGCTGGTGCGCCGGCTGGTTCGGCTGCATTGCAGGGCTCTGCTGCCAGACAGCAGCGCTGAAACACGCTCATATAAAAGTGGCATGCGCAGTTGGAAAGTAGGCGCATTTGCTGTTGCGGTTTGCACGCCACTTGTTGCCACACATGCATTTCTCCCTTGCTATGTCTGACGCTGGATCCTGGGTGCCTGCCGTTCACGTGCCGCAGCATGATCCGCGATGTGATCCGCTTTGGCCGCGAGTCGCCCGAGGTGCTGCGCCCCGAGAACGATGCGGAGGTGAGGCTAAGCAGCAAGGATGGAGGATGCAAGATTGAATTGATGCCGCCCAGGAACCCTTCAGGACCATTCAGAGCAGGGTGCAACACGCACTGCCAGGCCAGGACACCTGGTTTGCTGGCTGGTACAACCCCCGTGCAAGCTTGCCAAACTGCTCTCCCTTGCCCGCAGTTTGCGCGCATGACGCTGGGCCAGTACCTCACCCTGCGCGGCTATTCAGCTGGGTTCCGTGACCACTACGTCGCGCCCATGTGCGCCGCCGTGTGGAGCGTGCCCAATGCGCAGGTAACGCTGGGCGGGCTTTGCAAGCCTTGCAGGCACAGCTCCACATCACTCGCCCTTGCAGGTGCTGGGCTCCCCGAAGCGCGCGCTGATCTGGTTCTGGGTGAACAATCGCCTGCTGCTTTGATGACCCCGCTAAACACCTACATTCTGCTGCCCTTCCGCAGGTGCTGGACTTCCCGGTGCGCACCCTCATTCGGTTCTGGGTGAACCACCACCTGCTGGACCTGTACCAGCGGCCCTGCTGGCGCGTGGTCAGCGGGCGCAGCAAGACGTACGTCGACCGCATCACCGCAGGTGGGTGCAAAGGCTTATCTTCGACCTGTGGTTTGCGGATCTAGGATTGTGGTTGGAAATGGGTAGAGTGCAGCAAGCCGTACGTGGACCGCATCACCGCGGGTGGGCAGCCAGCTTAATGCATAGCAACAGCTTATTGCACAGAAACCTTGGGCGCTGTGCCTCCTCCCCTGCCTCAGCCTTGCACCGGCCAGCCGGTTTTTCCCACTCTACCTCGCCCACTTCTGCACCGTCTCACTCCGCCTCGCACCCCCCCTGTGTGCAGAGCTGCCTGATGTGCGCACCTCGTCGCCGGTGCAGTCGGTGTGCAGTCTGGGCCCCCAGGGGCCCGTGCAGCTGACCGTGGCGGGCGCCAGCGAGGCGGAGGAATTCGATGCGGTGCTGCTGGCCACACACTCTGACATCAGCCTCAAGATGCTGGGCGCCCAGGGGCCCAAGGTGCGGTGCGGTGGCTAGGGCAAGCCTGGGGAATGCATGCTTTGCCCGCCGGCTTGGCGCGTTGTTATTGGCAACGATGGAAGGAGGCGTGGCAGTGATCAAAGCTGCACTGACTCTCCCAAAACCAACAGCAAAATGTCTCTGCTCTGCGTACTTTTTTCACCTGTCATCTGTACACCCTCCTGCTGCGCATCCAAGCAGGCGCTGCGGGACGTGCTGGAGGCCATTCCATACAACGACAACGACGTCTACCTGCACACCGATGAGTCGCTCATGCCGGTGAGGGCATGCTGTGGTGAAGGTGTCTGGCCCACAGTTTCTGCATTCTCTGTTGCTGCACCTTGGCTTGGCTTGAGTGTGGGCTGCTCCAACACAAGTCAAACCTGCCTCCTGCAGATGGCATGCTTGCAACCCATGCGACACATGGGAGTGGGTGTCACGTTTTCCCTCCCACCCTTCCCACCAAGCAGGTGTGCAAGAAGACGTGGGCCAGCTGGAACTTCCTGGGACGCTCCGGCGAGGCAGGCGACAAGTGAGCCTCCCTGGGATGGGCAGCAGGATTGTAACTCCAAGTCCGCTCAACAGGCAATCCCGGCAGAATCTCCTGGATGACCACCAGCCCCTCTACGCACGCCAGCAACAGGTCGTCCACCAAGCTTAACAGTTCATCGGGTGCCCATTTTTGCTGCTCCGACCGCAGGGCCGCGGTGTGCGTGACCTACTGGGCCAACCGGCTGCAGCCGCTGCCGCCGGGCGCCCCCAACCTGTTTGTCACCCTCAACCCCATCCACCCGCCTGCCGGTGAGCCTTGGTGTTCAGCTCATCGTTTCATGTGCGGTGGCATGCTGGCTTGTGCTTTAAGCCTCGGTTGATCTGCTGGTGAAGATAGCTGAGCCACACTGAGGGACGTAAGCAGCCATGGCTCGGTGAGGGACATTGATGCTTACATCTTGAGTTTGCCTCCCAACCCCTTGAGCAGAGGACAAGACGTGCCGCCGCCTGTCGCTGGCCCACCCCGTGTTCAGCTTCGCTTCAGATGCAGCCCAGCGTGCTCTGCCTGCGGCGCAGGTGCGGCGGCAGCAGGGCTGGGCTGGCCATGGTTGCGGGGCTGCAAGGCTTGCACTTGCAGTGCGTGCACTTCCTCCGACGTTAGGGACTCCCAGTCGTGTCGCAGGTCAGCCAACAATGCGGTACACATGCAGCAATACTAGTCCCTCGCGCTGCCACTTATCTCCATGCAGGGCCAGGGCGGCATCTGGCTGGCGGGTGCCTGGGCGGGCTACGGCTTCCATGAAGATGGAATCAAGAGCGCTGTTGACGCGATCACCTCCATGGGTGCGTTGTTTGTGGATGGTTGTTGTGTGCAGGGTGTGTGCACCTTGTCCATCACCGCCTTGTTTACCGCCGTATATCTTATGCCTTTTGTGGGTTTTCTGACTTCACAGCATATGCGCCGCCGAGGTTAGTCTTGTGCTGTCCGACCACAACCGTGCTCTCCAGCTGCCCTGTTGTGCTCAGCAGGCTGCACCATCCCGTGGGTGCCGCGCACTGTGTCCCCCAAGATTGGCCTGCTGGATCAGGTGAGGCTTGGCCGTTCTTCACTGGTTCGCACAGCCTGATTGGCAGACTTGTTATACACAGTGCGTTTTGCCAAACAGCAACACCCTCTTTCTCACAAACATTTCACTCGCCTGCAGGCCGCCATCCGCCTGTTTGACAAGTTTGCTCGGGCAACCATCAAGACCGGCTACCTGCGCTTTGTGCTGCCCAGCGGCGATGAACTGGTGTACGGCGACAAGGCCCACTGCGCTGCGCCGGTGCCAAAGGGTGAGCAGGGGCTGTACCATGCGCGCATCTCGCACGTTTCACGGTCAGCCAGAACAGCGCTCGTCTCAATCGCATCTACGCTTACAAGGCGCCCAAGAGAGGCCCCATCCAAAGGGTTGTCCTGCTCACAGCCAGCCCCCTGCTGACCCGCCCCCTGCAGGCGAGGAGTGGCGGGGCCGGCCAGCGCTGTCGGCCACCGTGCGCCTGTTCAGCCCCGCCTTCTTCCGCAAGGTCATCACGCGTCACGACACTGGTGGGTGGCTTGTTCTCAGGATGAGTGTTGGGGTTGCGCGGGATGCGCTCTACACGGACGTGAGGTGGCCTCGATTTCCTTGTTCTGGCTGCCCAGGTCAGCATGCGGCAATGCAGCATGGGCAATGCAGGAAGCAGGTCTGCTGGTTGGCTGTCCGTTTGGGCATGCACAATTGCATGCGTGATAAAACAATCCATCTTCCACGCACAGGCATGGGCGAGTCGTACATGGACGGAGATTACAATGTGGACAGCTCTCTGAATCATGCACCCTCCGCTGGCCATCATTGTGCGCTATTCCGTTTGCCGCAGGCATGGGCGAGTCGTACATGGACGGAGATTACGAGGTGGACAGCCTGGGCGGCCTGCTGGCGGTGGCCACAGCCAATGCAAACAACATCGAGGTGGGTGCTGCACGAGTTGTGTTGAAATGTGAGGGACCAGCCAGAAGCGGGCTGGGGGGCAGGTGGGCTATACCGGGCACAACTCAACGTTCTGACCATGTGCGCAGGCCAACCGCGGCATGATGGGCGCCTTCAACTGGCTGGGCGACCGGCTGCTGGCGGCGGCGCACGCCGCACGCTCCAACACGCTCGAGGGCTCGCGCAAAAACATCGAGGAGCACTATGATGCAGGCCAGTTGCATTTTGTTGTCCTGGGTAATATGTTGGCCGCCCATGCCCGAAAGCAGCAGCGGCGGCGGCGGCGGCGGCGGCGGCGGGCTGCTCTAGGAGGCTCCGCTATTATCCTCGCTTCGCCTTAAAGAGAGTCGTGAGCTCGTGTGTCATTCTTAAATCTATTGCAGGCAACGACATGTACAAGCTCTTCCTGGATGCCTCCATGACCTACTCCTGCGGCATCTGGGCCAAGGGTGCGCTTTACCAGTGCAGCAGCTTATTAATCACATCCATTCTCTGGGGTTTCTGCTTGCACGTATGACCTACTCCTGCGGCATCTGGGCCAAGGGTGCGCTCTGCAAATGATGCGAATATGTGCATGTGTTCACACTCGGCCATGCAATGTTAAGCTTGCACTAGCCCTGCCCTGCCCTGCCTTGCACTGCCCTGGATCGAGCTGCCTTGCTGAGGTGTGTCCTGTAGGTTGCCAGCCGCCGCCCGTCACTCCTGCCGCCCCGACACCGCCCCTGCAGACTGCGACCTGCACCAGAGCCAGCTGAACAAGATTGACGCGCTGATCGACAAGGCGGAGGTCAAGGGTAGGCTCTGCTGAGGCCAGGCGCTGCTGCATCGCTACTGTCATGCTGGCGGAAAGGAGGGGCTTGCAGCACCCCCATGCCTGCCTGTGGGATGCTGACACAAAGAGAATAAATTTATCTTCATGAGCACACTGCATATCTTAACCATCTGCTCTCCCTGCAGAGAGCGACCATGTGCTGGAAGTGGGCTGCGGCTGGGGCAGCTTTGCCATGCGCGCGGCGCAGCGCACCGGCTGCCGCGTCACCGGCATCACCGTCAGCAAGGAGCAGCTGGCGGAGGCCACAGCTCGAGTCAAGGCGGCGGGGCTGGCCGACCGGGTGACGCTCACGTTCTGTGACTACCGCGAGTGCCCAGGGGCGGGCACTTATGACAAGGTAAAGCTTTGTTCAAGCTTGCTGGTGTATTTGGCTGTGGTTTAATTGGCGAGTGACGCTCACGTTCTGTGACTACCGCGAGTGCCCAGGGGCGGGCACTTATGACAAGGTAAAGCTTTGTTCAAGCTTGCTGGTGTATTTGGCTGTGGTTTAATTGGCGAGTGACGC
>VFQQ010001264.1_pt1 | contig 37125 bp, 67 predicted proteins | sample 3512341 | NCBI WGS metagenome assembly VFQQ01 (sample SAMN10412373, study PRJNA504923) | tailings metagenome | isolation source: Relicate 2 Philex TSF1 revegetated site | place: Philippines: Tuba, Benguet | collected 2017-08-29 | reverse complement strand
CTGCCATGCCGGCTTGGTGCCGTGCTGCTGCCGGAACACCAGTGGGATGCTTAAGGTTTGGCATCCGGCACGCCCATGCCACTGCTGTGCAACATGGTCTTCCGCCCGTGTGCCTGTCTGCAGGCGATGCTGGCCCGGTTTGGGCGTGCCAGCGTCGATCAGCTGAGCGTGAAGGACGCCATGTGGTTCCGCGTCATGGACGGAGGCAACGGCGGCGGCATGGATGCGGCTGGTGAGTGCTTGAGTGCCGGGGGTCTCGTCCTTTCAAGCGCTGCCCAGTGCATCGCATATTGCTGACGCCTTACTGGGTAGCGGCTTCCAGGCCAATCAAATGCATCGACCCTCCCCAACCCCACCCACTGCTTGTTGTGCAGCCATGACCCTGTTCTACATGGCCGTCTCCATGGCGCTGGTGCTGGCCTGGATGGTGTGGCGCCGCTACCTGTGGGCCGACCAGTACTTCATGTGAGGGATAATGTGATGCAGGAGCTGAGTTTGGGTGCAAGACTGCGGAGATGCTTCAGACTGCTCAGGATCTGGCAGCTTTCCTATGGGTTTGGATTCGATCACCTCAGTGAAATTAGACCCCCGATCAGCTACTGTCGTCCAACTGCGGGCTGGCTGCCTGCACCACTCACACGCCCTCAACTCCACATGTCACAACCCACCCGCAGGCAAATGTGGGCCTGGGGCTTCACCACCGCCGCCCTGTCGTGGTCGGCTGTGCTGTACGACCTCACCATCGACACCGCACTCAGGTGTGTGGGTGAACTCATTCCCTGCATAGCAGCAGCCGGCTTCCTGATGCGCTGGCTTGTGCGTCTCAAGGGCTGGCTGTGCCACACTCCTTGGCTCGCTTCACCCCCCACCTTGTCAACTGCAGCAAGGTGCTGGCGGTGTGCCTGATTGCTCTGGCCTGCATCGCCAACGTGGTGCTGGTGGCGCGCACCTGCGCCGGCGTGCTGCGCCTCAAGGTCTTCATCCCGGAGCACGTGAGGCAGCTGGCATGTGTGGCTGCGTGCGGGGGGGGGGGGGGGGGGGGGGGGGGAGGGGGGACTGGAGCCCAAGTTCCTCGCGACAAGTGGCAGAGCTAAGCGGTCTGGACGACGGGGAGCAGCGCAAGTCCAAAGCATCACCTGCCCCGCCTGCTGCCTGCCCTGTCGATCGTGCCGCAGAAGTGGGGCCCCATGAGCCACCTGCCGCTGGCGCAGGAGGGCATGCGCCACACGCTGGGCGCACTCACAGACACGGTGCGCGCCGGGGGCTTGGTTGTGCTTGCTTGCTGCGGCGCCCTGCCCTTGCCGTTGGCATGAAGCACCGCTTGCCGGTTGTGTGCAGCTGTCTGCTGGCAGCTCTTGCTTCCCAGTAAGTGCACATGAGTGACCTGACGCTCCCACCCTGCCTACACTACATGCCAAACAGGCGGGCGCACTGGCCGCCGACCCGGGCAATGCGCGCCTCGCGGCCCGCCTCAGCGAACTTTGGCGCGGCTTCAGGTGCGGCTGGTAGTCTTCATGCAGTCTCAGTGCAGCTGCTGCAAGGGGCGCAGTTGGGTTTTGTGTGGTTCCACACATGCATGGCAAATGGAGGCACTGTGGCGCGCTGACTGAGTTGAGGTCGGGATGACCGCGCTGAGTTGAGGTCGGGATGACCGCGCTGCTTTGAGGTGGGGATTACGAGTTGGCCATCCATGTCAACTGTTGATCGCTGCAGGACGGTGAACGACTTCTACATGGGCCTGAAGGACGAGATCTGCTTCCCCCAGGTGGGCTGGGACCTGCTGCTACTGCTGACTTGTTTGTGCCCTCTTGCAGCAGCTGCCGCGCTGTGCTGAATCGCAGGTGCCGGCGTGCAAGTTGCCTGCGGGCTGCGGGGTACGCGCCCGTCCCTTGGTTGTCCCATACTGCAAAGGCGGACTGTGGCTGCTGGTGTGCTGCCCTGCCCTGCAGATTTCGGCCTTCTTCCCGGGCCACCACGCCAAGGCGATGCAGCAGAACGCGGAGATGCGCAAAATGGAGGAGGAGGTGCAGGGCCTGCTGGCAGGTGGGTGTGATGGCTGCTGGTGTTGATGTACTTTTGGCAATCTCTGATCAATGCCATGTGCCAGCAAGGATTGAGGAGGAGGTGCAGGCCCTGCTGGCGGGTGAGCCAAGGAGATCAATCAGCGCTGCCCTTTGCAGCAGCAGTATTGGCCATAACATGTGCACCGAGAACAACCCCACTTGCCGCATCTTCCCTCCCCGCAGGCCTGTCTGGCGCGGCCGCCGCCCCGGCCGCCGCCGGCAGCGCCAATACCGCGGTCGACATTGACAGCTACGCGGGCGCCTCCCTGACCGACAAGCTGGCGGCTGCCACCGCCGAGAACCAGTGCGCGGGGCCTTGATAGTCTAGTCTAGTCTTAACAGCTTAGCGCCAGCCCTTGATGAGGTCTTGATGAGCGGGGCCTTGCTGAGCCTGCAGTTTTGATCGCTGGCGCCTTTGCAAAATGCTCGGGCACAGCGTATCCGCACTTGCAAGTAAATGCTCCGCGTATTTGTGCTTTCCAGTGAATGCTCCGCTGCATCCGACCCGACCTTGTTGCTGCCTGCTGCGCTGCCTTGCCTGTGCCCTGAACCTCACCCCTTCGCTCCATCCCATTGCCCGCAGGATTGTGGTTGTGGGCCGCTCCACCTGCCCCTTCTGCATCGAGGTGACGCGCACCCTGGCCGACCTGGGCATCGCCTTCCCCTACTTCCTGGTCGACAAGGCAAGCTGCTTGATTGTTGTTTGTTTTGGTTTTGGATTTATTGATCGACCAGACTGGTGGGGTGATAGGGAAACAAACAGTGCGATTGTCTGCCGACCTGGGCATCGCCTTCCCCTACTTCCTGGTCGACAAGGCAAGTGGTTCAAAGGGCATACGCGTGTGCTGGCCTGAGGGCAGGGGAGGGCAGGGTTGGGTGCGTTGGTACCCTCGAGAGCTTCCTTCCTGCGTTTTCACGGCTCCTGTTGCGCACAAGGCAGGCTTTTGTCATGCACGCTCGCGCGCTGGGTTCCGCTGCACCCCCGCAGATGCCGTCTGGAGGCTCGCTGCACGAGGAGCTGAAGGCGGCCACCGGCCAGAAGACCGTGCCGTGAGTGCGGGCTGGCTCAGCCGGGGCTGGTGGTGCTGTTGGAATGTGTGGTAGAAAGGATTTCAAGGCTTGCACTGCCACTCTTGCGGCAGAGGCCTGATAGAAGAGCGGTGCCGGGCTGTAACGTGTCGCTGCCGCCCCCCGATTGCTCCCGTGTGCGTCCTACCTGCAGCTACGTGTACGCAAACGGCAAGCTGCTGGGCGGCTGCGACGCCACCAAGGCACTGATCGCATCCGGTGAGAGCTGGCCACTCTGCACCTGCTGAAAAGGCGTCCCTCCATCTGCACTCTGCATGCGCCTGGGCAGGCAGCAGCCGGGACATCACCAACCTTGCAAGACTTACGGCCATGCCTTGATCGCTGTTTGTTGCGATTGCTGCCCCGGCCGCAGGCGAGTTTGACAAGCTGCTGGGCGGCAAGGCCGGCTCCGGCGCCAAGGCCGGCGCTGTGGACTATGCCGCGCTGCAGGTGGGCAGACCAGGATGAAATAAAAGACCTGGCCATGGTGGCTGTGCTGGGATGTCGCAAAGCCTACGCCGTCGCAAGCAGCAGGCGCCTGTTTGGTTGCTTCAATGCCGCCCTGCTGCTCATTTGCGCTGCCACACTGGCATTTTTTAGCACAGCAATCCAAAACTGTTTCAAGAGCTGTACCTCGCTTGCGCAGGCGGCCATGGACCGGCTGGCCAAGTTTGCGGTGGCCAACTTTGACTACGTGGAGGACCACATCCGCCCCGTGGTGCGCCGCTACATTCCGGGGCCCGTGCAGAAGAAGAGTGAGTGAGGTGGGGCCGGCAATGCGGGGCGTTTGTTCCGATTCGTTTGCCTAGTGTGCAGAACAACATCCCCGGGCCCTGTGCAGAAGAAGAGTGAGTGTGTGGGTGTAGGTGTGGGTGAGGAAATTGTGCGTGTGATCTTTTGTTGTCTTGAGCGCTGCGGGCCCGTGCAGAAGAAGAGTGAGTGTGTGGGTGTGGGTGTGAGCGAGGATACCGCGAGTGGGGTGGGAGTGGCAGTGCGGGGCATCGCTGGTGACCTGTTCTGTCCAGTGTGCACTAAACGCGGTTCTCCTCACGGGACCAGGCTGGTAGCAACTGGTGGCAGTTGCCAGCTCAGTGAAACCAGCGAGAAGACAGCACCGCAGCATCAGCGTGCAGGCTGCATAATGAGACGACTGCTGCAGCTGGCGAGCCGTTGCTTACAGTGCCTGCCCGCGGCCCTCCCCTGCTGCCCTGCAGTCATGAACGACTGCTTCGATGCCCGCCCCGCCGAGGAGTGGTTCCAGGTGCGTATGTGCTTCATTCAAGTCAGCTAATTCAACACAGCTGCAGAATCGGCAAGAATTTGTGGGTCTGGAGGCTGCTGCTTCAAGGTGCTTCCCGCTGGTGGCGCGGTGCCGATCTGTGCAGCGCTCCCACTTTGCTCAGTTGAGGCACCAGCCTCCCTCCCGCTGACAATCCCACCCCCGGTTCACCCTCTGCACCTTGTTAACTCTGCCCCGCAGGTGCTGCCGCTGGTGGTGCAGAGTCTGCCCACCCTGGGGCAGCGCGCCACCTACGTACGCGCATTCCTGTGGGCCATGCCAGGTGCGGCTCCTGCTGTGCATGCTGTGTGTGCTCACCCTCACATCGTGGCGGTGGCTTCTTGTGGCATCGCTTGCAAAGGCAACGCACATCGCTTGCTCTTAGCATCATTTGGAAGCCTGGCTACTGCTCTCCTGCCGTTCCATCATGCATGTGCTTATGCCCAGCTGCCGCCACCAACTCCTGCCCCTCCCTGCTCCCTCCCTGCTCAATTGACGCAGAGCGCTGCCAGCAGTTTGGCACGATGCTGGCGCTGGGCATGGACCCGGTGAGGCGCTGGGTGCACCACAACTTGTTGCACTGTGTGGCAGGCTGCGGTCTCTGCATTTATGTGCTGCTGGAGCTGCTGCCGCTCCAAGCGGCAGCCCATGGCCGTTGCCCCCTGCGCTGCGCTGCGCTGCTTGCAGGCGGCTGGGCCTCACCGGCATGCTGACTGCCCCTGCTTTGCTCTCTCTGCCCCTCCAAACAGGTGGGCTGGTACCGCCTGAGGCACGTCATCCCCGACATCGTCCCGCGCGGCGAGGCGGGCTGGAAGGTGAGCCGAATTCTTGATAGATTTGTCCGCAAATGACTGAACTGAATCCCAAGGGGCTGGAAGGTAAGCGCTGCCTGGTTTTAAGGGGTGGCTTGACACGAGGGCGGGCTTGCCGCAGTTGTGCATTCCTGGATAGGCACGCCAGCCTGGCGAAGAGTGTCGTGGTGGTGGTGTGTGTGCTGTTGGGAACCAACTGCATAGCCAGTTGATTCCTTGGCAGGTTGTTGTTATCGACTGCAAAATCATGATGGCAATGACATCCCGCCTGCCCTGCCCCGCCCCTCTGTGCGCAGCGCTTCTAAGCTTGGGACTCCGCCCAGAGGGACCGGGCAGCAGGTTGTGGCGGGCAGCCCAGACCTGCCAGGGCAGCTTTTTTCCTGCCGTGCATGTCCACCATGCACACAAGTAGCGCCTGCTGCCGGTGTCAAGCCACATCATTTCTTCCACCCCACGCCTGAAACTCAACCAGCAACCAGCGCCGCCCATAGTTTTCCAGCTTCAACAGCTTGTATGTATGCTCCCAGTGCCCCTTTTGAGCTGCATTGCCGTGCCTTCTCCTCTCCTCGCACTTTGTCACAAGACGCATACGTCGATGCATCAGCAGCCCTGATATGCCATAAGTATTGGATTGTAAGCATGCAGCGGGTAAACAGACCTTCCACGGGCACAAGGGCTGTGGGGACAGTGGCTGTGCAACCACAAACCAATGCGGCAACTGGACCAGACATTGGAACAGAGCCCTAAGCAGCAGCGGCCACCACCCCCACCTCACGCCGCCGGGTGCAGGGCAGGCCGCTTGCGCCGCAGTTGAGATGCCTCGCAGTGGTCCACCAGCATCTCCTGGCCGGGTGCTATCTCCCTCAAGTGAGTGCTGCACACCATCGCCGTGCCGCCCGCGGCGCCGGCCATCGCGATCCGGATGTTTGGGTCTGGCGACTGCTGCGGCATGACCACGAGCGTTGCATCGGTTGAGAAGACGCAGAAGAGGGCGCTAGACTACCCTAACGCACTCAGAGAGGTGCGGCTGGCGATGCGATTTGAGGCCAGCATCGGCGAAGCCAGCAGCACGAGACGTCCCTGCCAACCAGGCGGCGGCGGCGGCAGCAGCGGCAGCGGCAGCGTGAGATTACTGTGCGACTCAGCGGCGAATCAGCTCCATGCTGGGACATGAGTGTGGTGAGCCTGTGAGTTGGTCTCACAACTTTTCATGCAGTGAGTTTCCAATCAAACCACCAGATTGCAATGCAGTAAAGTGCCCAGTCTGTGATAATGATGACTCGGCAAGAGAGAAAAGAATGCAATGTTTGTGGGCGGAAGATGGATGGAAGGTCATGCAGTACAAGAATGGACGGGCCCATTGTCATGCAGTGCAGGAAAGGGCGTCGACATAAATCAGCCATGCTGCTGTCATTCATTTCCAACCAGAGGCAAGCCCAGCGGCCGGCTCATGCGCTGATCAGGCCAGCAGGCACGACTCCAGCACCGCCCCCGCTTCCGCCACGCCGTCCTCCCGAGCTATCTCAAATGCCAGCGTCTCCGCCGCCCGGGTGTAACTGTCCAGGCCCTTCAGCCCGGCCAGGATACCGGCCGCCAGGCGGGCGGGGGTCAGCCGCTTCACTGCGGCAGCAGGGCGGGGGACAGTGCCACAGTGAGGAGCAGGAGCAAGAAGCGATTCGGCCAAGGCCAGCTGCTTCGTGTGAACATGCTGAGTGCAGTTGTTGTGCATAGTAACTTGCGACTTGCAAGCCAGAACTGCCTGCTCCGGCTGCTTGCAAACACTAGCCTGCCGTGCTGCACACCTGGGAACCAGCCCGGCGGGCCCAGGCCACGCCGCGCCACCAGGTCAGCCCTGCAGAGGAAAGAAACAACAAGTGTGCATTGCATCTGAGCAGGTGCAGCTGTGCGTCTGTATCATACATAGACAGCGTGCAGAACGATACCGATGGCTTGGTGTGGCTCACCAGAAGGGTTGGTCCGAGGATGGCACGCAGGGGATGACCAGGGCAGGCTTGCCTGAACAGAAAATGACAAGGGTGAGCGGTTGATATCACTGGAGGAGCAGCACATTGCTCTGCGGCGCTTCCACACAGGCCTAGAGAAGGTGGGCAGGCACGTCCTGCTGTCAGCCACAAGCCATCTGCACTGCCCCACCGCCGCAACACCACCTCCCCTGCCAGGCCGCCTACCCGCCAGCAGCACCGCCTGCGTGGTGCCCGCCCCGCCATGGTGCACTGCCAGGTCCACCTGAGGCAGCAGCAGCTCGTGAGGCACCGCCTGGCGCAGCAGGAAGTAGGGCGGCAGGCCGCCCAGCCCAGGCAGCTGTGCAGCGGTCGGCGCCAGCTGTACAGGCTCCACGCCTGGGGCTGCACCAGCGCCGCTGCTGGGGCTGCTGCTGCGGCCGGGGGCCTGGTTGGCGGGCGGCAGGGTGGTGTGAATGACAGCGCACAGCGGCACCTTGGCTGCTGCGCGCTCCACCGCCTGTACCATGGAGCTGATGAGGCGGCTGACCTGCACGGTTGCGGGGGTGGGAGGCGAGGGAAACTGGTGTGGCGGATTGCAGTCCAACTGGCTTGGCAGGTGCTGCGCCAATGTCGCTCAACAACAATTGCAAAAGGAAATGCTCCTGCACCCTCCAGGGCGATGCATGCAAGCGCTGTGCCGAGCGGCCTGCACCAGGCGGCAGCGCAAACCAACATCTGTTTCCCCAACTTGCCTGCTGCGGCTCGAACACCGTAGCCAGCATGGACCCCAGTCCAATGTATACAACAGGCAGCTGCCGCCTCAGCGCAGCATCCAGATACTGCTGCAGGTCGGCGGGCAGGCCCACAGGCGGCTCTGCTGCTGTTGCGGCTGGTGTTGGTGCGGCCAATGGGGCAGCTACCACCACTGGTGCTGTTGCTGCGGAAGGGATGGCAGCTGCAGGGCCGACGGCGGCAGGCGCGACTGTGGCATAAGCTGTCAGCGGCACATCACTGGCTGCTGCGTGGCTGGAGCCAGCATCGCTTTCAGAGCCTGGAGAGGGAGGTGCGGCCGCATCTGGCGAGGCAGGGGTGCCGGGAACGATGTGGCAGGCTGAGCAGTCCGAGGCGGCTGAAGCTGTTGAACCGCCAGTGCTGCAGCTGCGCACCGGCTGGCGCGCTGCAGCCGCATGGTGTGGAATCCCTTCCTCCTCAGCGGTCGCCGCCTCAATCTCCACAGCCACCGGAGCCGCAGCGGTTGCCGCAGCTGGCACATCCGGCACCGGCAGGGGCGCCGCTTGAGGCTGCGGCAGAAGCTGCCGGCGCAGCAGCAGCGGGCCCACCACGTGCGTGTGCTGCGGCCAGTCCTCTGGCTTGGGCAGCAGCGCTGGTGACCAGATGTACAGGGTTGGCACGGGGGCAGCAGCCAGGCCCCGCTTCAGACGGGTGCGGGAGCGCAGCAGGGCAGCCGCTGCCTCCAGGTCTGCTGCGGCCGCCTGGCGCGCCTCGGAATCCACCACCGGCGACAGCTGCGCCACCTGCAACGCTTGGTGTGGTGTGGCGAACTGAGTGCGAGGCGGGTGTGGGGCACGCTGAAATGGGTGCAAAATCTGCCCTGCGCCACCTGCAGGGCTTGTGTAACGAACTGAGTGTAAGGGGGATGTGGGGGCATGCAGAAATGGGTGCAACTTGCATGCAACATCTGCACTCACCTGTCACGTTGCCTTTCCAACCGTCACACACACTCCACAGAAAGGGAGCCATTCTCCAGCCCACGCACTGAAGCATGCCCCATCCTGCTCCTGCCCCTGGCACCTACCTGCGCCGCCTGGTGGCCCAGTGAGGTCTCGATCGCCTCATCCACAATGGCTTGTGCACGTGGCAGGTGCAGCGTGCGCGCCACAGCCACATCCAGGCTGCCCCACTGCGATGCAGGAGTCAGTGGAAATGCTTATGGGGGCTGTTGAGGATGAACACCAGCAATTGGCTGGCTACACAGCTGCAAGCAGCCAGTCACATCTCACACGGCTACTCCTCCCACCTGCGTGCGGTTGAGCCAGGCGGTGGGCGCGCTGAAGCCGGTGCCAGCCAGGGGCATGCCAAACTCGCCGGTGGCGTGCATGGGGATCGTGTGGGCCTGCGGTTTGGGTTGCGGGCAAGGAGGGGAGCCAGAACGGCTCGATGAGTGTAGGCGCTTGATAACCTGCATGCACATTGCTCGACATGGCATTGACAATGTGGTGCATCCACTGCACTCCAAATCTTTAGAGTCTATAGGCGAGACGAGCAGTTGCAGCTTCCCAGCGAGCCTCACCATGGCCACTCGGGTGGGCAGGCCGAGAATCTCGGGCAGGGCTGCAGCGCCGCTCATCGCCACAAAGCTGGGGCACAGGCAGGGCAGGCGGATCGCACAGTGCTGAACGGTCAAAGTGCAGAGCGGCAGCCAGGTCATAAGCAGATTCAGTACAGCGACATGCTCCACTAGTGATGTGCCACGCTGAGCAGCCACTGGCATCTTGCGCAGTGCTCATTCCATCCCCCTTCTTGCCTCATCCCACCCACCCCACCTGGTGAGCAGCAGCACCCCTGGGCGCAGCGCCAGCAGCAGGCGGCGCACGCCGGCGAACCACGACTCCAGCAGGGGCAGGCGGAAGAACGCATGGGTGGCTGCAGATGAAGAGGCAGACACGGGGGAACGAGTAGGCACACGAGTTGGCAGGGCTGGCAGTGTGAGGGGGGCTCGCAGAGCCATGCCTTTCCAACCAGTGCACACACCGCCGAATGTCTAATGGAGCAGTCATCCAACAGGCTGCTGCAAACACTGTCGCACCCTGAAACGCGTTGAGGGCGGATGCAGTGCGCAGTGCCTTGCCCTGCGGGGTTTGAACAATGGCAGCTGAGCTGGCGAGAGAGACGAGCAGATGGCGTCCAGGCCTCATGACGCTTGTCGTGAGCTGCTTGCGGGCAAGGCAGGCTCACAGTGATCCTACAATGCTGGCCTCCAAGCCAGCCTTGCTTGCCTGCGGCGAGGCTGCAAAGGCGTGCGCCAGGCTAATGCCGATGTCCTCGTGCTGCAGGCCGTGGCTGGTGATGAAGCCGCGAAACTCTGGTGGCTGCACACGTGGGATGATGGGGGGGAGCCAGGCGGCAGCAATGTGGGGCAGATTGGCTGGTGGCCGGGAGCACAGGCTTGCGTTTTGCTTCACAGCGGCAGAGCCAAAAGGGCGCCAGCATTGGCCAAGTGACATTCTAAGACCGGCCAGCCGCCACTCAGTTCAGCTCACTGCGGCCAGCACGGCGCGCCAGCCCCTCTGCTGCTGCAGGTGCAGCGCCAGCGCCACAAACGGCTGCACGTCGCCGCGGGTGCCCATGCAACATATCAGGATGGAGCGGTTCCGCGGCGGCGGCGCCATGGCGGAGAGCCTGCCTGGGAGGCGGCGGGTGGCGGCGAGGCGCCGGCGGCGGTGAGCAGCCGGAGTGCGCCCGGGTCGTCTATCCGTGCACCGATCGCCTTTACGTCCTCAGGCAATGTGTTCAGTAAGAGGCGCGCCAAAGCCGGCGCTCAGCGCCGTCCGCGATTCTTGGGACGCGGCTGGAGCAACGCGAGGGTCACAAAAGACCTGCTAGAAATGTCTGCAAGTCCCTGTGAGAGAAGAGTGCTGCAGGCGCGCTAACGAGGGTCGCGCTGAGCAAGGCCGCCTCTGCCTCGGGCGCCGCTCTGCTGTGCTGCGCCAGCCTTGTGCCGGTGGCGAGGATCGGACAAATCCTTCTGGCACAGCGGCTTATTACAGTGCAGTTACGATCCGAAACGAAGTTTGGAAGGATTGGTTCCAGGGGATGCAAGGCGCGGCAGCGTGAGCACTGGCAACTGCGCCACAACAGCGATTGGTCGGTCAGGCAGGGCAGGCGGCGAGGCATCAACTGCGTCAGGAGCCGCCGCCCGCTGCCGGCATGGGAACCTTCAACAAGTCGAAGTCGGCGTGGAAGTAGTTGCGGATGTCTTGCAGGGCTGCAGACGGGGAGGGAACGGCAGGGACATGCCAGATCAGGCCGGACAGGTTTGCAGCGTGTTGCAGGCGAGCCCCGTGGCACAAATGCCAGCAGAGCTGCACCCCGCGCCCTCCTGTGTACCCCACGCCTACCTGCTGCTGTTGGCGTAGAACTCGGAGTAGTAGCGCCAGCGCACTCCCACAGCAAACAGTCGAGCTGCAACTGCGCCCAAACCAGCGCCCACCTGTGCTGCTGTTGGCGTAAAACTCCGAGTAGTAGCGCCAGCGCGCCTCCTCCTGGTCCTCCATGTCCTGGCGCGCCAGCTGGAAGCGGGGCAGCTCCCCCACCTTAAGCGGCTCCACGCCCGCGTCCAGCCGGCTGTTGATCAGCTGCACCAGCTCCTGCACGGCAGGGAGACAAAGCATTGCAGGGGATAAGGAAGAGGCAGGGCGCGGCACATGCAGGGCAGACGCCCACCTACATGCCCATGTGGCTTTGCTTGTTTCCAACCAAACAACGCCTGCAACCGTTGCTGTCCCCACCTGCATGTCTTCGTCCAGGTTCTCAACCCGCCCTTGACGACTTGGCAGCTTGCTGACATTACCAATACAACTGCAAGCGCAAATGCACACCTGCATGTCTTCGTCCAGATTTTCCACCCGCCCCAGAAAGTCCACCGCCGGCTGGCCCTGGTCGTCAAACAGGCAGGTCGTCTGCGGCTCCGTGTGCTCCAGCAGCCACCCAAACCGCCGCTTGCAGCAGTTGCGGCTGCGGCAGACAAAGGGCGGGGAGGTGAGGCAGGCGGGCGGTAGGAGGGGATGCCAGGCGCAAATTGGGCATGGAAGGAGGGAGCGCCGCAACACTGCTGGCTGCCATGCACTTGCCGGCCAGAAGCGAGCGGCAGGCATGCCGGCAGCACAAATCCGCAGTCCCAGCCCCATGGCGCTCACATGCCCAGGCACTTGGCGCCGTAGCGGCTCGGCAGCTCTGCCCAACGCTCAAACGGCTCCTGCAGCACAACACCAAGCTTGCAAGTCAGTTGCCATGACTTGGTGGCTAAGAATGAGCGGCAGCTAACGACAGCAGTGGCCTGCTGCCGATGCATGGAGCCGTGCAAGTGCCTCCATAACAGCAGGCGCACCCCCCGGCCAAGCCCTCAGCCATGCACCCGTAAGGCCGCTGCGCTTCAGCAGCACTGCTGGCCCACCTGGCAGGGCGCATGAATGCCCAGCTTGTGCACGTGATGCCAGCTGCTCAGCGCGCGAGCCCAAGGGTTGCGCACAAACGAGAACACTGTGGCATTAGAGGGCGCAGCGCAGGGATATATTAACGAGGTGGGAGGCCGGTGCAAGGGCAGGCAGTGGAACCAGGGCAGCCGCTGGGTTGCAGGTGGTGGGCGATGCAGGGCAGGCACACCGACAGGCACTCGTCTTGCGACACGACAGCGGAAGCAAACAGCCACACGAATGTGCGCTAAACAGTAAAAGAGCACACCAGCGTTCTACCACGTTCCCAGGCACAAAAAAGTTGCAGACGCACTAAAAGCAGCCAGCCTGCCCACCTGTGTACTGCTGGAACAGCTGGCGCAGTTTGTCGGGGTCGATCACGTTCTCCAGGCACACCTGCTTGCCCTCGCACTTCTTGGCGCACGAGTCGGGCCACACGCTGCGACACATGGCGAGGACGCAGGGAGGTTGCGTTGGCAGGGCAGGACAGGCGGGAGGGGAGGTGTGGGTGGGCAGAGGCTTGCAAGGGTAGAAGGGCGGCAACAGCACGCCGTGCCCGCATCGCACAGGCAGGCCCCAAGCTGCAACGGTTCGGCACGCCACACCCAAGCGCTGACCTGCAGTACATGGGCAGCTCCTTCTGGCCCAGCGTCAGCGAGATGCTGGTACCCGCCGTCTTGAAGTTGCGCACCTGCGGCACGGCAAAGTTGACGGTGTTTGGAATTGGAAGAGGGGAGTGCAGCAGTGTTACAGCACTCGCCTGCTGTGCAGCATGAAGCAGCAGTGCACAAGCGTTCCTCTTCCGGTCCGTGCCAGCTTGAAAACTTGCAGGCAACACGCAGTGCATCCAGGAAACAGCCCTCACGTAGAGCAGCTTGTACTTGTGGTCTGCCCAGAAGTGGCAGGCGGGGACGGGCGACTGCAGGTCGCGGTTGCTCTGCCCCGCCGTCTTGTCAAAGCTGCGAGGCAGGCAAGGGGCACAGACATCCGGTTGGGGAGCTGCAAAGACGGTGAACTGCTGACGACATCTGCGGCAAAAAGCTCTGTCCGTCTTGCAGGCAAAGCAGCTGGGCACGCTGCGTTGCTGCACGCACAGCCGTGCCAAGCTTTTGCCCGCCATATCAGAGCGCACACACACATCAGCAAGCCGGCTCGGTAGCAGCACCCCCTGGCGGCTCACGTGAAGGCCTTTGCAAACCACTGGTACATCATGGGCCCGAAGAAGCGGGGGATGCCCTCCTCCCGCGTGTGCGCATCAGTGTCAGTCAGGTGCGCCATCATGAACCTGAGATGCAGCGGAGAATGGCAAGGCAGAGCGATTGAAATCAAGCTGCTGCGGCCGCGCCGGGCAAGCGGCAGGATCACAGCTGCACCAGCGCTGGCGCCAAGGCTTGCCCACCATCTGCATCCGCATGCTGACAACCACGGCATTGCGATCGCTCCAAAAGAACCTTCCTGCACAAACACACAGTGCTCACATGTAGTTGGCTGGCAGGCCGCCCTTGTGCACGCGGCCGTGCAGCCCCGCCGGCGCCCGGATCAGTGCCTCCACCTTCTCCCGGCTGAGCCCTCGCAGCTCTGGCCACTCACCTGCCGCCTGCTGCTGCTGCCGGTGCGGCTGAGCGGAGCCAGCGACAGAGCCCTGCGGCTGTGTGGCGGCGGTTCCGCCGCCGCTGGCGGCAGCTTCCTGCATCCCGCCGCTGGCCCGCTGGCAGTCGCTGCCCGCGCTGCCGCTGCGCTGGAGGCACACCAGGGAGGCCAGGAAGGCCCAGGCGGCCAGGCACGCGACAAGGCGGGGCTGCCGCGGCCAGCGCAGGCCCACGCCTCCCTGGCCTTTGACGTGCGCCATGTGGAGCGCGTGACACTGCTGTAGGGCTCAGAGCCCTACATGAAGGTGCCGGCGGGCCGGTCGCGAGCGCAAGGCGCGTTTGCTCTCCTCGCTGCGCTGCGCACCACGGCGTCCCTCTAGCAGAGCTGTGCAGTGCCCAGGGGAGCGTTCTGGCGCGCCGAAAGCCCCCTGCTGCGCCTGTCGGCGTGGCGACAGCGCTGCAGCGGGCACAGACGGCAGCAGGTGCGGCATGCCGAGGCACCTGCTTCTCTCTGGTGTTGCCTGTCTGTCTGGAAAACACAAATCAGAGCTCTTACACTGCCTATGCGTGCTTTCAAGAGATGCAGCAGGTGTAGCCTCTGTCGGCAGCCTGGCGCTGGACGGATGTGCCTGCGCCGTGCCTTCACCTCCCAACCGCCGCTTAACCGGATGCCGCCGCTGCAGGCGTCCCACCGCCGCCCTCTGCTGCCGCCCGCTGTCGCTGCACCTCTTTGCAGGCCGCCTTGTGAGACTGCCAATTCGCTTTTTGGCAGTCAGCTGAGCAGAAGTAAACGGCCCGGCAGCCCTTGCACTTGAGAAGCTTGCCCTCTGTGGCCCCGCAGATTGCGCACCGCTTGGGTTGGCTGGCGCTGCCGCCTGCCGCTGCAGCGCTGCTCGACCCTGCTGTTGTTGCTGCCGCAGCACTGCTCGGCCCCGCTGCCGCCGCTGCTGCTGCACTTCCTGGCGCCCCCACAACGCTGCCGCCTGCTCCTGCCGAGCTGCTGGGGGCCTGCCCTGCTGCCGCCGTGCTGGCTGCTGCTGGCACTGCGCCGCTCCTGCCGCTGCTGGAGCCAGCACCGCTGGCGTCTGCCGCAAGGGAGGCTTCAACGAGGTGATGCACCAGGTCGCGCACCATGGAACGGAAGGGGGGCGGCGAGTCGCGCACGAGCTCCTTGGTGACGCTCAGCACTTGAGGGTTGCACCGCAAGCCGTGCCTCACCAGCACCTCGATGCATCGGTGGAAGGAGGCAGTGGGGCTGCGGGGGGATTAGGGGGGACAAGGGGAGCAGATACGGTTGGAGTATAGACATGCAGGGTTGGGAACACGGGCAGAGTGAGATCAGGGGCAGGGTGGGACATGGGCAGGGTTGGAGCCTCAGTGAAGTGCGGCCGACTCGCGCCCTCCTGTGCATGCCGTACACCACACAGCGCACCGCATGTCAATCCCCCGGCCCCGCTACCCTCAGCTCGCACTGACTTGTGTGGGCAGTCGTTCTCGCAGCGCTGGCACTTGGGCCCGCCGGCCAGGCAGACGAGGCAGGAGGACTGGAACCACATGCGCAGCAGATTCTCCAGCACCGTGCCGCGCCACCGCTGCGGGGAGGGCAAGACGCACAGTGGGCTGCGGCAAAATGGCAGCGGGTCAGGGAGGCAACGATGGCAGCGGCGGAAGGCAGCCAGGCGCCGCACAGCGCATGCCAGGCCCCTGCTGCTCCCCTGCAGGCAGCCGCTGTGTCCTCTTGACCCAACCCTCTTGACCCAACCAAAATGTTGGGCACATGCCTCGCCAGTGTAGGGGTCTTCGGTTTGCACAACCATGGAGCACAGGTGCGGGCACGCCGTCAGAAATGCATCCATTTCGCTGCAGGTGGAGAGTGCGCAAAAGCAGAAGGGGGGAGGGGCTGGTATGGTGTTACAGCTTGACGCCTTCTGTGAGAGATTGCAGCAGAGCGGTCTTATTTCCACGGAGGAGGGTGGGCGAGCAGCGGTGGCAGGGAGCGTGCCACCCCCTGGCCAGCCAGCGGCACTGGCCACGGCCCCCAGCCTTGGCGAGCGCTCCAAAGCAGCAGCTAAGCTATTCCCTGCTCACTCGGCGTTCCCCTGGTTAGCGGTCATCTCCAGCGGGAAGGGTGCATGCCATTGTGCACCAAGGGGTCAGCACCCGCCTCGACCAGCAGCCGGATGGTCTCTGCAGGGGTTGAGGCGGCGGAAACAAGTGCCCGGCGGCTGCGCTCAGTCGGGCAGGCACCCTGCAACTTGAGATGCGCGTGTCCACAGCTGCACGGCAGTTGCCCTCTTGCTCGCAGCCGCCCAGGCACGAGCAGGTCTCCATGAGCAGCGCTGCACCGCTTGGAATGCACACAGCATGCTGCTGGCTGGAAATGCCACACGCATTTCCTCCCGCTCCCCACACCTGCGCCTGCAGCGTAGTAGCTGGCCTGGTGCAACGGCGTCAGCCCTTGGGAATCTGGCAGGCGGGGGTTGCCGCCGCACTTGAGCAGCGCCTTGATCAAGCGGGCCTGGTGCGCCTGCATGCCGTGCCGCCACGACCCCAGGCTCACAGCTGCACCTTAAGCAGTCGGATAGGACACCTGTTTTGGGGGGCATGGCATGGATAGACCCCCCATGCCCGGTGCCTATCTGTCTAGAGCTGCACGATACCTCTTGTGCCGCAGCGCCGACAAAAACAGCCCCCCAAAGCGCGCTCACTGCCGTGCATGAAAGTGATGTCGGGGCCGGGGGCGGGTGTGGTGACCACGTTGGGAAACACGCCCGCTTCCACGTGGCGCAACGCCGCCTCTGCGTCAAATACACCCTCATGCGGCCGCCTGGCGTTGTCGGTCAGCATCTTGGCATAGCACTGCAGTGGGGGGCAGAGGCAGGCCAGCACAGCGCTTTCAGCATTGCACGCTCAGAGCATGCGGCGTGGGTTTGCATCACGCCTAAGCGGGCGCTGCAGTTGGTGGTTCGGCTTGCAAACCTGCCAATGTGTTTTGTTCAGGGGCTGCTGCACGCTGTACGTGATGCGACAGGCTGCCCACCTGCGTGTGGTACATTTTCTTCAGAAAGTCCAAGGCGCCGGGCACCGACCGCCACAGGTCGTCGCACATCTTGGCGTACACGGCCGCCTGCAGTTTGGGTGGGCAATGTTGCACCACTGTCGGTTGCCCGCCGCGCCGCTGTGAGCCATGCTTGCCCAGGTGGGAGGCCGGCAGTGCACGCTGTCACACCGGCACAGCCCAGGCGCAGATGTGCCTGTAGCGGCTGCTGCTAGGCAACACTGGTCTTTCATTGCCAGCACGCAGGCCAACATGTGCACAGCGGGGTGCGGACCTGGGAGTAACCGCCGGCGGGCGTTTCGTCTGGGATGGGGTTGGAGGGCAGTGGCCGTTCACCCAGCAGGTAGAGACAGGCCTTGCTTTGCTGCTGCACAGCTGCAGCAGGCAGGGAGGCAGGGAGGGAGCTCATCAGGTGCTGCCTGGCCCCGGCAGGTGGCGCATGCCGGGCAGACGTTGCGCGGCTCTTGCAGAGCAACTCCCAGCAAAGTGCGCACGCCCAGCCTCGCTATCGCAACACCGACAGTCCTGGGCTGGCCAAAGCCAGGACGCTGCCAGGCTGTACACAACCAGGAGCCTGGCGCGCACAGCCATGGTGCCACCCACCCAGCAGCAGGGCATGGCCGCGGTGTGCAAGCCGCCATATGCTGCCCGCAGCTTCCAAATCCTCCTTGTGGGCATTGAACCCGCGGTAGTCCCGCACTTGGCCAGAGGCAAACTGCAGGCGGGAGGTGTCCAGAGCGGGATGCGGGTCAAGAGAAGGCGCGCCGCCTGCATGGCTTGAGGAAGGGAGCCGGCAGCGTGCGTGCTGGTGTCAGAGAGCACCGCCACCCCTCAGCCATGCGCCCCAGCAGTGCGGCTGATGCCGCATCCAACCCCGGCCCAGCTGGGCACACCTGCGCCAGCCCCAGAGTGTACAGCCAGCAGCCCTGTGAGCTCATGTACTCGGCACAGGCTTCCCGCTGCGGGTGGCGTGCCGCTCGGGCCAGGCACTCCTGCGGGCCGTACACTCGGTACCACAGCTCCGGCAAGTGTGAGTGCCTGCACAGATGCATTGATTCATTGCGCAGCGTCAGTGAGCAGCCTGGCTGAGGCATGGGCAGCATTGATAAGCAGCAACTGACGCGCGGGGCCTGCAGATTTGCAGGGTGCCCTGTGCGCCGAGCCCATCCGCGCAACAGAGCGGGAGGCAGGGCAGGGCCACTGCCTTTGCCCTTGCACACAGCGGCCTGTCAGCTGGGGCACGCATGGCACCCTCTAGTTTGCATCCATGGGCGCACCAGTTAGGCTTGGTCCCGATCCCACCGACTTGGCCGCTGAGCCGGCACAGCTGCTCGTACTTGGGAAGCGACTCAAAGTACCGCCCCAGCTTGCGCAGCGTGTTGGACACACCAAATAGAGCACTGCGGCGCAGGGAGCGCGCGGCGGCTAAAGTGTGGCTGGTATCGGCCGCACTGCTTTCACCAGCAGCCGAATCAAGTCCAGCAGGAAGCCTCCGGCAACCAGCCGAGCACGCCAACCGCATGTTGTGGGCCCATCATTCCCCTTACAAGTGCGACAAGCGCAGCAAGTGCAGCAGGTGCAGCAGGTGCCGCCAGCGCTGCAGCGCTCACCGCAGGTACGGCCGCAGCACAGCGCGCTCCCAGCACTCCTCCCTGGCCAGCTCCTGCTGCAGATGCTCCGGCGGCACCACCTGCATTGGCCAATGGTTGCTAAATCAACATTGTGCCTGTGGCAGGCGCAAGCCTGCAGGGGCTGAGCCTGAGGCACAGGATGCAATAGGGCACCGCAGCACTATCCCTGTGTGCACTGGCCAAGAGCACGGAACGCTGCACCAGCAGCAGGCGTGGCAATAGACGGGCTGCTGCACAGCTCAACTCACACCTGCATCTTTCAGGTGCCCTCACCTGCAAGCCCACCTCCTCCCCTCGCTGGTAGTGCTCCAAAGCTGCCTCGTAGCTGCCGCTGAGCACGGCCAGCACGTTGTGCGCTTCGGGGCACAGCGGCGAGATCTGCGCTTGCAGGAGCGGAGGGAGGCTGGGACGAGGTATGCATACCAAACTTCTGTTCGTCAGTGGCACAGGCATGGTGGCGCGGAGCAGCATGCAGGCTATACTCAGACGTGCTCTCCCACGAGGCCCACCTCCAGTGCACGCTGGGCACGCTCAGCTGCCTGCTCCGGCTTGTGCGGCAGGAACTTGTGTGCCTCTAGTGCCAGCAATGCGGCACGGTACGCCGCGTCTGAACGAAAATCCTCGCGCTGCACAGGGCGAGGCGGTGAGGCGGCCGCACGTGCGGCAGACGTAAGGAATGCAACGCATTCGGCGCCCGGTGCGCCAGCCATGCTCAGCCTGCAGCCTGCATGCCCACCATCAACCCTCTCCTGCCTGGCTGACCTGCAGATGCATGTGCTCCTGGATGGGTCCGCAAGCAAAGTTCACCCTGCTCTCCTCCTGGACTTCAGAGTCGTGCGTGCTGCAGCAGCGGCGGGAGGGCGGCAGCACGTGGGTGGCAGCACGCACTCCCTCAGCGGTGCCGCAGCAATCATGTCCATGCAGCCCTGTAGTAGCGCCCATGCTAGCCTGCCCATGCCCGAGCCTACCCACCTGCCACCGAATGTCTCGAATTGCAGCGGCGCATAATGGTTTGGAACTGACACCTTGGGCAGGTAGGGCAGCGCGGCGCCGCTGCCGCCGCCACCGCCGCCGCCGAAGAGCTGGGCAAGCAGCTGCTCCATCGATGTACCCGTCTGTTACTCTGGCCTATTGTAAGCTAAACGGCGCGCTAGGACGCCCTGGTGCGACGCAGACGAGCGGCGCGCGGCCAAACTTGAAGGGCAGCGCCTCTTGCCCGAGCCACTTGCGCAGTTGAGCAGACCAGAATGCTCTGATCGCTCAGATTGCCGGAGATGACACGGTGCCGGCCTGTGCAGCGCGGCGCTGTGGCGGCGGCGGCGGCAATGCGCGTCATTGAGATGGGTGTGGCAAGCCGGCAGCTGTGCGGCTGGTGCACTGCCATGGGCGGCAGCGACGGGCGTGCACTTGGCACGGATGCCAGCTACGCAAACACACATGCCGGTGCGTGCAGATCACATGATACCTCTCTCCCTTCAAATGCACACCGTGTGTGTCAATGCCGTGCAATGCCCAGAGCCAATGCCGGCAGGCAAGTCAGTTATGTCCCAACCAGAGAACGCGGCTTCACGACAGCAGTGAGTCGATGCTGGGGGCCACCCTCAGTGATGGGCGTGCCTTCATGGCATGCGAGAGCTGCACCGGCGTAAAGCACCTCAATAATTGCGACAGCCGTCAGGCGCACGTGCCAATCCCTACCGTTGACTGGAGGCTCAACAGCAGCAGCCTTCATGCATTGCACAGCATGTGCAGCGCGCCTGCGATAGGCAATGACGACCTCATCAAGGTTTGGGCGGTGCGCCGCTGGCGGCGCCGCTGTCGCCGCTGGGGCACTCACGTGCACATGCTCGAGCATTCCTCATCGGCAAGGTGCCCACATGCTCCTTGTCCGTGCAAACACTATCAACTGTTGCGCGGAGGCTTCAGCACAAACGGCGCAGAGGCTTTGGACGACGAGAGAGGCTTAGCTGAGCCCGCGGGCGCGCTCCGCGCGCTGTGTGGCAGGCGGCGATCGCATCAGTTTGCTTGCAGCTCGTGCCTGGTGCAGCAAAACCTCGGGCCGAAGTGGGTGGTGAGCGCCTCTCCTCCACAGCCCTAGCTAAGTGCGCATGATTGTGGTCAGCAGCGACCCGTGGAGGCAATGCGGCGGTCAGCAGCCCCGCGCCCCTGCCCTATTGCCCTCGCAGCTCCGCGCCTGCCGCCGCCGCAACCTTCGCTGCCCCTTCCGCCTTCTCCGCGCCGCGCAGCCGGCCGTTGGCCGCGGCGGCTGAGGTGATCGCTCCGGGAGCGCCTCCAAGATGAACGGCGTGTTTGCGGCAGTGGAGGGCGACCTCCTGAGAGAGACAAACGACTTTGCGCGTGCCAGCTCGGTGCAGCATGCTCTCCGCATTCAGGAGGCAGAAGACCTTCAGGCAAGCCGCGCTGGCTCAGCTGGCCGTGTGGTGTGGTTGCTTGCATGCATACCAGCGGGCTGACCGCTGAGCGCTGCTGTGCAGGCGCATCCAGACTGCTGATTTGATTTATTCTGAAGGGCATCTGGGCGCTGCTTTTGATGCCCTGGCCTCAAACCGCCGGTACATCGATCGTGGGCACCCTTGCTGCTGCCCAACCTTGCTGCTGCCCACCCTTGCTGCTGCCTAACTGCGGCCCCTGACCCTACTCACCTCCCCCCGCCACCCCGCACCCCACTCCTGCACAGGCGGCGGCGCTGGCAGCGCAGGCCGTCAAGCGGGAGCCGAGCGCGTTTGAGCTGCCGCACCCCGAAACCGGGGAGCCCATGCTTACCCGCCTCAGCAAGCTGTACAAGCCGTCCACCCGCGCCGCGCTGCTGCACGCTGTGGCGCAGCAGGGGCTGGCAGCCCCAGACATTGACGATGAGTCGGTGGCGCTGCTGGCGCAGATGCGGCGGCGGTTTGACGCCGCGGGCGTGCCGCTGCAGGACGTGCTGGTGCGCTTCAGGTGAGCTGCGACGTTTCTTCGCAACAGTGGAGGGTGTTTTTGGTCGGGGCTCGGAGGTGGTGCGTTGGCTGCGGTTGGTGTCGCTGCAAGGTGCGCTTGTGTGCCGCAGGCGAGTATACCCGCTTTCTCGTGGCAGGGCATGCTTCCGAGGTGGGCCCCTGGAAACACTTGCAGGCCTTATGATGGGCTGCAATAGTGGGGTTTGCAGTGCCTTGGTTTATGCTGCCGTCTTACTGCCGCCGTTCCGCTCTACTAATGCGCAGGTACCTGAGCCTGCTTGCTGCTTGTTGACGCTGCTTGCTGCTGCTGTCCTTACCGACACCGTTTCCGCTTTGCTTGCGCAGGAACCTGAGCGTGACGGGCCTGGTGGTGGGGCAGCGCCCGCCGCTGCAGGCGGAGCTGCAGCAGGCCACCAGCCGGCTGGAGCGCGTCAAAACCGTGGCGCAGGCAAGCTGCTTGTTTGTAGCTGCAGCTGTTCTGCCAACTGTGGCTGTCGTTAGACCGCCCGCCTGGAAAGTGATCCTGCCTATGAATGCGCTGTGAGCGCAGGCTGCATCCTCACCCACCCCACGTCTTTCGCCGCTGCAGAGCCAGCGCCGCTCGCAAGCTGACTGCCTTGCCCCCTCCCGTCCCTCCCTTTGCAGCGCGCCAAGCCGGGCAGCCGCCTGCGCAAAATGCCCATCCTGCAAGGCGTGTCGTCCGTGCTGCGCCCCGGACGCCTGACGCTGCTGCTGGGGCCGCCGGGGGCGGGCAAGAGCACACTGCTGCGTGCGCTGAGCGGCCAGCTCAAGCGGGAGAGCCGGCTCAAGGTGCGGCCACCTGCTGCACGCTGCGCTGGGCATGCTGTGCTGTGCTGTGCTGTGTGCACAGCATGCCTGTTGCTATCCAGCCCTGCCAGCAGGCCAGCTGCATAGGTTGGGTTTGCAGCCGCCGCACTGCCCGATGTGTTGTTGCCTGACGCTCCTGCTTTGCGCCCTTTGATGTGCACAGGTCACGGCCGATGAGCTGACCTAGTGAGTTGGTTGGTGGCTGGGTGCAACAAGTGCCCGGCCCATGAATGCGAGTAAAGCAGAAGGGTGCCTGCTGCCGCTGTAAAGCTCCCCCTGCGGTGGGTGAGCGGGGCATGCCGCCACCACCCGGCTAATCTAGCTAACACTGGCTGTGCTGCTCCCGCCCCTCTGCCCTGGCGCAGCAATGGGCTGACCTTCAAGCAGTTCAGCGTGCAGCGGACCGCCTTCTACATCAACCAGGTGGGTGCTGCCTTCAGGCTTCTTCAGGCGCTGCGGGTCAGAAGTGTGTATCACCCTGGCTTTGCAAACTTGACTCTTTTCACACTTCTTGGGCCTAGCATAGGCTTCCTGGACCTAGCATAGGCTTCCTGGACCTATGCTAGTGCCGCCCAGTGCTGCTTCGCATTCACCTTGTTTTGTCCACACCCCATCCCCCTCCCAACTGCAGAACGACATTCATTTCGGCGAGCTGACGGTGCGGGAGACGCTGGACTTTGCGGCGCGCTGCCAGGCGTCGCGCACCCGCAAGCGTGAGTGGGCCTGCCTGCTCTTGCAAGTCAGGACTGGCTGGTTTGAGCTGGCTTGGCTGCCTGGTAGCTCCCAACAGCTGGCTGCGCAGAGCTGGCCATCGCACTGCTGCGTTTTGCCATGCGCCGCAGGGCGCGTGCATTGCTTTACAGCCTGGTCGCAGCCAATACATTGCCGTCTGTTGTTCCACCGTTTGTGCAGCTGCGGAGGTGCTGCTTGAGGAGAAGGAGCGGCAGATGGGCATCAGCCCCGACCCCACGCTGGCAGCCTACATGAAGGCACAGGTGCGTGCGCCTCCCCGCAAAGGGGCTGCTCTTTGCCCGGCTTGCAAGTGGTTTGTTGGACGTGTGTGGTCCATCGAGAGCAGCAGAGTCTCTAGCACCAGTTCACCTGCCTGGCTGCACTGCACCCCCTGCCGCGTCTCGCACCCTCTCCCGCATCTGTCGCACGCACACACACGCACTGTGCAGGGCGAGCACCACAAGTTTGCGACAGACATCGCCATCAAGGCGCTGGGGCTGGAGGGCTGCGCCGGCACGCTGGTCGGCAATGCCATGATCCGGTGCGCAGGCGGGTGGTCCATTTTACCTCGCGCCTGTGGCCATCGCAACCCATCCTGCGTGCGCTTGCACGGCCAGGGCGCACACACAGCGGTGGTGCTGCTGCCCTGTCGCCGCCCGTCCCACACCCTGCCGCCGCTCCCTTGGCTTGTGTCCACCTTCGTGCAGGGGTGTGAGTGGCGGGCAGAAGAAGCGCGTGACGACCGGCGAGCTGCTGGTGGGGCCCTCCAACGTGCTGTTCGCAGACGAGGTGCGGCTTTACCTTGCAGTTGGTTTATTTGTTCGTCTGGCTGCTACACGTGCTGCTTGCAGACGAGGTGCGGCTTTGCTTTGCACTGTTGTGAAGTTGGTTGAGTCGTAAAGTGGTTGATTTGTTTTCTGGTCTGGCTGCAACACGTGCTGTTCTCCGACGAGACGGGTCTTGGGCACACTGCGTGTGCACCGTGATTGATTTGGTTGAATCAATTGTTGGCCTGGTTGCGTGGTTGCAGAGTGTGCACAGGTGGTGGTGTTCCAAGGCTCTTCGCCACCTCACCCAACCTCAAACAATAGTTCGCCACCTGTGTTCCGCCCCCTTCACCAATGGCCTGCAGATCTCAACTGGCCTGGACTCGGCCACCACCTTTGAGATCTGCACCCGCCTGCGCGCAATCTGCCACCTCATGCACGTGAGTGGCAGGGGAGCAGTGTGTCCGATGAGGAGCAGGCGCAATCCGGCAAGCCGGGCTGTGCAGCAGGAGGAGCTGGGCGCTTACAGACAGGCTGTGGCGGCACTGCCCTCGCTGCCACTCAAACCCTAGTTTCGCTCCTACCCCTTGCCTGCCACAGGGCACGGTGCTGGTGTCGCTGCTGCAGCCCACGCCCGAGACCTACGACTGCTTCGACGACGTCATGGTGGGTGTTAGCAGAAGTAGAAGAGATTTCGTGCTCGGACTGCCACATGGCCCCGGCTTGCCCTCGCTGTCTGCAACAAATGTGCAACATGCTGCACTCCTTGCTGGCAAGCCGGGTCAATGCACCATGGTTCTTTGATGTGACCTGCCAGCGGGATCCCTGCCGTGACCCCCTATCCCCACCCTCCCCCCGCACAACAGCTGCTGTCGGGCGGGCGCCTGGTGTTCCACGGCCCGCGCGAGGCGGTGCTGCCCTTCTTCCAAGGCCTGGGCTTCAACTGCCCGCTGGGAAAGGGCACCGCAGATTTCCTGCAGGAGGTCACCAGCTTTGGGGACCAGCGGGTGAGCAGATTAGGGTTTCCAAGGGTTTCCAAGCGACGATAAGGGCTTGCAGTCTTTCTGAAGAGGTCGGGCTGGCTGGGCCGGCTGGGCCGGCATGAGCAGGGACCCTGACCCGCAGCGGCAGTGATGCGTGTGGCATCGGGCCGTGCCCTAAAGCAGCTTTACAGAACCCAGGCTTTATCCGCTCACCAGGCAGTCCTTGGGCATGGTCGCCACGCTCGCATAGCTGGTTTGCTCTGCCCCCTGGCCCTACATACTCACCCCTGGCCCTGTCCATCCGCAGCTGTACTGGGCAGGCAAGCCGCACGACTACCGCTACGTCAGCGACCGCACCATGGAATCGCTCTACCGCCAGACCGAGTGAGCATGCTGGTTGTTGCAGGCAGCTGCTGGTGTGTTGCAAACTGGGCAGATCGAGGCGGTCTGCCGCCAAACCGGGTGAGTGTGCTATTGTGTTGCAAGCGGGTGGTGGCTGTGCCCAGCGTAACCCACCTCAACCCTTCTTTCAACCCCTCCAACTCTCTCAACCAGGCACGGCGCCTTCTATTTGAAGGAGCTGGAGATGCCGGCCGAGGCGGAGCCCGAGGGCCACGGAGAGCTGGCGGAGCACCGGTGCGGCAGCCAACATTTGCACCTGGCCCAATGCAGCAGCAGCAGCACAGTTCTTGCCCTGTTCATGATTTAGGGACAGCCTCTGTGTCGTTGATGCAGTCGGGCCAACCACTCACCAGCCTTGCTCTGGAAGGGGCAATCACAGCGGCCTGCCTGCTTGGGCATGCGCGGCCCATGCGGACCCTCCAACATTTTTTCCAACCCGCCGGCCGACTTTTGTCTCCGCAGCTTTGCCCAGGGCCCCTGGGTGCTGTTCAAGGCCAACATGGGGCGCCAGGTCAAGCTGTTTTTCCGCAACCGAGCCTTCATCGTCATCCGCATGTGAGCGTTTGGGAGCGGCTTGCTGGGTCGGGGGTTGGACGGGGTGGGGCGGGACGAGCGTTGGGCGCGGGGGGGGGGGGGGGGGGGGGGCCGGGGCGGTCGGGGCGCTCATGCAAGGCATGCAAATGTATAGAGCTTGCGTTTGCTCAGCTGACCAGCCAGATCCCTTGCTCACACTCCCTTCTCCGCACTTGCAGCGGGCAGTGCATCATCCCAGGCCGTGCTGTGTGGTTCAGACACCTCGCACGCCTGCCGACTCACCCAAACCTTGCGCACCTCACTTTTCCCCCTTTTTCAGAGGACAATGCGTGTTTATGGCGTTTCTGGTTGGGACTTTGTTCCTCCAACAGAGCCGGGACACAGTGGAGGACGCTCAGGTGTGCTTCTGTGCTTTTTCGGGGTGTTCCTGTGACGATTTTTGCCGCTGCCGTTGGGTTCCTGCTGCTGCCACTGGGTGTGCTGCGGCCGCTGTGCTGCTGCTGCTGCTTCTGGGTGTTCCTGCTGCTGTGCTGTCCTGCTGCCACTTTCTTTGCATAGTGCATAGTTTGGGCAAACGCAAAAGGCGAATGGGTGCAGGCTGGGCGTCTGTTGATCCCCACCTCAGCTGGACGCGCTCAACACATACCCACTAGCTGCTGCTGGCCTTTGTGCCTCTCTACATGCCTCTGTACCCTGCCCAATCGTTCCTTCTGTCCCTTCCATTTCTCTCAACCAACCTGCAGATGTACATGTCCGTGCTCTTCTTCAGCGTGATGACTCAGCTGGTGGTGTCGTTCGCCGCCCCCGGTCTGCTCATCGAGCGCCTGCCGGTGTACCTGCGCCAGCGCAACGCGCACTTCTACCCAGGCTGGTGAGTGGATGGTGCATTGGCAGTGGCATTGGGTGTGTAGTTTCCAGACGTTCCAGCAAGGTGCAATGCCTGCGGGTGTACCTGCGGCAGCGCAACGCGCACTTCTACCCGGGCTGGTGAGCGGCTAATTGTTTTGTGCAGCCTGTAGCCTCTTGGCCGCTCGTGCATTTCAGCAGGGTGCAGTGCCTGCCGGTGTGCCTGCGCCAACGCAACGCGCACTTCTACCCAGGCTGGTGGGTGCTCATGTGCAGCTGATGAGGTCCCTGGAAGATATGTTTGAGTGAGATGGCCTCACGCCGCATCATTGAAAGCACTTGGTGATGCCTTGTGAGCGAGGCACTGCTGCTGCTCACCCTGCCGTGCTGCGTGCTCCCCCTCTGCCCTGCTGCTTGCAGGTGCTTTGCGCTGCCTGAGATCCTGATGCAGGTGAGCTGCAGGGCAGACTGTGTGCAGAAGTGCATTCCTGGGCTTGTTAGCTGCCGCCGATGCCACTGCGCTGCCTGAGCAGCATGGGGCATTTTGGTAGCAGTGGAAGGAGGATGGCCGGCAGCAGTCACACTGTGTCCCCTGCCCCCCGCCCTGCCCCCAGGTGCCTCTGATTGCCACGGAGGCCACAATCTGGACCCTCATGGTGGGTGGAAGGCTGCTGGGATATCGCCAGTCTCACTGGTCGGCTTTGTGGTTTCGGCCCGCATCCTGGTCTTCTGCTACTCTGTATAACACACTGACCTGTTCCCTGCCGTCTCCTGCCATCCCTTCTTGTGCACAGGTGTATTTCATGGTCGGGTTTGTGGTCTCCGCCCGCATCCTGGTCTTCTGGGGCGTCATGCTGCTGGCCGGCACCTGCGGCCTCTCCCTGTTCATGCTGCTCGCCATCTTCTCGCCCACCGTCACCGTGGCGGCGGCGCTGCAGGCAAGCTCAAGAGGCATGCATAGTTAAGCTAGCTAGCTGGCACAGGCTGAGCTAACTAGCTGCTACGGGCCAGCATGACATGGGAAGGGAGTTGGGCAGCCCATTGGGCTGACCAGCGGGATGCGCAGTCCGGGAGCGCTTGGTGCCGGCTGCCGCGCCGTGCTCGCGCCTGCGCTATGTGCGATGCACCAAGCGCAATCTACCGACCGCACTGCGTTCCTGCCATTTGTTTCGCCATCTCCCCGTGCAGAACATCATGTACCTCATCTTCACGGTGGCCAGCGGCTTCATCGTCAGCCCCCGCAGCCTGCAGGGCGGCTGGCTGGGCTGCTGTGAGTCTGGGAGGGGGTGGGCGAGGGGAGGGCTTCGGGTGCCTGGTTGTCAGGTTGTCGGCGCTAGGCAGGCGCGGGGCCGAGCAGGGAGCAGGGAGAGGCGCCTGCTGCTGCACCCTTCCTGCAAGCAACCAAGCAACTGTGGCCGCTCAGGTGGAGCAATTGCTTCAACACCCGCACCCCACCCCGCACCTTATCCCCCACCTCACCCCCCTGCAGACTATGCAAACCCTGCCGCCTACTTCCTGCAAGCCCTGGTGGTGAACGAGTTTGAGTCGTCCAACTGGGACCGGCCCGCGGTGAACGCCACGGGCGCACCGCTGGGCATCACAGAGGGCCAGTTCTACATGCAGGAGAGGTGGGCGCGCTGTGGTTGCGCTGTGGTTGCGCTGGGCATGCTGTGGTCGTGCTGGGCATGGCGTGGTCCTGCTGAGTGTCTCTCCGCTGCGCTGGCCGCAAGTCGTGTATGCTGTGTCGCTTCAGCCAGCATTCTCAGCCATGTGCCAGCCCCCACCCGTCCCACCCTCTTGCTTTCCTTCTCCCTGCCCACCCACCTTGAGCAGGGGCTACTTCACGGGGCAGCAGTGGGTGTGGATTGGCCTGTGGGTGTGGGGCCTGGGCTCCACCCTGCTCAACACCTCCCTCCTCTGCCTGGCAGCCAACTATGTGCGGCGCAGGCAAGCTTTGATTTGGCTTTGCTGGCGTTGCTTGGCTTGGCTTTGCTTTGAGCTTTGCTTTGCCTGTACGGGCGAGTGTTGGTCTGTGTTTATGTTTTGTGGGAGTTGTGAAGAACGTGGCTGGCAGCCAACTTTACGTGCGCCGCAGGCAAGTGATGCTGGTGCTTCCATTCACCAGCCCCGAACGTTGGTGTTGTTGCTGCTCTGAACTTTGAGGGAGCCGATGTGCGCTTCATGCCGCTGAGCGCCTGGCACCAAATCAGTCACAAAATTGTTCTGTCTGTTTGCTGCCCCATGCAGCCCCACTGTGGCAGCACCGTCCAAGGCCGGTGACGGTGAGCGCTCGGCGAGCAGGCCCTGCTTTGCTGCTGCATATTGCCCAGCTGCCGATGTAGCTCAGAGGGTCTGGGCAGCGGCCAGCCATGCCAAGTGTCGCTATTTTACCATGGCCTGGGCTGCCAACACCGCGTCACCTTTTCCCGCCCAAGCTGCGGGCATCAGCGCGATTTGGGCCAACGTTTCCAAAACTGCTCCAAAACCGCCTGCAGGCGACAGCTCTGATGGGTCGGTGGAAGGGGGTTCTTCCCGCAACGGCTCGCGCCGGGGCGTGTCTTCCCCGCCTGGCAGCGGTGAGTGCACTTACTCCACGTGGGCAGGCAGGCAGGCATTTGGGGGCCGTGGAGAGTCGGCAGAAGGGAAGTGCATGAGCGGGCAGGCATTTGGGGCCGTGGAGAGTTGGCCGTATGGGTAGCGCAGGTAGTGCAGCAGAGGAGGGCAGGTGGACTGATGCTTGGCTGCACTTGTGTGTCTCAAGCAGCACATCGTGGCAACAGTTGTGAACCGCCACCAGCCGCCCACGTCGCATTGCTCTTCTCGCCTCCCTACTAAATCTGATATTGCTGCTGCAGGCAAGGCGTCAGGCGATGTGGAGGTGGCGGGGCAGGACGGCGCAGCGGGCTCCCAAAGCAGCAGCCTGCCATTCGTGCCGGTAAGTTTGGGGCACAGAGCATTGTGGTGCCACGTTCCTGACCATGCGTTGCCAGGGCGCTTACACCATAGCCTCTCTCCCAACCTCCAGATTCGCCTCACGTTCAAGGACTTGCGCTACAGCGTCCCGCTTCCCAAGGTCAGTAACATGGGTTGTCGACCTCGAGCAAATGCATGATCAGTTCCCTGAGGGTTGTGAGACACTGTTGAACCTGCCCAGCGTTTCATGCCACAACCCGCCCGTGTGTTAGGAAGCAACGTTGCAACTGTGTATGTGTGTGTAACCTTTCCACCCATGCAACTGGCCACTGCAGGGGTACGACAGCAAGACGGGCGGCGCAAGCAGCGGCGACCCGCATGCCGGCCGCCTGCTGCTGCTCAAGGTGTGCAGCCTGGTTTTGTGCATGTTCTCACGTGGCCTTGGTTGCCATCCTCGCTGCTGGTTGCCTGAAAGGAGGTGCTTTTTGCTTGCCGTGACACTTGCAGGTGCCCATCCTTCGGGGCACAGCTGCGGGGTGTGGGCTTGCAGTGCTGCTACACCATGCGTTCCCTGCCCCTCTGCCCTCTGCTTGTGCAGGGCATCACCGGCTGCTTCCGCCCGGGAGTGCTCACTGCTCTCATGGGCTCTTCGGGCGCCGGAAAGGTGAGGGAGGTTCCAAGGGGGGATTCCTTCTTCTTGCCTTTCTTGCTGCTCTTTCCTTCCACCCGGAAGTGCTCACTGGGCTCCTCCTGTGCTGGCAAGGTGAGGGGAGGTGTGCAGCGGGGGCAAGCCGCAGGCGAGGAAGCTGCCCGGTGATGTCTAATGCCTGCTTCTTGCCTCACCGGCTTGCCGTAACGCGCTCCTGCCTTGCTTCTGAGGCATGCCCAGAGCCTTGCGCGGCAGCTGCGCCCCACCTGTCCAACGCTTCACTTTGTTCATCGCAGACCACGCTGATGGATTGCCTGGCGCTGCGCAAGACTGGTGAGCGGCTGCACTGGGAGTGGTTGCCCCTTGCCTTCTTCAAGGCGGTCCTGCAGCGCGCCTTGCATGTTTCGGTTTGCCTTGTCAAGCTGACCTGTCGATTGTGTGGCTATGCTTGCTTCGGCTTGCTTGTCAAGCTGACCTGTCGATTGTGTGGCTATGCTTGCTGCGGCCTGCCTTGTCAAGCTGACCTGCTGGTTGTGTGGCTATGCTTGCTTTGGCCTGCCTTGTCAAGCGGACCTGCTGGATGTGTGGCTGGCGGGCTGTGCAGGTGGGAAGATCACCGGAGATGTGCGCATCAACGGCCACCCGCAGCGGCCAGAAACCTTCATGCGTGTCATGGGATACGTGGAGCAAACCGACGTGCACATGGTGAGTTTCATTGATGCTGTGCAACGAAAGGACCAGGGGATCCTGAAGCAGGGTTTTGTTTTACGCATCCCTTGTGGGTGACACTGCACCTATGGCGCATTCACGTGGGTCATCTGTCTGCAAGCTGTCGATCTATCAATGCTGGGCTCAACACCTTGCCCACACAATGTTGGCACCCCGAGGCCACGGTGCACGAGGCACCGCCTAGCTTAACAGCCTGCCTTTGATTTATGACCCAATCACAATCTTCCCGCCCCAACCGCAGCCCGAGGCCACGGTGCACGAGGCGCTGCTGTTCTCGGCCCGCTTGCGCCTGCCTGCCAGCGTGCCGGCCGCAACCGCCGACCAGTTTGTGGAGGAGGTGAGGGGGACCAACCTTGAAAGGGGTGGGGGGGGGGAGTCTCGCGATGAAAGCCAGGCATGCACGGCTCGTGTGCTGAGGTGGGGCGCGTGGGCCCAGCAAGTGTGGCGCCGCCACCCGGCCAGTGGCACATGTCAGGATGGCGTGTGCTGTGTTCCAGCCCTCAACATGAGATGCGACTGTACCCTACCTCATGCCTGTTTGAATGCACTGTTCCTTTGCCAAATGCAGGTGATGGAGGTTGTTGAGCTTGGAGAGCTGCGGGACGCGCCCATCGGCATCCCGGGCGTCAGCGGTCTCAGCGTGGAGCAGCGCAAGCGCCTGACCATCGCGGTACGTGGGCTCGCTGGGCTCCGGTTGCTGTTGCTGGCTGCCTGCTGGGCGTCAGCTCTGGGCGCGAGGGGATGCAGTGATGAGCAGCCCGGGCGTGCCCATCCCTAGCTTGCCCCCCTGCTCAAATCGCCCCACTGACCGCCTGTCCTTGCATTCCCGCGCCTCCTGGCATTCCCGGCAGGTGGAGCTGGTGGCCAACCCCTCCATTGTGTTCAGTGAGTGTGCCTTTCAATTGGTTGGGCGCCTCAAGTTGATTGGGCAGAAGTGGCGGCAGAGTTTCGATGGGCGCTGCAATCGTGTAGCTTGCCACGCGCCTGGTTCGAGCCTGTCTGCCCTTGCACCTGCTGACCCTCCCTGCCCTCACCCTGCCCACCCTTCCTGCAGTGGACGAACCGACTTCGGGTCAGATTTTTTGCGGTTTGAAGGCCATTGCGCGGCTCGGGGTTTGCAGGGCGACTGCCGCGTGCTAGTAAAGAGTGTCAGCACCACAGCGGCCTTCACCCTGCCCTTCCCAAACACCGGCGGTTTTGCCGGGGAAACAGGGCCTGTTTCGCCGGGAAAAAGCCCCTACTGTGCAGCTTCCGGCACCTGCCTTAGCAGCCTCTGTTTTGGTCCCGGAAAACGCCCGTTCTGCGCTGCTCCAGCCACCGCCTGTGCCGCCCGCAACACGCCCTGCGCTCCTGACGCATGCTCTCTTGTCCTCGCCTGTGCACCTCTGTGTCTGCAGGCCTGGACGCACGCGCCGCCGCCATTGTGATGCGCGCCGTGCGGCGCATCACCAGCGGGGGCCGCACCGTGGTCTGCACCATCCACCAGGCAGGCTGATTAGTTAATTGGGGCGCTGGCAGCTGGTGATGGTTCGAGCGCAGCCGAGCTGTCACCCGCACGGCTGTGCAAGTGCAGCAGCGCAGCACAGTTGCTACGACAAGCAGCCTGCTTGGCACCGCGGAGCTTGCTCAGCTTGGGGTATATGTACACAACCACAACATCTGCCCCTCTTCCACTGCAGCCCTCCTCCGACATTTTTGCCGCCTTTGACGAGCTGCTGCTGCTCAAGCGGGGTGAGATTCGAGCGCCAGCTGCTGCGTGCTGGCCGTGCTGCACGCAGACACTGCTTCCTGCCAGCGTCGGTGGACCATAACCAGCTAGAACCAGAGCTGCAGTCTTGGGGACTGCAGTGGGCTGCTGTGCAGAAGAATGCCTTCAATGCCACTTCGCTTCCCGCCTCTTACGCCATTCATCTCCTACCCCACCCCTTCCCTTCTTCCCCCCTCCCCCCCAGGCGGCTCCACCATCTTCAACGGCGCGCTGGGCCAGGGCGCCAGCCGGCTGCAGCAGTACTTCGCAGCGCTGCCGGGCGTGACGCCCATGCTGCCGGGGTGAGTGAGGCCTGGCGTGGGGTGAGGAGTGGTGATTGGGTGGAGGGCCAGTTGGGAGGGAGGTTTGGCAGGTTGGTTGGGCGTGACGCCCAGGCTGCCGGGGTCTGGCCTGCGGGGCGGGTGCACAGTCGGCCAGCAATGAGGGACCGTCTCACCCAGCGTGCTCACCTTCCTGACCCCTGCTGTCACTGGGAGGCAAGCCCCTCTGCCAGCTGCGCTGTGGCGGCAATTCCGTGCTCTTCACCATTGACAACCCTGCACCCACCATAACACCCCTTGCAGGGCCAACCCGGCCACGTGGATGCTGGATGTGACCACCCCGGCCGTGGAAGCGGCCACTGGCGGCGACTTTGCGGAGCACTTTGGTGCGCTGGCTTTCTGCCCGCTTGTGCACTGCTGCCGATGTGTTTGTTGAGACGGAGGGCGAGGACATGCCAGCTGTCTGCCCTTCAGTCCCCCCGCTTGCCTCTCCCAGACTTCTCTCTTGCATGGAAGGTGGCGCTGGGGAGGCTGGGGTTGCGCAGGTGGCCGAACTGCAGGTGCCGCACAAACCCTCACAATGCTCTCGTCCTTTCCATTGCTCCCCGCAGAGGTGTCGGCACTGGCTGAGGCCGCCGATGCACAAGTGGCTGAGCTGCAGGTGCCTCGGGAGGGAGAGGCGGACCTTCGACTGGCTGACCTGGCGCCCGCCAGCCGGCTGGTGCAGGCGAGTGGAAATGCGCGTTCTGAGGGACGGGAGTGGCATGGATGAGTGGCGTGGCTGCAAATGTGGGAGGCAGCTGTGGGGTGCAGCTGGCTGCCAGCAGTGCGTGGCAACAAAGGGCACACATGCTGGAGATGCCCTGCCCTGCATGTGGCGCACGCATCGTACCTAGCAACAGCCTTCGGTTGAGGTTGCAGCTGCCTCCCCCACACACACCCATCCACCTCTGATGCAGGCCCGCGAGCTGCTCAAGCGCAACTGGCAGCAGTACGTGCGGCTGTGGCGCAGCTACACGGCGGCACGCATGCTCATCACGGTGGGGACTGCGCTTTCCCTTAATATAAACTGTTTGATTTGGCTGCATGGTCGGCGCAACTGGTTTGCACCACTGCGGCTGTTGCAATGGGAAGGTGCTTGCGTTGCAGCCTTCTGTCTTCCCACTCTGCCCGGTACTCACTGCTCCACGATTTTACCGCTTCCCTGCCTCCCAGATCATCATCGCCTTCTTCTTCGGCACGGTAAGCCGGGGCAGGGTGTTGGGAACAGGAGGCAGTGAGCTGCTGGCCGCGCAGCTGGCACCAAATCTACCCATCACTTGTCTGGCTTGCTCTGAGCAGGGCTGCGTGCGCTGCGCAACACCCGGCACACAATGCCTTTGCATGCCCCTCAACCCCTCGCCCCTGCTGACCCTCGCCTTGTGCAGGTGCTCAAGGGCGGCGCGTCAGGTGCGCACGGCTGTCTGCACTGACTCCAGTGATGTGTTGCCACTCCAGTTGGCACTTTGCCTTGGCCAACTTGTGCATGCCATGCTCCCTGCCACTTGGCCTCACTCCCCGCCCTGTCCATCGGTCTCCCACCCTGCCACCCGAACTTCAGCTCACCAGACTTGGAATGCTGCCTCCCCTCTGCAGGCGTGGACACGTATGATGGCGTGTTGAACATTGCTGGAATTCAATATTCCTCAGTCATGTTCATTGGGTGAGCCTGGCACTAACGTTAGTCAGAAATGGGTTAACCAAACCTGGCGGAGAGTACTGTCTAGTCAGCGCGATGCCTACACTGCCTGTCAGCACCGCCGCCTGAAATGCATTGCCAGCGTGGCAGGCTGCTCATGCTTGCCCACCTGCCGCCTAATCGCTGCGCAACCTGCCCACTTTGTTCCACACCTCTTCCTCCCCTCAGCATCCTGAATGCGATGATGGTACAGAGCCTCATCTCGCTGCGACGCACCGTCTTCTACCGCGAACGAGGTATGCATGTGTGTGCAGGCGCAGCAGCTGGTCGGCCAGCACGCTGAGCGACGGCTCGCCAGCCTGCGCAGCCCGTCGCGTGTGCAGCGCTGCAAGCAGCAGCATGCCCGCGCTCTCCGCTTCCACTGCTGCATGTCATGCTCAGTGCCACCGTATTGCTGCCTTGTTTGCAAACTCTACTCATCCCACCGACCCTTTGCCTGCAACTGCGGGCACGTGCGTGCTGCCCTGCTCGCCGCTGCATTACCGCCCTGAAACGCTGCTGCCCTCGCACATTGCTTGCCGCAGCTGCGGGCACGTACCGCGTGCTGCCCTTCTCGGCGGCCGAGTTCCTGATTGAGGTGCCCTATCTGGCGGTACAGTCCACGGTGTACAGCGTCATTGTGTACTGGTGCGTGCTTGGCAACTGGGAGCAGTCGAGGGTGGCCGTGGAGGTTGACTGTCCTTGACCGTTGAAGATGGCCGTTGATGCGCCCCGACTGCCTCCGAAATGCATTTGTTTGTAACTGCGATTTTGCGCATCTGACGCTCCAACAACTGTGTGCGCTTGCAGGCTGGTGGGCTTCCAGGCGGACGTCGGGAGGTTCTTCTGGTTCCTCGCCATCCTGGTGAGCCTTCAAGGAAACTCAAAGGAAACTCGACTAGTTCGTCTAGGTCTTCCTGTATGGCTGCAGCGCTGCATGGCCTCCGCCCTTGTCCCTGCTGCTGCTGCTGCTGCTGCTGCTGCTGCTGTGGCGGCGGCAGCCGCGGACATTGCCGCTGCGCATTGCACACCACTGCTCAGCAACCGCTTGCCCCTGCCCCTCCCCTTGGCAGTTCCTGACCCTCAGCATGTGGACGGCATTCGGTGAGCTTTCCAGTGAACAAGGGCGTTCGACAGCTGGGATCAGGCGGCCTTGCAAGCAGAGGAGCCAAACAAGGCTCAGACCAAGCGAGCCGCTGAACCCAAAAAGTGCCTTCCATCACTCCCCCCGCTCTCCCATGCCCTATCCACGTCCTTGCAGGCATCAACAACGTCCAGATCACGCCCACGCTCCAAATCGCAAACGCCTTCACCTCCTTTGTGTTTGGCATCATGGACCTGATGAACGGCTTCTACCGTGAGCCCTTTTGATCTGCTCCGTTTTGACGTTTGTGTTTGGCAACATGCACTTGATGAATGGCTTCTACCGTGAGCCTTATGCTTACCTTGTGCTTACCTTGTGCTTACCTTATGCTTACCTTATGCTTACCTTATGCTCCCTTGGCCTTGCTGCTGCTGCTCTGTCTTGACCTGCTGCGCTTTGATCCGCCGCAGCTTTGCGCTGCTGCATTTGCAGCGGCCCTGTGCTAGCTGTGTGCAGCTGCACGGCTTGGCCTGGGTGGCGGCGCAAGGGTGGCGAGCACAAGGCAATCGTTGGCAGGGTGTGCGCCATGCCGCCCGCGGCACCCAATGTGTGCCGCCCGCCCACCCACTAACCTTTCCTTGCACGCGCTCTCACTCCGCTGCGCCGCAGGCCCGCAGCCGCTGATTCCGAGCGGATGGATCTGGCTGTACTGGGCCAATCCAATCAGCTACACGCTGTACGGCCTCATTGTGGGCGAGCTGGGAGACGCGCAGCAGCAGATGCAGGCAAGCTGTGTTTCGAGGACAAGGGGGTTTCGAGTTGTGGGGGTTGTCGAGAAGGAGAGCAAGAGCACTTGTGCTGGGCCTTGCTGCCCTGCCAGAGCTGGTCAGCAGCTCTGCTGACCGCTGTGCACTGCCGGATGCCCTCCCGTCCCGCGCCCTGATGCTCTCCTGCGCATCATGCATGCACTGACACTCAACCTGCCCGCCCAACCAATTGCAACATCCACAGGACCAGCCGCCCGGCACCACGGTGGCGCAGTTTGTGCGCGATTACTTTGGGTACAAGACGTCCTTCATGGTAGGTTTTATTAGATACAAAACATTGTTTATGGTGGGTGTACTTTGGATAGAAGACTTCATGGTGGGTTGGTGCCGACCGGGAATTTGCACTCCAACCCTACGCAAGCACTTCACCTGGATTGAGTTGTGCGCTCCGCCAACCTTCGCTTGCCCTCCCCCCCCCCCCAGGTGTGCTGCGCCTGAAGCTTGAGCGCCAC
>VFQQ010001263.1_pt1 | contig 37129 bp, 35 predicted proteins | sample 3512341 | NCBI WGS metagenome assembly VFQQ01 (sample SAMN10412373, study PRJNA504923) | tailings metagenome | isolation source: Relicate 2 Philex TSF1 revegetated site | place: Philippines: Tuba, Benguet | collected 2017-08-29 | reverse complement strand
CAGTCGCAATGGCAGCTGCCATCATGATCACGGCGACCATCACGCTCATGGGATCAACAGGTAGCATGGGGCGGTTGCCGGTCAAGGCGCTGCCACCGCTGATGAAACCATAGCCTCCCAAGACAATGGCCGTGACGAATAATATCCATAACATGCGTTTTTGCGAGAGATTATCAGCATTCATGGTGATGGCGCTGGACCACGCAAACAGCCTGCGCATGGCGCCGTTATAGATGATCTTGGCATCAAGCCTGCCATCCACCAGGGTTTGCAGGGAGAAGAAGGCTTCACGCTGGCGATAGACCAGGATGCCGCCTGCGAGTGCAATTGCGCTCATGTACAACGCTGGGGTAAATCCATGCCAGATGGCAAGGTGAATCTCAGGTGCGGCACCTTGTAGCGAACTGCCAACGACCAGCGTTACTAGCGGTTCGGCAATGGCTGGAAACAAGCCAACGACAATACAGGCCAGCACGAGAATAGCCACTGGGATTTGCATGCCGGCGGAAGGATCATGCGGCTCTTTTGGCAGGTCACTAGGTTCGCCGCCAAAGAAGACATTGTGTGCAATGCGAATAGAGTAAGCCGCTGAAAAGACCGCGCCTAGCGTCACAATCGCAGGTAGCAGCCAGGTGTGTGTGGCGTGATGACCATGCTCGACGACTTGTTCAAGAAACATTTCCTTGGAAATAAAACCATTGAGCCCGGGAATGCCCGCCATCGCGGCGGCGGCAATCACCATCAGCACCATGGTGTAGGGCATGTAGCGCCACAGGCCGCGCAATTGACGCATATCGCGCGTGCCGGTTTCGTGGTCGACTATCCCCGCGAGCATGAACAAGGAAGCCTTGAAGGTGGCATGGTTGATGATATGGAATACGCCAGCGACTACTGCCAGCGGCGTACCGATGCCGAATAGCGCGACAATCAGGCCAAGATGGCTGATCGTGGAATAGGCCAGCAAGGCTTTCATATCGTGCTTGAACAGCGCGATATAGCTGCCTGTCAGGAAAGTGATGATACCGACAGTGGAAACGATCCAAGTCCATTCCGGCGTGCCGGACAAGGCAGGGAACAGGCGGGCCAGCAGGAAAATACCCGCTTTGACCATGGTGGCAGAGTGCAGGTAAGCCGAGACAGGCGTGGGGGCCGCCATCGCATTGGGGAGCCAGAAATGGAAGGGGAACTGCGCTGACTTGGTGAATACCCCCAGCAAGATCAGGAGCAACATGGGCAGGTAATGCTCGTGGCTGCGGATAGTATCACCGGCCAGCAAGATATCACTGAGATTGTAACTGCCAGCCATCTTCCCCAGTAGGAGGAAGCCACCCAGCATGGCAAGGCCACCGCCGCCGGTAATCGTCAGCGCCATGCGTGCGCCACGGCTGGCTTCTTCACGTTGTTGCCAATAGCTGATCAGCAGGAATGAAGACAGGCTGGTGAGCTCCCAGAACATGAGAAGCTGGATGATGTTTTCCGAGAGCACGACACCCAGCATGGAGCCCATGAACAGCAACAGGTAAGTATAAAAACGCCCCATGCTGTCGCGTGGCGAGAGATAGTAGCGGGCATAGATCACCACGATCAGGCCAACGAGCAGGATCATCAGGCTGAACAATAGCGACAAGCCATCCAGCCGGAACGATATATCAATACCAAGCTCTGGTAGCCAGGGGCTGACGCGCTGGATGATGGTGGCACCCTGCCAGACTTGCGTCGCCAATGGCCATAGCAAATACAGCGATAGCGTTGCAGAGAGTAAGGAAACCCAGGCCGATGAGTATCGTCCCAGCCGGGTGCTGAGTTTCGTGAAAACTGCCCCGAGAAAGGGGATGAGTGTTAAATAAGCTAAGCCCATGAGGTTTGCAATGTCTTGTTAAAGTTTACGGTGATGCTGCCCGAGTCATTCGGGCAATCAACACGTGCTCAGCATTAGCTGGCACAGCCGGAAACTCCCAGAGGGCCTGACTGGCTATTGCACTGATGGATTAATCAGCGTCGAGTTCAGTTTCTGGCGTTATATTTTCCGTGATGCCACGGATGAGTTTGAACAGCTCCCGGCTGCTCTTGGGGGGCTTGCCTGCGGCGTGCTCCCGGCGCGCGTTGCGAATCAGGTTGCGAATCTGCTGTGCTTCGGTGTTGGGATATTCATTAATGAACTCTGCCAGCGCAGCTTCGTCTTCCAGCAAGCGGGTACGCCATTGTTCCAAGCGGTGGAAGCGCGCATTTTCTTCATTATGCGAGCCTTCCCAGCGCTGCAACTGATCAACGATAGGTGCAGTGTCAATATCGCGCATCAAGCGTCCGAGGTATTGCATCTGTCGGCGCAACGCACCATTAGAGTTAATACGCTTGGCTTCATTCACGGCATCCAGCAGGGCTTCAGGCAGTTCCAGCTTGGCAAGCTTGTCCTTGGGCAGGCCAACCAGTGTGACGCCGATGGCTTGCTGCGCATCGGCTTCGGCCTTGCGCTTGGTTTTGCTGATGGGTTCGATACCCGGTTCGGTGTTTTCTGTCTTGTTCGGTTTCATGCTGATGTATGATAACAGTTTTTTGCAAAGAGACGCCCGTGAACGACCAGACAGCCCATGATTCGCGCTTTTCATACACGCTGGATGAGCTGAAGGGACTGAGCGATGAAGTGTTGCGTTTTGCCAAGGCCGCAGGGGCAAGCGCAGCTGAAGCAGAGGTTAGCCTGGGTATCGGCCAGAATGTCTCGGTGCGCATGGGTGAAACCGAAACCATTGAATACAACCGTGACAAGGGTATGTCTGTCACTGTGTATTTCGGCCAGCAGAAAGGCCATGCCAGCACCTCTGATCTCAGTATGCAGGCGCTCAAGGATACCGTCGCAGCGGCTTGTAATATTGCACGCTATACCGCACAGGATGAATTCTGTGGATTGGCTGACCCTGCTTTGCTGGCACGTAATATTCCAAATCTTGATCTGCATCATGCCTGGGATATCAGTGTTGATGAGGCACTGGCCTTGGCGCTGGAGTGCGAGCAGGCTGCCCGGTCTGCAGATCCCCGTATCAGTAATTCCGAAGGCGCTTCGGTCTCCACTTATGAGGGCCTGTTTTCCTACGCCAATAGCAATGGCTTTAACGCTGGGTATCCCAGCTCCCGCCATGGCTTAAGCTGCTCGGTCATTGCTGAGGCAGGTGAAAGCATGCAACGGGATTATTGGTATTCCAGCGCTCGGCACCCTGCTGACCTGGATTCAGCGCTTGCGGTAGGCTTGCGTGCCGGTGAGCGTACCGTACGTCGTCTCAACCCGGGTCGAGTCAAAACTTGTCAGGTACCCGTGCTATTCGAGGCGCCACTGGCTTCTGGGTTAATTTCTCACTTGGTTTCTGCGATCTCGGGTGGCAGTTTGTATCGAAAATCGTCTTTCCTGCTGGATAGCCTGGGCAAGCAGGTGATGTCTTCACTCGTGAATATTGAAGAATTGCCGCACGTGCCGCGCGGACTGGCAAGCTCACCATTTGATAATGAAGGCGTGGAAACCCATGCACGGACCTTGATCAAGGATGGCGTGCTGCAAGGCTATATGCTTGGCAGCTATTCCGCTCGTAAGTTAGGGATGCAAAGTACTGGTAATGCTGGTGGTAACCACAACTTGATCATACGACACGGTGATCTTGATCTTGCTGGACTACTGAAGACTATGGGCACAGGGCTACTGGTGACAGAGTTGCTGGGGCACGGTATCAATATGGTGACGGGTGATTATTCCCGTGGTGCAGCTGGTTTCTGGGTGGAAAATGGCGTGATTGCCTATCCGGTCGAGGAAATTACGATTGCCGGCAACTTGGCAGAAATGTTCATGAATATCGTGGCAGTAGGCAATGATGTGCTGGTACAGGGTTCCAAACACACAGGTTCCATCTTGATTGAGCGCATGACGGTTGCAAGTGGAGAGTAAGTCAGTCAGCTTTACTACGCATCAATAAAAAAGCCACGCATTTGCGTGGCTTTTTGTTTGGTTATTGCTGTCCAGCTGGGATTTCGTCGTCATCATCGTCGTCGAAATCATCATACTGCGTGGCTTTGCCATGGACAGCGATATCACGACGTTGCAGGTAGGCTTCGCGCATGAAAATGTATGGATCAAGTGCTGCATCATCGACCAGATCGCTCGCTGGCAAATATTGTGAACGCAGATCAACGAAGCTGAGCATACGCAATTGGTTACGTATACGGACATGATTAGTGTACTGGATAGGGTCGAAGTAGAGCGTATCAACCGTCAGGCCAGCGGTATCACGGATGGTACTTGGGCCTACAAATGGCAGCACCAAGTAAGCGCCACTGCCAACGCCCCATTTGCCCAGTGTCTGGCCGAAGTCAGCTTTGTGTCTAGGTACGCCATCCATCGAGGCAACATCAATCAGGCCACCAATACCAATGGTGGAGTTGATCACCAGACGGCCAGCATTATCCATGGCTTTACCCAGCTCCAACTGCAGGATGTTGTTGATCAAAGAGGTGAAGGTGCCCAGATTGGTGAAGAAATTGTTGACGCCTGTGCGAATCGGGCTAGGCAGTACTGCCTTGTATGCGCCTGCAATGGGTTTCAGTACGGCTTTATCAGCAGTATCATTGAACTTATAAACGCCACGGTTAAAGCCTTCCAGTGGGTCTTTATTGGCTTGGGTGGCACAGCCGCTGATACTCAGTGCGAGTACTAGGCTGGTGGCGATCCCTGAAATTTTAATGCGCATACATCTGTCCTAATTATTATTGAGTGTCTCTAATTTGACACAAACGGAACCCACTTTAACCGAGCGGTTTTTAGTTGTCTATCGAATTTAATACAACTAAAACCTCTTAACGGCAGCGAGTTGTAAAAATGAAACACCTCATGCATAGAGGTGTCTGGTATACCAATGGCTTGCAATATGCCGCAAGCATGTAGAGAGGAAGCACTGACGATGTTGAATTTATCGGATTTCCTGGCAGAGCAGGCCACGCAATTTCAGCTTGCTCCAAGCCTGACCGAGGTGGTTGTAACGCTTGCACTGGCATGCAAGGCCGTGGCGCATGAGATTAGTCATGGTGCGTTGCGAGGCAATATGGGAGAGGCTGATCAGCAGAATGTGCAAGGCGAGCAGCAGAAAACATTGGACCTCATCAGCAACGATATTTTTGTGCAGATGGCTGCCCAAAGTCCACAGGTCGCGGCGCTGGCCTCTGAGGAGCTGGAGCATGCCCAGATATTTGCTGGTAAGCAGGCACCTTATTTATTAGTGTTTGATCCGCTTGATGGATCATCGAATATCAACCTGAACTTGTCCGTAGGCAGCATTTTTTCCATTCTGCAGGCTCCAGAGGGTCACATTGATGAGGCTGCATTTTTACAGCCTGGTAACCAGCAGCTGGCGGCTGGGTATGCTTTATATGGCACGTCGACCATGCTGGTGCTGACCCTTGGGCATGGCGTCTATGGGTTTACCCTCGATCCTGAACAAGGTGAGTTTTACCTGACCCATCCAGAGTTGACCATTCCCGCCAGCACCCAGGAGTTTGCCGTCAATATGTCTAATCAGCGCTTCTGGCAGCCTCCGGTACAGCGGTATATCGAGGAATGCATTGCCGGGAAAAGTGGGCCGCGTGGCAAGGATTTCAACATGCGCTGGGTGGCGACCATGGTGGCAGAGGTGCATCGTTTGTTGGTGCGTGGTGGTGTGTTTCTTTATCCACTCGATAGCCGCAGCGTGGGGCGGGGCGGGCGCCTGAGGTTGTTGTATGAAGCCAACCCCATGGGTTGGCTGGTGGGGCAGGCTGGTGGTCTTGCCAGTACTGGGCACCGGAATATCCTCGAGGTGGAGCCTGGTAGCTTGCATCAGCGAGTGGCCGTGATTCTGGGCGCGCGGGAAGAGGTTGAGCGCTTGCAGGAGTTTCACTCCTTCACAGACCCTACTGCGTAGATATCGGGCCAGTTTTTGTCGCTGGTAACAAGATTATGTTGCGGTAGAGGCCTGGTGGCTGGCTTGTTTATAGAGTGCGAGTGCTTGTTCACGCCGCATGGCGTGATCCACGATAGGGCTGGGATAATCCTTGCCTATCATAAGGCCGAGGGCCTGTTGTCTTAATGGGGGCATTAGCCAAGGCGCGTGGATTTCTTTGATGGTACATGCTTGCAGTTCAGGTACATATTTGCGGATGAATTTGCCATCGGCGTCGAATTTCTCTGATTGCGTGACCGGGTTGAAAATGCGGAACCATGGTTGTGCATCGCAGCCGGTGGAGGCCGCCCATTGCCAGCCGCCATTGTTTGCTGCGAGATCGAAGTCGATCAAGTGCTCAGCAAAATAGCGCTCGCCCCAGCGCCAATCGATCAATAGATCCTTGACTAGGAAGCTTGCTGTCACCATGCGCAGGCGGTTGTGCATATAACCAGTCTGGTTCAGTTGGCGCATGGCAGCATCCACCAGCGGGTAGCCGGTCTGGCCCTTGCACCATGCCTCGAATAAACGCTCATCGTTAGGGAACGGGATATGCTCGAATTCTGCTTTGAAGCTTTTCCCGGTGGCCACGTGGGGATGGTGGTGCAGGATCTGGAAGTAGAAATCCCGCCAGAGCAATTCATTGAGCCAAGTTTCAGCGCCCAAGCCTCCTTGCTGCCAGGCCGTGCGTGCTAAGTGGCGGATAGACACTGTGCCAAAGCGCAGGTGGACGGAAAGGTAAGACGGGCCTTTGATGGAGGGGAAGTCGCGGGCATCGCGGTAACGTGCCATGCGGTTGCTAAAGTCTTCAAATAATGTGCTGCCGCCGGACATGCCTGTGGGAAGCTTAAGCTGCTTCAGGTTGGTGCGTCCAAAACCCAGTGACTCCAGGGACGGCATGGATTGCGGATCCATTATTGCCAAGTGATGTATATAGCGATCTACAGGGTAAGCCTTGAGGTAAAAATCATTGAGTGTGTTGAGGCAGGCGTTTTTGTAAGGCGTGAACACGCTGAAAGACGTGCCGGATTTGGTGAGAATTTCATCCTTTTCAAACAAGACCTGGTCTTTGAATGACTTGAAGGCGATGTCTGCCTGCTCTAATGCCTGCTGGACAGTGAGATCGCGCGCCATGGCATCTGGCTCGTAGTCATGATTGCAATAGACGGTATCAACTGCCAGAGTTTGTGCTAGCTTGGGGATTTCCTCTGCCGCCTTGCCATGCAGCACGAGCAGGTCGCTACCTTGTTCTTGCAGGGCATTTTTGAGCTCATGCACGCTTTCCCAGATGAACTCTACGCGTCTATCCTGCTTATTGGTGAGTTGCGTCAGGATATCGGTGTCGAAAACGAAGGCACAGATAACGTGTGTTGAGTGTTTCAGTGCGTGATAGAGCGCGGCATGATCGTAATCTCGTAAGTCGCGGCGGAACCAGACGAGTGATTTGTTCATGAGTTTGGGCGCGAAAGCTTATTCGCGATGGTAAGGATGATTGTTGATGACACTTAATCCGCGATAAAGTTGTTCGCTCAACATGACGCGCACCATACCGTGTGGCATGGTGAGTTTTGACAAGCTCCACAGCCAATTCGCCTGGCGTTTCAAGCTGTCGTGCAGGCCATCGGCACCACCAATCACAAGGCTGACATCGCGCCCGCTTTCCATCCAGCCGCGCATCTTGTCAGCTAATTGCAGTGTCGTGACTTCTTGACCACGCTCATCCAGTGCCACGAGATAGTCTCGGCCAGCAGCCTCGAGGATGCGCTTGGCTTCAGCTTCCTGCACGACTTCTGCATTCTTGCCTGAGGCACGCTTGTCTGGCTTGATCTCGACAATGTCCATGCTCATTTCACGTGGCATGCGCTTGGTGTATTCGTTGCATGCGGATTGCACCCAGTCCGGCATTTTATGTCCGACAGAGATGATCCGCAGCTTCAACGGAGTATCGCGTTACTCTACAGCTTTGATATGGCCGCGACGGCTTTCAGCTTCGCCCCAGAGTTGCTCTAGGTTGTAGTAAGCGCGGGTTGCGGGCACCATCACATGAACGACGATATCGCCCAGGTCTACCAGCACCCATTCGCCCTCTTTCTCGCCTTCAGTGCCCTGGATATTAGCGCCTTTTTCCTTCAGTTTTTCGCGGACATTGTCGGCAACTGCCTTGGCTTGGCGCGTGGAATTGGCACTGGCGACGATCATGTAATTTGTCATGGAGGTGAGCTTTCGCACATCCATCACAGTAATATCAAAGGCTTTGATATCTTCCAGCGCGTCGACGACGGCCAGCTTCATTTGTTCTAAATCTAGCATTAGGCAGCTTGTACAGGGATATGCTGGCGTTGATCCTTGATGCGGTTTTGCGCATCAACGTACACCAGCTTGGGTTTGAAAGTGGCGAGCTCAGCTTCGGAATATACGGCATAGCTGGCGATGATCAATAAATCGCCGGGGCTGGCCTTGCGTGCAGCCGCACCATTGACGGAAATCACGCCGGAGTTGCGTTCGGCCCGGATCGCATACGTTGTGAAGCGTTCGCCGTTATTGACATTGTAGATGTCGATCTGTTGATATTCCTTGATGTCGGCTGCGTCAAGCAGCGTTTCATCAATGGCACAGGAACCCTCATAGTCCAGCTCCGAGTGCGTCGTGCGTACCCGGTGCAGCTTGGATTGGAGCATAGTTCGTTGCATGGCCTGCCAATGTAAAAAAACGAGACCCGCTATTATAGTGGAAACAACACGCTGAATAAATGAAGATTTATTGGTTTAGAGGAGATTAATTGCATGAGTAGACAAGCGCGTAGCTGGATTATTGCCTGGGCGACGGGGCAGGGCTTGGGTCTGTGGCTGTTGCATGAGTGGATACTCAAGTTGGCTACCCCTCAACAATATTTCAGCGTTATCTGGGCTTTGTATGCTTTGGTCATCACTCTGCCACTCAGTTTCATGCTACTTCCGGCCTATCGCCAGCAGCGACGCTTATGGGGAATGGCGGTAGCTTATTCCCTGTTGATGGCAGGCGCTGCTGCGTATAGCGGGTACCAGGCCTGGATGTCGGGAATCCCCTACCATCAAACCTGGGAGCTGGGTTTTATCCTGGGTTGCATTACCTTCTCTAGCTGGTTTGTATTGCTGCCATTTGCCGAGCATGGGCTCTGCAAGGGGCAGTGGTTTAGTGATTATGCCTTCCTGTTTTCCGCAGCCTGGCGCAACTGGGTCAAGCTGATGCTGGCGGGATTGTTTGCTTGCCTGTTCTGGGCCTTGTTGTTCTTGCTGGCCGGGTTGTTCAAGGTGCTGCATGTCAATTTTCTCATGGACTTGATCAGCAGCAGGATATTTGCCTATCCAGTCACCGCCATTACCTTTGGCGTAGGGCTTTCGTTGTATGCCGCTAAGGAAGAGGCCTTGGTCGGCATTTACCGAGCCAGCCTGGATATATTGGGCTGGCTGCTGCCCGTGGTCAGTTTTATTCTGATTCTGTTCTTGCTGGCACTGCCGTTTCAGGGCCTGGCCTTGCTCTGGAAAACAGGCTATGCCACCAGCCTGATGTTGTGCCTGCTGGCGTGGACGATTTTCCTGTTCAATGCTGCCTGGCAGGATGCTACGCGTGAGGAACGTTTCCCAAGGTGGCTGCGACGCTTCATCGGCCTCGGCCTGCTAACCATGCCTGTATATATTCTTTTGTGTGCTTATTCCTTAGGGTTGCGGGTGACGCAATATGGCTGGACGATCGATAGGGTCTGGGTGGCCTTGGCCATTCTGATCATGGCCATCTACGCGCTGGGATATGCCTGGGTTGTGTTACGACGGAGTACGGTCTGGATGTTACAGGCAAGGCAAGTCAATATTGTGGCGGCATTGTTCGCCGTGACATTGCTGATACTAACCCTGACGCCAATCCTTGATCCTGTCAGGTTGGCAGTGCATAGCCAGGTTTCCCGGTTGCTGGATGGCCGTACTTCAGTTAGTGATTTTGATTTCGAGTATTTACGGTTGGAAGGCAGGCGATACGGTAACCAGGTGCTCCAGGAGCTAGCACGCAATACCAAGCATGAGCATGCTGTCTTGATTAGGCAAAAGGCAGAGGACGCAATGAAAGTGACGTATCGTACGTTCAAGTCACAAGGGCCGGAGCCTTTGACGCATGCGCAATTGCAAGAACAGTTAACGCCGTATCCCCATACTGTTGCCCTTGATCCGGCCTTCGTGGATTTCCTGCTTGAGCAGCGCAATAGCGGCAAGCTTTATCTTAACTGCAGCACCAGCAAACCTTGCCCAGTATTGGTACTTGATATGAACGATGACGGCGAGCAGGAGCTGGTGGTATTGAGTGGTTATAGCAGCCACGTATTTCAGCGTACACAAAGCGTGTGGAAAATCGCTGGGCGGCTGACAGGCAAGGATATGGATGCGCTGGGTGCCACCAAGATACAGCGTGAGTTGGACGCGTTGGATTTCTCCGCCAAGCCCAATGCCTGGCGTGACTTATGGATAGGGAATATGAAATACCAGGTGGAGGAGAGATAACGGCAGCAGTGTAATCTACTGCTGCCGATGTTTCGGGGTATTAGAAATCGACAGATGCCGACAACACAAAAGTGCGTGGAATAGCAGGGGAAACAGCACCCCACGAGGTAATGCCTGACCAATATGCACGGTCTGTGAGATTCTGGACGGTGGCCCGCAATGTGGTATGACGTCCAGCGATGCTGGTTTGGTAGCGTGCTCCGACGTCAATGCGCGTCCAGGAAGGGATATGCAGTGTGTTGGCCTGGTTGACATATTGACTGCCGGTATAGGTAACATCGGCGGTTAATGTCATGTCCGGAATGAAGGCAGAGTCCCATTCCAGCCCCAAGTTTGCCTGTTGCTTGCTGGTGCCGATGGGTCGATTGCCTATCAAGCTAGATGTTGCTGCGCTGGTGATTTCACTATCTATCAAGGTGATGCCACCCATCGCACGCAGGCTGGGTAATAGGGTGCCATAACCATATAGCTCCAAGCCTCGATTGCGCTGTTCGCCATTGGCGGAAAATACTCCATTGTCTAGGCCTCCACTGGGTTTCTCGATCTGGAACACGGCTAAGGTAGTCATGAAGTGGCCTGCATCATACTTGATGCCTGTTTCATATTGTTTGCTCTTGTATGGTGCCAGTACTTCGCCATAGTTCACGGCAGCGGGTGGTGCGATGTCTCCTTTGCTCAGGCCCTCGATATAGTTGGCATACAGTGATAAATGCTTGACCGGTTGTACGACGATACCAATGGCAGGGGTGGAGACACTGCGGTCATAATTGTTGTTATTACTAACACTCAGCACATTGTGATTAGTAGTTTTGATTCGCTGGTGACGAAGCCCAAGTGATATCTGTAGCCTATCGTCTAACATGGACATGGCATCGACCAAGGCAAAGCTAGTATTCTGGTTATCATAGATGCGTGGAATATAGCCAGGCTTGGCAATATGCTGTTTTGCATAGTCCATCGTATCGTAAATATTCGAGGTCACTGCGGTTCCTGCAAGCAGAGCCCTATCTAGTTGGTCGCGGTAAACACTGGTTTGGAATGTGACAGAGTGTTGAATTGAGCCGGTCTGGAATTTGCTGCGTAGGCCAGCATCATAAGTTTTGCGGGCAACATCAAATACGCCATAAGTTGGTGTGATCTGTGTGGTGCCGTGCTCGGTCACTAGTCGAGGAGCCGAGTCGTATACACGGGAGACGTTGGCTGAGGATGTGCCTACATTCGCAAATAATGATAAATACTGATTGAAGTCATATTCCGTGCGTAACAGGATGGCTTGCTCTTTGTTATCCGACCATTCCCAAGGCTGGGTGACATTGCGTTTGCCATCTGGTGCGCCTGGCATACGACTAATACCGGAGGGCATCAAGGGACGGGTGGGAGCATTGATATGCTCTTTTTGCAAGATGATATCCAGCGTAGAGCGGAAGTGCTCTCCCTCATAATCCAATGCCAATGCACCCGTGTGCCCTTCCATAGATTGCTTGTCGGTAGCAGTGTCACCGTTGTAATAGCTACCATTGAAGCGAATGCCAAACTGGCTATCTGTACCAAAGCGCCTGCCAATGTCCAAATGGCCCCCAGCTTGGTTGTTGCTGATCAGCGATGTGGTGAATGTGGTGACGTCCTTGTTGGCTCGCTTGGGAGCAATGTTGATGACGCCTCCGACCGAGCCGTTTGGCGAGATGCCAAACAATAATGCGCCCGGCCCCTTAATCACCTCAATACGTTCCACATACTCTGTCCTGACACGGTAATTGGGAGCAATACCATAAATGCCATCAAAGGCGATTTCTCCTGAGTTTCCCTCCCAGATTGGAAAGCCTCGTATGTATAGATTGTCCACATTGCCACCAGGAGCAACTGTGTAGCGCACGGATGGGTCGCGATTGATTGATTCCGCGATGGTTCTTGCCTGCTGATTTTGGATGGCGACCGATGTGTAGCTGGTGGTGCTGAATGGGGCGCGGAGGTTGGAGGTGTTGCCCAATATTCCTAGCCTGACACCTTTTGCGATCTGCTCGCCGGCATATGGTGTTGGTAAGAGATTGATGTTCTGGTCGCCAGCACTGACCTTGATTTCAGGTAGCACCTCGGTTTTGATGTCATTGGGGACAATGGTGTAGCGTTGTTTTTCTTGTTGTTGATAGCGGAGACCAGAACCTTTCAATAGTTCTTTAAAGCCAGTTTCTATACTGTATTTTCCATTTAGCCCAGGGCTGGTCTTGCCATCGGCCAATGCGGCATCTGCTGAGAGCAGAATCCCAGCATCGGCAGCGAAATGGCTCAATACCTGGCTCAGTGGTCCTGCTGGGATATGGTAATCGTGTAATTCTACATTCGGTTCGGCAGCGATGGATGGTATGGCTGATACGCTGCCGATAGAAATGACCAGAAGCGCTGCACGTAAAAGGTGTCGGAGCGGAGTAATGGACGGATGAGGTTGCATGGGTTTCCCTGATTGAGTGTAGAAATGAAATGCTTCACCTCTAAACCGAAGCAGATGTAGAAAAGGGAACCTCGGATGTGAAAATTTTTAATGAGCAGGTATCAGCATGATGCCGTCTGCGCCTAACTGTTGCAGAGATACAGGTAGTGTCTGGGTAATCGCGTTGAGCGTTTTTGGCACGTCGTTAAACGGATAGGCTCCCATCAGCCGCAAGTGCGCGATAGAAGGCGACACACTAAGCTTGCCGGGGTAATAGTTGCTTAGCTCGGCAATAAAGTCATCTAACCTGCGGTTATCAGCGATGAGTATGCCGCGTGTCCAAGCTTCCCTGGCGGGTGATGCCGGTGCGGTGTGTGCAACGTGCTGGCGGTCGAAGCGGGCTTGCCAGGCAGCCTCAATAATGACTGTTTTACCTTGCTTCGGCTGAATAGCTACCTGGCCTTCATAGACGGCGAGCAAGGTGAATTCTGCCTGTTGTTGCACGCTGAAGCGTGTGCCTAGCGCTGTCAGCCGGCCATGGAGCGTGTCGACCACAAAGGGGCGGAGTGCTTGATCATGACCAGATTGCAGTAGTAGTTCCCCTGCTACGAGGGTGATGCGCCGCAGCGTGATGCCATATTCCACCTTGGCTTCGCTGCCAGCATTGAGCCAGAGCTTGCCACCATCAGCCAGCGTGACCACATCGGTCTTGCCTGGTTCCGAACGATGGATGTCTGATTGTGCCGTGAGTGTAGTGGCCCAGTCTTGCCATGGCGTATAGCGTTTAAGCAGCATGCCGCTGACAAAGGCGGCACCGGCAAACCCCAACAATTTCAAGGCCTGGCGGCGGGATGCTGGATGGTGCAGCGCACGATGTGCGGCAGGCTTGTCGGCAATGGCAGTGAGTTGTGTAAAAGGCGTATTGATCGCTTCGACTTCTTGCCAGGCTGATTGATGCAATGGGCTGGCGTTGAGCCATACCTGCCAGGCAGCAAGGTCATCTTGCTGCACATGCTCATCGCGCAGTACGGCAAACCACTCTGCCGCTTGTTGCAAGGCAATATGGTCAGGGGGGTGCTTCATCCGGCTGCTGCGTTCAGGTCACGTTTTAATAACAGGCAATGCATCATGGCTGTGGCCATATATTTCTTCACCATGCGTTCTGAAACACCCAGGGTGCCAGCAATTTCCTGATAGGTGAGCCCATCGATCTGGGCGAGCAGGAATGCCTGCCTGGCCCTGGGGTTGAGCCGGTTCAGCATGGCATCAATTTCTAGCAGGGTTTCGATCACCATGGCTTGTACTTCCTGCGATGCCAGCGATGGCTGGGTATCCAGCCTGAGGGCCTCAAGATACCGTTGCTCCAGCTCCTGCCGCCGCCATTGGTCAATGATCAGCCCCTTGGCAATCTTGACCAGGTAGGCGCGAGGTGTGCTCAACTCCTGTAAGGCATCATGCTTGAGTAGTAGCCTGACAAAGGCGTCCTGGGTAATGTCGGCAGCGTTGTGCTGGCAGCCCAGCTTCTTGCTCAGCCAGCCGAATAGCCAGCCATGATGAGCGGTATATAAGCCAGAAAATGAATAATCATGCTGGACGGACATGAGAAGTGTTTGATCTAGATATGATAATTATTCGCATTCTAAATCCTGATGCAGTGTTCCACAATGGGAGTCAGCCCAATTCATCATAATCAAGCCACGGGATGGGCGTATGATGAAAACCATCTTGGCTCGGGAGAAGTCACATGAAATGGGATGGATTAAGGCGCTCAGGCAATGTAGAAGATAGGCGCGGAGGCGGCGGAAAAGGTGGCCTTGGATTAGGCGCTGTCTTGGTGGCGTTGGTGGCGGGCTGGATATTCGGCGTTAACCCCTTGACCATACTCGGTTTGCTCGATGGTGCCAATGCGCCAGCAACGCAACAACAAGGCACGGCACCGCCTGCGGATGACAAGCAGGCCATGTTCGTTTCCGCAGTGCTGGCGAACACCGAGGACGTATGGGGCAAGCTGTTCAGCGAGGCGGGCCGCACCTACCAGGAACCCAGGGTGGTGCTGTTCGGCGGCAGCACCAACACTACGCAGACCGGTTGCGGCGTGGGGCAGAGCGCCATGGGGCCGTTCTATTGCTCCCTTGACCGCACCGTGTATATCGACCTTGGCTTCTATGAAACGCTGGAAAGGCAGCTAGGTGCGCCGGGTGAGTTTGCGCGAGCCTACGTGATTGCGCATGAGGTAGGGCATCATGTACAAAACCTGCTTGGCGTATTGTCCAAAATCGACCAGGCGCGTGCGCGTATGAGCGAGACTGATGCCAACAAATTATCTGTATTGCAGGAGTTACAGGCGGATTGTCTGGCTGGGGTGTGGGCGCATCATGCTGATACGCAGTACAGCGTGGTCGAGGCGGGAGACATCGAATCCGCATTGAAGGCGGCCTCACGCATTGGTGATGACTATTTGCAACAACGCGGCCAGGGCCATGTTCTGCCTGAAAGTTTTACCCACGGAACTAGCGCGCAACGCATGCAGTGGTTCAATACCGGCTATAAGAGTGGCAAGGTGGAGGCCTGCGATACTTTCAGCCATGGTCGCAATATGGGCTGAAAACTCAGTAGTCACCCAGCAGCAGGGCGAAAATGACGATCAACAGAAAGCTTTGCGTAATATGCTCGTTCCTTGTTGTGAATCCAGGCGGGTATGGCGTTCCACCATCTTGACGGAAATGCCGAGTTGCGCAGCCACATCGGATTGGGCTAGGCCATGAATCTTGTACCTGTTTGCAGCGCGGCAGCATGGTCGGGAACGCTGGCCGTATCGGGCAACTAAGCCATGGATTCAATCAGGCTATTGCGCATGCTCTCGGAGCGGCACTTATTTACTGCTATGTTGTGCGAGATCCGCTTGAGTAAGACGATCGCTTGTCGCGCTTCAATGGTGGGTTTTTCCAGCAGGTGTACGCAAACATCATGCACTATTTCACGAGCAAACATCTTGCAGCCAAAGCGCCGCCGGACATAATCCACCAGGTCGTCATAATGCCGGACCAAAGAGACCAGGAGGAGTGAATGAGTTAGGTAGCACGCGTGCAAGTCAGCCAGTATTAAGTAATTGTTTATTATAAATAATAATGCTTATTAGATGTGGTTGATTGGGCTGGGATCGCAGCTTAAAAAGGATGAGCGCTGCAAGTATTTTTCAACGCTCTTGGTGGTTAATGCCTCATGACATGGCTGTGTAATCAGGTTGAGGCGAGTGATCGTGTGAATTCGATATTGTCGATCAGGCGGGTATTGCCTTGCCGGGCCGCGGCAAGCACGACAAGCTCAGTGTCTGTTGCGCTGGCAGGCAGCATCGTCGCTGCAGAGCGGATGGAGATGTAATCTACAATCCAGCCCAGCTGGGTGAGGTATTGGCTGGATTGAGCTTCAATGGCGGCATAGTCATGGTGACCTTTCTGCACATTGTCGACAATGATGTTAAGGGTGCGATAGAGGCGTTGTGCTTCCAGTTTTTGCGCGCTGCTCAGATAGCCATTGCGTGAACTCAAGGCCAGGCCGCTATCTTCGCGCTGGGTGTCGCCAGCGATAATGTCGATGGGCAAGTTGAATTGATGCACCAGCTCGCGAATGATAAAGAGCTGCTGATAATCTTTCTTGCCGAATAAGGCAACTTGCGGCTGCACGATATTGAACAGCTTCATCACCACAGTCGCCACGCCATCGAAATGTCCTGGTCGTGCAGCGCCGCACAATTCATTTGCAATCGGTGGTGGGGTGATGCGCATGGTTTGCACCGTTGGGTACATCTCAGTGACAGAGGGCGTGAAGACGATGTCTGCACCAGCAGCCTGCAGTTTTTCACAATCTTCCGCGAGTGTGCGTGGGTAGCTTGCGAGATCTTCATTGGCGCCGAATTGCAGCGGGTTGACAAATATACTCACGACCACGCATTGCGCATGTTGCTTGGCAAGCTTGACTAGGTGAATATGCCCGGCATGCAGGTTGCCCATGGTCGGTACAAAAGCAATGCTGGGCGCTGCTTTTAGCCGAGCGCGCAGTGTGGCAATGTCGGGGATGATGTCTAGTGCCATGGCTTATTCAAAGCTATGTTCGGTATCAGGGAAGGTTTGTGCCTTGACGGCAGCCACATAGTCGCTGATCGCTTGTTCAATGCTGGTGGCGCCTTGCATGAAGTTGCGCACAAAGCGTGGTGACTTGCCGGCATAAATGCCCAGCATATCCTGCAAGACCAATACCTGGCCGTCGCAGTATTTGCCCGCGCCAATACCAATGACGGGAGTCTTGATCGCCTGGCTCACTGCGGCTGCCAGGGCGGTTGGCACCATTTCCAGCACTAGCATGCCTGCACCCGCAGCTGCCAGGGCCTTGGCATCCTCAAGCAATTGACGCGCAGCAGCTTCATCACGTGCTTGTACGCGGTAGCCGCCAAATTGATGTACTGATTGCGGTGTCAGCCCGAGGTGGCCGCAGACGGGAATGCCGCGCTCTACCAGAAAGCGAACAGTATCCAGCATGATGCTGCCACCTTCTACCTTGACCATTTGCGCGCCCGCAGCCATCAGCAAGGCTGCATTTTCAAAAGCCTGTTCAGGGTTGATCTGGTAGCTGCCGAAAGGCATGTCGGTGACGATAAAGGCTTGTTGCACGCCCTGGGCGACACAGCGCGTGTGATATTCCATATCGCGTAAGGATACGGGCAAGGTGCTGGTATGGCCTTGAATGGTCATGCCCAGCGAGTCGCCGACCAGCAGCACGTCTACTCCTGCTTTATCACTGAGCGCGGCAAAGCTGGCGTCATAGCTGGTCAGTACGGCGATCTTCTCGCCACGCTCCTTGAGTTGCTGCAATGCAAGCAGGTTCATGGCTTTACTCCAGGTTGGGGTTGAAGAACTCGCGACGGCCACGCATCTGCATCACGCGATCAAGCAGCATGGTCATGGCGGCATCATTTTCGGTGATGTCGAGTTTTTCATTATTCACGATGAGCACAGGGGCGCCATCGTACTGGTGGAAGAAATTACTGTAGGCATCCGATAGGCGCGAAAGATATTCGCGCGGGATTTCCTGCTCATATGAAGTGCCGCGCTGGTTAACCCGCTCATGCAAGGTTTCCACCGGAGATTGCAGGTAGATCACCAAATCTGGCGTTGGCACTTGTACATGCAGGTGCTTGTACATCTGGCGATACAGCGCATATTCCTCATCATTGAGATTTAGCTGCGCGAATAATGGGTCTTTTTCCAGGAAAAAATCGGCAATGGTCGCTTGGTTGAACATATCCCGCTGGCATAAGTCCCGGATCAACTCCACACGCTGGAACAGGAAAAACATCTGCGTAGGCAAGGCATAGCGCGGAGCATCCTGGTAGAACTTTGGCAGGAACGGGTTGGCACCTGCGTTTTCCAGCAAGAGATTGACGGGGAACATATCGGCGAGCTTTTTTGCCAGCGTGGTTTTACCGCTACCAATCGGCCCTTCAATGACGATGTAATGAAAGCGATCAAAAATACTCATGCTTGATCTTCCTGCAATAAGGCAACCCCTTGATCTGCACATTGTGCGGCCAAATCCGTGACTGAGCCGTGGTCAGCAAGCTGCAGGTCTGGGGCAATCTCCGCGAGCGGCAGCAGCACAAAACCACGTTCATGCATGCGTGGATGTGGCAAGGTTAATTCTTGGCTGTTGATGGACACTTGATCGTACAACAATAGGTCCAGATCCAGCACCCTTGGGGCATTGGGGAAAGGGCGCTCGCGGCCATGCTGGGTTTCCAGTGCGAGGATGGCGCGTAACAAGGCCAGCGGCTCTAGGTTAGTCTCAATCTCGGCGACTGCATTGATGAAATCGGGTTGATCATCGTAGCCAAGCGGTGCGGTGCGATAGAGTGAAGAAGGGCGAACCACATGCGTTCCTGGCAGGGTGCCAAGCTCAGCCATGGCTTGGCGCACTTCCTGCACCGGATCACGCAGGTTGCTGCCCAAGGCAATATAAGCACGTGCCATGCTTATTCTCCTGCGGCTGCGGTCGCTGGCTTTTTGGTGCGACGGCGTCTGCGTTTGCGTGGCGTGGCATCAGGCAGCAACATGGTTTGGCGTTTTTCACCATCAGCATTGGCAAAGTCAGTCCACCATTGACCAAGCTCTGCAGGCAGCTCGCCAGATTCACAACGTAGCAAGAGGAAATCATAGCCAGCGCGATAGCGCGGGTTTTCCAGCAAGCTGTAGGGGCGCTTGCCAGCACGTTGTTCAAAGCGAGGCTGCAAGCTCCAGATTTCGCGCATCGTCACGCTATAGCGCTTGTTGATCGCCATTTTCTCGGCCTGGATGTCACAGACTTCATCCATTGCCATAAACAAGGCGGGGATAGGCTTGTTGCCTTGCTGCTCAAACTTTTTCCAGGCCAACAGCACTTCGTGCCACAGCAGCGTGGCAAATAGAAAGCCAGGAGAAACCGGCTTATCTGCCAATACGCGCTCATCGGTATTTTTTAATGCCAGCTTGACGAAACGCTCTCCCATTGGCTGCTCCAGCACCACATCCAGCAAAGGCAGCAAGCCATGGTGCAGGCCATGCTCGCGCAAGGCATTTGCACTTTCGATCGCATGGCCGGAGAGAAACATCTTCAGCATCTCGTCGAAGAGCCGTGAAGGTGGCACATCGTGCAGTAACTCTGCCAACTCGGAAATCGGCTGTTCAGTTTTCTTGTCCAGCTTCAGCCCAAGTTTTGCCGATAAACGCACGGCACGCAGCATGCGTACAGGGTCTTCACGGTAACGGACTTCTGGGTCACCAATCATGCGTAGCACGCCTGCCTGGATATCAGGGACGCCATTGTGGAAATCCAGCACTTCTTCGGTCGCCGGATCGTAATAAAGCGCATTGGCTGTAAAGTCGCGCCGTACCGCATCTTCTTCCTGTGAGCCAAAAACGTTATCGCGCAAGATGCGCCCGGTATCGGCGACCTTGGCATCGCCTTGATCATTCAGATGGCTACCACGAAACGTCGAGACCTCAATCGTTTCATCGCCAAACATTACGTGCACCAGCCTGAAGCGTCGACCAATAATACGCGAGCGGCGGAAAATCCGGTTCACTTGCTCTGGCGTGGCATTTGTCGCCACATCGAAATCCTTGGGGCGTTTTTTCAGCAACAGATCACGTACCGCTCCCCCCACGATAAACGCCTCAAAACCGGCCTTCTGCAATCCTTCAGTCGTCTTGATCGCAGCATGGCTGATCAGCTTGCGGTTGATTTGGTGGGTCTTGGCAGTAATACGAGTGGCGTGCTGATTCGATTTGGCTGCGGGCAAAGAGGCGGATTTTTTAGAGGGTTTAAAAACGCGTTGCAGCAGTTTTTTAATCATTTAGAGGTGGAGCCTAAGCATCTGGTTGAATGTGCGAATGCCAGTAATTATATCGTATGTCTTCTGCACGCATGTAATTGTCATTACTCTTCACTACTATGCTACGTAGTGAATGACTACATTGCGGCATATCGGATAGAGCGATGCTCATTATTGATAGCAAATAAAAGCCCATGCAAGAGTGCATGGGCTTGGGGATAAGCTGCAAGCAAAAGTTAGCGCGTACTGGTGCTACTTTCCAGAAACACTTGCACGCTACGTGGTTTGAGATAGACATTGCTACCTTGGCTAATAGCAAGCTCGCGGAAGCGTTCACGGGTGATTTCTGCTTCGATGATGTCGGCATTGTTTGTAGGCTGCAGTTCAAGCCTGACTAGTGGGCCAGCCGCATGGATGTAGCTGACCACGGCTTGTAATGCGGGGCTGCCGTTTTGCTCGGTATAGATGTCGATGTCGTGTGGGCGTACGTAGGCGAGTGCATCGCTGTTCTGTACGGTATGGTGCTCGTCCAGTGTTAGGCTGATGTCGCCGATATGCGCTTTGCCTTGATCTACGCGGCTGTGGAACTGGTTGACGTTGCCGAGGAATTGATAGACGAACGGTGAGGCTGGGTTGTCGTAAACTTCTTGCGGGGAGCCTATTTGTTCGATCTTGCCTTGGTTCATAACGACGATGCGATCTGCGACTTCAAGCGCCTCTTCCTGATCATGAGTGACGAAAACGCTGGTGATGTGCAGTTCGTCGTGCAGTCGGCGCAGCCAGCGACGCAGGTCTTTACGCACCTTGGCGTCCAAGGCTCCAAAGGGTTCATCCAGTAACAAGACTTTGGGCTCAACGGCCAAAGCGCGGGCGAGTGCGATGCGTTGGCGCTGACCACCGGAAAGTTGTGGTGGATAACGATCAGCCAACCAATCCAGTTGCACCAAGCTTAAGAGTTGGTGAACTCGGCGGTGGATTTCAGCCTCTGTTGGGCGTGTCTTTTTAGGGCGAACACGTAAGCCAAACGCGACATTCTCGAATACTGTCATGTGGCGGAACAAGGCGTAATGCTGGAATACGAAGCCTACTTCGCGTTCACGTACGTCGCGGTTTGTGGCTTCTTCACCGTGGAAATGGATACTGCCAGAATCGGGAGATTCCAGGCCCGCGATGATGCGCAATAGTGTGGTTTTGCCGCATCCTGAAGGGCCAAGCAGGGCGACAAGTTCGCCGCTAGGGACATCAAGGCTGACGTCTCCCAGTGCGGTAAAGCTGCCAAATTCTTTTTTGATATTGCGGATTTCGATACTCATGATGTCATCCTTGTGACGGTGATGCGGTCAGTGCGTTATTGGTCAGAGGCTTTTTCACGTGCGCTGGCGCTACGGCCGCTTTGCCACTCAATGTATGACTTAAGTGCCAGTGTAATCAGCGCCAGGAAGGCCAGTAGTGAGGCGACGGCAAACGCCGCAGCATAGTTATATTCGTTGTAGAGGATTTCCACATGGAGCGGCATGGTATTGGTGAGCCCGCGGATATGGCCCGATACCACTGAGACAGCGCCAAATTCGCCCATGGCGCGGGCATTGGTGAGGATGACGCCATACAGCAAGCCCCACTTGATGTTGGGGAGCGTGATATGCCAGAGAATTTGCCAGCCTGACGCGCCGAGAACCAAGCCTGCCTCTTCTTCTTCCTTGCCTTGTGCCTGCATGAGTGGGATGAGCTCACGGGCAATAAAGGGGAAAGTAACGAAAATCGTGGCCAGCACTATGCCGGGGATAGCAAAAATAACTTTGTAATCATGATCAATCAGCCATTCGCCAAACCAGCCTTGCAGGCCGAAGATCAGCACGTAGATCAAGCCGGCAATTACTGGTGAGACTGCAAAGGGCAGGTCGATCAAGGTAATCAGGATGCTTTTGCCCTTGAACTCGAATTTTGCAATGGCCCAGGCGGCGGCAATACCAAATACCAAGTTCAGCGGTAGCGAGATGGCGGCAGCAATCAGGGTCAGCTTAATGGCGGAGACGGCATCGGGCTCAATCAGTGCGGCAAGGTAGGTGTCGAAGCCCTTGCGCAATGCCTCGGTAAATACGGCTGCCAAGGGAACAAACAAGAATAAACTGAGGAACAGCAGGGCGGAGATAATCAGCGTCCAGCGAACCCAGGCAGGTTCTGAAGTGGCACGGCTGCGTGCTACCTTGGCATTGTAACGGGCGAATTGGGAAACGGTGGTTGACATAATGTATTCCTATCGCGAGGCGCTGTTGCGGCTGCTGCTCCACCATTGCAGGCCGTTGATGGTGAGCAATAGTAGGAAAGAGATGACCAGCATGACGACGGCAACTGCAGTCGCGCCTGTGTAGTCGTATTGTTCGAGCTTGGTGATGATGATGAGCGGTGTGATCTCGGAAATCATCGGCATATTGCCTGCAATGAAAATCACGGAGCCATACTCACCCACTGCACGGGCAAAAGCGAGCGCAAATCCAGTGAGCAGGGCTGGCCAGAGGGCAGGCAGGATAACGCGATGAAAGGTCTGCCAGCGATTGGCGCCTAAGCTTGCGGCGGCTTCCTCAGTTTCTGCTTCCAGGTCTTCCAGCACGGGTTGCACGGTGCGGACAACGAATGGCAGCCCAATAAATGTCAAGGCGACGACGACGCCTAGTGGGGTAAAGGCTACCTTGAGGCCGTATGGCTCGATCAGGCTACCAATCCAACCATTGCCTGAATACACAGCGGTGAGTGCAATACCAGCGACCGCGGTTGGCAGGGCGAATGGTAAGTCTACCAATGCGTCTACCAGCTTCTTGCCGGGAAAGGTATAGCGGGTCAGCACCCAGGCTGTGAGCAAACCGAACACGGCATTGATCAGCGCCGCAAATAAGGATGCACCGAAAGTAAGCTTGTATGAAGCGATCACTCTGGGGGTGGTGACGGTATGCCAAAACTCTGCAAGGCTTAACTCTGTCGTCTTGAAAAAGGCAGCTGATAATGGAATCAGTACTATCAGGCTCAGGTATAACAAGGTATAGCCGAGAGATAGGTTAAAGCCGGGCAGTACGTTATGCGGTTTGTGTTTTTTTGCCATATTGTGAAATTAGTGTGTGTGGCTAGAGCAAGGCCGCTGCAATGTAGCAGAAGTGGCTGTGTGCAAAAAATAATATGTTTTTATAACGATATAGCTCAGGGTTATTTTTCGATAGCCGGTTGCTTATGCGGCTGCGCGTTTGTTCAATTGCAATGATGGCTTGAGCGCTTGCGTGGGTTGAAGTTCCTTGGCAGTCACGGGCCTGCCAAGGAAGTATCCTTGCAGCAAAGTGGTACCGGATTCCACAGCAATATCGAGGCCAGTTTGCGACTCGATACCGGTAATCACAGGTTGCGCACCGATGTCATGGATGAGCTGGATCAAGCGCGGCAATATCTTGCGCATACGGGTATTACGCTCGGCTTCCTTGATCAGGCCAATATCAAGTTTGACAAACTCAGGGGCAAGTTTCCATAGCCGTTCCAGATGGGAGTGCTTGCTGCCAAAGTTGCCAATCGCGATACGGTAGCCTCGTTCTTTGTAGTTTTCAATGGCATCTGCCAGTTGATGCTCATGCTCGACGACACTTTCCTGTATTTCAATGACGACGCGATGCGTGGGAACAGAGTTTGCGTGCAGAATACGCTCGAACACTTTACCGTGCGCGTTGACGCTCATGAGCAAATTGGGATGCACATTGAGGAACAACAAGCCATTTTCCGCATAAATCTGGCGGAAATTCAGTACATGAAGTGTGCGGACAACGCGATCAAACTTCACCAGCTTGCCCACTTGCCCGGCAAAGCTGAAGGCAAATTCTGGATTAATGGCTTGTTGGCCACCGAGCGAGGGGCGGATAAAAGCTTCATGACCAAACAAATCTCCCGCTTCGCTATCGTAGATAGGTTGGAAGGCGCTGTTGAGCTGCAATCCCAGAAAGGAGCTATTGAACTCTCCTGAAGACTGCTCCTCTAGCCCATATTCATCAAGGTCCAGGTAAAGAGACTCGCGCAACTGGGCTTTCAATTGTTCGATAGCGATGGAGGTGGGGACGCTGTGCTTGGTCATGATCTTGGCTGCTTATTTATTCACGTAAATCTGGTCAAATACGCCGCCATCGGCAAAATGCGTTTTTTGTGCTTTTTGCCAGCCGCCAAATGTCTCATCTACGGTAAAGAGTTGCAGTGGCTTGAAATCAGCTTTATGTGCTGCCAATACCTCAGCAGAGCGCGGGCGCAGGTAATGACGCGCGGCGAGCTCCTGCCCTTCTGGTGAGTAATGGAACTCCAGGTAAGCTTGTGCAATTTGGCGTGTCTTGCGCTTGTCCACCACCTTGTCAACGAGTGCGATGGGGTTTTCTGCCAAGATGCTGGAAGATGGATAAACCACGTCGAAGTTATTGTTGCCTAACTCCTTATTGATGAGGAATACCTCGTTTTCAAAAGTCAGCAATACGTCGCCAATGCCGCGCTGTACAAAGGTCGTTGTTGCGCCACGGCCACCTGCATCAAGTACAGGGACATTTTTAAACAGCTTGGTGACAAAATCACGCGCCTTGGCTTCGTCACCGCCTTTTTTGAGAACGGCACCCCAGGCAGCAAGATAGCTATAGCGGCCATTGCCAGAGGTTTTGGGGTTGGGGATCACGACACCGACGCCGGGTTTAATGAGGTCGTCCCAATCCTTGATGTTCTTGGGGTTGCCCTTGCGCACGAGGAAGACGGTCGTGGATGTCGTGGGTGAGCTGGCATTAGGCAGGCGTTTTTGCCAATCAGCGGGCACCAGCTTGCCGCGCTCGAACAAGATATCAATATCATTGCTCTGGTTCATGGAAATGATGTCAGCCTGCAAGCCATCTGCTACGGCCCTGGCCTGCTTGCTGGAGCCGCCATGGGATTGATTGATGGTAACAGATTCACCTGTTTTTTGTTTCCAGTACTTACTAAAGGCAGGATTGAAGTCTTTGTAGAATTCACGTGTCACATCATAGGAAACATTGAGTAGTGTGGTGTCTGCATGAGCAATTCCGGCGACGGCAAAAAGACTGATTGCCACTATTTTTCTTAGCATGTAGGCCTCAAAAGATTGGTAGTGAATGTGCGGTACTATAAGAATTTATTTTAATAATGTAAAAGAATATAGTGGAATATAATTAAATTTAATGGTTATTTGATTGGCGTTGATGCATATATTTTTTTGTTCTATGTATAGAAGTTAATTGAATATGTGATAGTCTTCGCAACATGATATGTTTGTTGCACCATCTTCAATATGGACAGCAAGCATAGTGAGCTTGAATGAGTTTAAGCTTATTAGCATTGCAGTAACATCGTTAGCTTAAGCTGACCGGACAACCGGAAGCCAGCATCTCTCTTGAGAGGTGCTGGCTTTTTTGTTTTTACAAGGTCACTTGTAGGTAGGGTTTGATGAGTCAACGCGAAAAAATGAGTGAACTGGGTGTGGGGGACGAGCTGGGGATTAGCCAGATCGTTGGTGAGTTGCGCGAGGTGAGGTTGACGTCGCTGGAACATCGCAATCGCTTGAATCGTCCTCCCAAGCTCCCTGCGCGCAAGGCGCTTGCAGGGGTGGTAGAGGGGTTGGGGGCTGCCTTGTTTCCCAATCGACTTGGCTTGCCAGACTTGCGAGAGGAAGGTATCGACTATTTTGTCGGCCATACGCTGGACGTAGCCTTGCGAGAGCTGGTGGTACAGGTACGCCTGGAGTTGAGTTTTGTCGCGGAAACATCACAGTTGGCTGCAGTGAGAGAGCGTGCCACAGCATTGGTGCGTGAATTTTCTGCCCAGTTGCCAGCCGTGCGCCACTTGCTGGATAGCGATATTCGAGCGGCTTATGAAGGTGATCCAGCAGCACGTAGTGTAGATGAGGTGTTGGTTTGCTATCCGGGAATCAATGCCATGATCCATTACCGGATTGCACATTTGCTACACCAGCTTGGTGTGCCATTAATTGCGCGCATGATCACTGAAATTGCTCATTCTGCTACTGGTATTGATATTCACCCCGGCGCTCAAATCGCCGAGGGTTTTTTCATTGACCATGGCACCGGGGTCGTCATTGGAGAAACCAGCATTATTGGTCGGCATGTCAGGCTTTACCAAGCCGTGACACTAGGTGCCAAGCGTTTCCCAGTGGATGCCGATGGTAGCTTGGTCAAGGGCAATGAACGACACCCCATTGTCGAGGACGATGTCGTGATTTATGCCGGTGCAACCATTCTGGGACGCATCACGATTGGGCGAGGTTCAGTGATTGGCGGCAATGTCTGGCTCACATATAGCGTCCCACCCAATAGCAATATTAGCCAGGTACAGATGAGGGACAGTGCATCTGCAGGCCATAGTCATGGCGCTATACATCATCCAGTAGTTCAGTAGTGCATAGGGTGGGCATCAGCCCGCCATTGATTGGTCATTTTTAGGAGAGTTTTCATGTCAGATATTCATCAGGCCCATACCGCATTGGGTGATGTTGCAGCGCGTACCCTTGCCAATGCAACCAAGACTGTTCCCATGCTTGGGTCCATTACGCCGCGTTGGCTGGTGCACTTGATGCAATGGGTGCCTGTCGAGGCGGGTATCTATCGTGTCAATAAGGTGAAAGACAACCACAATGTAGAGGTAGATTGCTCCAATAAGGATGAGCGTGAGTTGCCAGCTACGTTCGTTGATTATGAAGAGTGGGGGCGCGAATATGTATTGAATGCGGTGAACACCGTGGTGGATGTGCATACCCGTATTTCTGATCTTTACAGCAGCCCTCACAACCAGATCCGCGAGCAATTGCGCCTGACCATTGAAACAGTGAAGGAGCGCCAGGAAAGTGAGCTGATCAACAACAAGGAATATGGATTGTTGCACAATGTAGCCACTGGCCAGAAGGTCAAGTCGCGCACTGGATCGCCAACGCCTGATGATTTCGATGAGTTGATTTCCCGGGTATGGAAGGAGCCGGCATTTTTCCTGGCTCATCCGCAAGCGATCGCCGCATTTGGTCGCGAGTGCACACGTCGTGGCGTGCCACCGCCAACAGTGAGCATGTTTGGCTCACAATTCATTACTTGGCGCGGTATTCCATTAATCCCTTGCGACAAGCTGCGCGTGACCAAGGGTAAGACCAATATCCTGTTGTTGCGCACGGGCGAGAGCCGTCAAGGGGTTGTTGGCCTTTATCAGCCTAATCTGCCAGGGCAGCAAAGCATGGGGCTTTCAGTACGTTTCATGGGTATTAACCACAAGGCGATTGCTTCCTACCTGGTATCACTCTATTGCTCGCTGGCGGTATTGACCGAAGATGCGATTGCCGTGCTGGAGAATGTAGACGTAGGCAACTACTATGACTACAAGTAACCTGAACGATCTATCTTCTTTCGAGCCAGAGGCCATCCTGGCTTCTGTGCCTGGTGAGCATCCACGGATGGCGGCTGCATTGGCCGTGGGTCGGGATGCCCAGGCGAGTGGTCACTTGGATGTTGATGAGCTGACCCGTATTGCCAATGAGCTTTACTCGGAAGGTTTCCCTCGCTTGCCACAAGATCCACCCTCAGTCACTTCACTGTCTGATTCGGCCGCACCTTTTGCGGCAGGTAGCCCAACTATTGGTGCTCCGGTTGCGGCTGCACCATCCGTGATTTCTGCGGTGCCAGCAGGCTTTCCCGCAGCAAGCAATGTTATCCCGGGGGCAGAAACAGTAGCCTTCAGTGTACCTAGTCTTGGGGTATCTCCTTCTGACTTGCCCTCCGCATTCAGCGAGGAGCCTGTGGATGCTGTTGGCCCGACTCCAAGTCTGTCTGGGCTTGATGTCAGCAGCCTGTTGGGTGGGGTCGAGATTCCTTACGCTATCGATTTAGGGCTGTTGGCATCTCCGCTGAGCGGTGTGCTCGGGGCTGACACAGGCTCTGGCAAAGTTCCTGCAAGCAAGGCTGCTTCGCCTTACTATTTCCTCGCCGAGTCACCTAAGGCGCCTGCTGTTGCAGATTCTGCTCATCCACCGTTTGACGTTAACCTAGTGCGCAAGGATTTCCCTATTTTGCGTGAGTTGGTTAATGGCAGGCCGTTGATCTGGCTGGATAATGCGGCGACGACGCAGAAGCCGCAAGTGGTGATTGATCGCCTGTCGTATTTTTATCAGCACGAAAACTCCAATATTCACCGTGCCGCACATGAGTTGGCCGCGCGTGCAACTGATGCTTACGAAGGCGCGCGTGAAACGGTGAGGCGCTTTATCAATGCGCCTGCGGTGGAAAATATCGTGTTTGTACGCGGGACGACCGAAGCGATTAACTTGGTGGCCAAAACTTGGGGCAGGAAGCATCTGGGTGAGGGAGACGAGATCGTGGTCACCAACCTGGAACATCATGCCAATATCGTCCCCTGGCAACAGCTATGCCAGGAAACAGGGGCCAAGTTGAAGGTAGTCCCTGTCGATGATAGTGGCCAAGTGTTGCTGGATGAATACCAAAAACTCTTAACCTCACGTACCAAGCTGGTGTCGTTTACGCAAGTGTCCAATGCTTTAGGGACAGTTACGCCCGCACAACAGATGATCGCTATGGCGCATGCCGTGGGTGCAAAAGTGCTGCTGGATGGTGCCCAGTCGGTTTCCCACATGCGTACGGATGTTCAGGCGCTAGATTGTGATTTCCTCGTGTTTTCCGGACACAAGATTTTTGGCCCGACAGGCATAGGTGCGTTATATGGCAAGGCTGAAGTGCTTGATGATATGCCAGCCTGGCAAGGTGGCGGCAACATGATTCAAGATGTCACCTTCGAGAAAACCATCTACCATGGTGCTCCGGCCAAGTTTGAGGCAGGCACGGGAAATATCGCGGATGCGGTTGGCATGGGGGCCGCCCTTGAATATGTAGAGCGCTTGGGCATTGAAAATATTGCTCGCTATGAGCATGATATTCTGGTGTATGCCACCGCTGCCTTGAATAAAGTGCCTGGCCTGCGGTTAATCGGGACTGCTCAGAATAAGGCCAGCGTACTTTCATTCAATTTACATGGTTACAAGAGTGAGGAAGTTGGTGCGGCATTAAATCAGGAAGGCATCGCTGTACGCTCTGGGCATCATTGCGCGCAACCTATATTGCGACGCTTCGGTGTAGAAACCACGGTCAGACCTTCACTGGCGTTCTATAACACTTATGCAGAGGTTGATGTGCTACAGAGCGTGTTGCTCAAGCTGGCATCTGCCAAGCGTTAATGTATTAACTTAAGAACGTAATAACACAAAAGGCCAGGGAGCAATCCCTGGCCTTTTTATTCATGACATCAGGCTTGCGTTGCGCCTGAGCGTGGCTAATTAAACCTTGGCGAGAGAAACCTCAGTCGCTTTGATCAGCGCCAAGACTTCAGTGCCAATCTGCAAGTTCAGTTCATTGACTGAGCGCGTGGTGATGACTGATGTGACGATACCTACCGGAGTCTCGACATCGACTTCAGAGACCACAGGCCCCAGCACGATTTCCTTGATCCTGCCGCGAAATTGGTTACGGACATTAATTGCGTGAATTGCCATGATAAAACTCCTTTTGCTACATCAAATCTTGATTGCTGGTTAATTCAGTGAGTGGCGCGCTTGCCACTGGCTTTGGTATTGGACGCTACACTCACTCTCCTGGACGTAGTCTGGGTTGATTTGCTTCAGGCGTATGCGCAATGCACTTGGGCCATTCGGCGTATATACAATCCTGACGCCGCGCTTGGCTGCGCTCTGCTTGATCTTGTGAGTGAAGGTGTGGCTGATCCAGTCAGTCACCAATACGATGAGGTCAGTGTCTTGGGGAATGACTTTTTTGCCATCACCAACTTTACGGCCTGACCAGTGGTTGATATGCGTAACACCAAAATTGGATAGCTCTTGCTTGATGCCTTCAATTTGGTCGCCACCTACAATTAACGCAGTGCTCATGATAAGAGTCTCCTTTGGCTGCTGGCGGTGCCAGGTTGTGCTTGGCGCCGCCCGTTAATCAAGAAATTAAGGTTTATTGTTGGTAAATCTGATCAAAGGTACCGCCATCAGCAAAATGCGTTTTTTGCGCTTTTTGCCAACCACCAAAAGCTGAATCAATCGTCACCAGCGTCAATTTAGGGAAAAACTTCTCATATTTCTTGGCGACTGAGTCCAGGCGAGGACGGTAATAGTTTTTGGCGGCAATCTCTTGGCCTTCTTCGCTATATAGGTGCTCAAGATAGGCCTCTGCTACTTTGCGAGTGCCACGCTTATCGACGACCTTGTCGACGACAGAAATGGAGGGCTCAGCTAGGATGGAAAGTGACGGAGCGACAATCTCAAACTTGTCGGGCCCAAGCTCTTTCTGCGCCAAGAAAGCTTCGTTTTCCCATGCCAGCAGTACATCGCCGATGCCACGCTCTACAAAGGTAGTGGTAGCGCCGCGAGCACCAGAATCAAGAACCGGTACGTTCTTCAGAATCTTGCCAATGAATTCGCGGGTCTTGGCTTCATCGTTATTGAATTTCTTCTGGCCATATGCCCAGGCTGCCAAGTAGTTCCAGCGTGCGCCACCGGATGTCTTGGGGTTGGGTGTGACTACCTTGATGCCAGGTTTGATCAGGTCGTCCCAATCCTTGATGTTCTTTGGGTTGCCTTTACGCACCAGAAAAACAATCGTGGAGGTATAGGGGGAGCTATTGTCAGGCAGGCGGGTAATCCAGTCCTTGTTGACCAGCTTGCCTTTCTCTGCCAATGCATCCACATCGTAGGCCAATGCCAGAGTGACGACGTCGGCCTGCAAGCCATCAATCACGGAGCGGGCTTGTTTGCCCGAGCCGCCATGAGAAGCTTTGATGGTGACCTTATCGCCTGTTTTTGCTTGCCAGTATTTGGCAAATGCACTGTTGTATTCCTGATAAAGCTCCCGGGTCGGGTCGTAGGAGACATTCAATAAGGTGACATCAGCAGCCAATACCGTCAGCGAGCTGCTTAATGCGGTCAGGGTGAGGAGGCTGGCCAAGTGAGGTAAAAAACGTTTCATGCAACAATCCTTTTTATTATCGATTTAGTGATTAGCCGCGCTTTGCAGGGCGGGCTTAATTTTTTGAGTGTCACTGTTGAAGCGCACTTTTTCTCGACGCTCTATCTGTGTCACCCGCCCATCGTGTACGGTGATTTCAATCGAGCCAAAACGCAGTAGGTCAATTGAACGCAGAATTTCCTGAATCACGTCATCGTTGGGTTTCTGTTTGGATTCGTGTGACATACCTTTGCCCTTGGCTGTGTTCAATGAGTAGGTGCACTGTAGCAAGGTTATTAAATAGTTAAAAATAATTTGTTTTTATATTTTTATATATTTTATGGAATATTGAGGTGTAAAAAAACCGGCAGCCATGGGCTGCCGGTTAAGTGGAGGTATACCTGAGTAGTAGCGATTAGAAGGCGCTGACTGTCAATTCAACATAGAAGAAGTTGGAAGAGTCTTTGCGATCCGCGGTTGCTGCAGCGTTTTTGATAAAGTCACCACCCTTGAAATAGGCGTAGCCTACGTTGGCTGATACTTGTTTGACGACAGGGAAGCGCACGCGGATATCCCATTCCTCGCCGAGATCACGGCCACTGTTTCCAGTGGCATCTCTCAGGTTATTACCCGCACCCCAGCGATCAGTGGCGTTATCAAGCTTATACCAACTATAACCGGTATCGATATTGACCCCGGTGAAAGGGCTGAACTCGGCGCGTATCTTGGTGGCATTGATGTTTTCCATTTGGATGTAATCATTGCTAGACCATGGACGGGCAAAGCCGAACAGTCGGTCAAAGCGTTCGTTCGTACCTGTGCTGGAGTTTTTATCGCCACTAGCTACACCGTAGTTTGCGCTGAAGCGTGGTTTCCATGCATGGTCAGCGGTATAGCCAATTTCGGCAATATAAGAGTAGGCACGATAATCACGCTTGGCCGTAGGGGTTCTGTCTTCCTCACCCCATTGGCGATAGTAGCTGGCATCGTAATCAAACCCGGTCTGGCCGATCAGGCCATAGCCACGCAAGCCAGCAGTGTGTATTTCTCTATCCTTGAAATCATTGACGCCGGTCACTCTGGCACCGGAAGCGTTGTATTTCACTTCATCGCCATCTTGCTTGAGATAGAAGTATGAAGGAGACAGCGTAATGACATCAGACCATTTTCGCCAATCGAATACAGCACCATAAAACCATTGTGCCTTGTCGCGCTGATTAAGTTGCTCGGTGAAGCGCACGATAGGCTGTAACGCAAACAGATCCAGCTCCCAGTCGTTCTTGTGCTGGCCGAAGGTGGCGCGCACGCCTTGGAATGTGTTTGTTGTATTACGCCATTCGTTACGTGCGATCAAGCGGCGATCAAGCTGTTCAAATGCCATACGGCCAGCCTTGATGCTCACCGGGCGATCATTACCGAGATCATCCTTGCCTAAACCATCCTTGAAGAACAGTTCTGCATAAGCCTGGATAGGTTCTGCCAAGTCGACATCGCGGTTATCACGGGCGAAGTTGCTGTGGTTGCGACGCGCATCTTCGGCTTCCAGCGTGAAACGTAATGGATCAAATTTATTGCGCACGGCTACATAAATACGTGAACGTAACAGGAAAGGTTCGTCGGTGACGTTAACGCCTCGGCGGAAGTCGTTTTCACGGTTTTCGTAGCGGAAGCGATAGTCTGCGCCCACATCTAACCAGTCAATATCGGTATATTCCTTTAACCAGGTTTTTTCAATGGGTTTCACAAAGCGTGGAGGCTCTGTCTCACGTTGCGTTCCATAAGCACGAGGTGCTACCCAATAGCCTTTTTCGGCTTTTTTTGCCAAGGCTGCCTCGGCTGCAATCTCAGCTTTGCGAGCCTTGATGCGTGCTTGTTGATCTATTTCTTCCGCTGAAAGTGCGGTGTTTGCGGCCTCTTCGGCAGCATAGCTGAGTCCTGCCGTGAGCGTAATGCCGCTGGCAATCAATAGCTGGATAAGCCCAGTTTTATTGAACAAGATAAATCTCCCTGATTGTTGTGTCGCTTCCAGTAGACTGGTGAGCGAGCCTTGCTTATGAACAAGTGTGCTGTTTAACCGCTGGTGATACAGTAGGTATTAAAGGTGGCTAGAGGGTAACGTGGTGCCAGCGCATAGCCTTAGCGGGATGTAGCCTGACAGATCAGGTGATGACTCTGGTCACTGATAAGACCTAATATAAATGCCCAGATTGATATCGACATGATGTAGACGTTCTTTAAAAGTGCGCAGCAAAAGATAGCTCGCACTTTAGCAATGATGTTTAATAGTTAAAAATACTTTTTTTTTATATTTTTATATTATTTTTCTATATTGCTGTGCGAGCGTTGCTTTTGCCACAACACATCGCTTTGACCGGCGGCTTGATTAAGATAACGTGCGATGACGAACAGCAGGTCGGAGAGGCGATTGAGATAAGGTAATGCAGCAGGCGAGGTTGCATGTTGACGATGCAGGGCAAGCAGGACTCGCTCTGCACGGCGGCAGATAGTGCGCGCCATATGGCAGAGTGCTGCGGGGCGTGTGCCGCCAGGTAAGATAAACTCCTTGAGTGGTGGCAGCTGGGCATTGAGCGTGTCCAATATTTCCTCTAAAGCCGTCGCACGGTCAGCTTGCAATAATTGGAAGCCAGGGATAGATATTTCACCACCTAAATCAAAAAGATCGTGTTGAATGTGCACTAAAGCATCCTTGATTTGCTCAGGTAGTGGTTCAGCAAGCAAAATGCCCAAGGCGGCATTCAGCTCATCAATACACCCCATTGCCTCTACCCTTAGGCTGTTCTTCTCAACGCGGCTGCCATTGCCCAGGCCTGTCGTGCCGTCGTCGCCGGTGCGTGTATAGATTTTGCTTAAGCGGTGACCCATGTTCATCCTTATTGAAGCGATGAGTCGTATTGTAAAGCAATGCGCCTGCTGGCTCCTCAGCGTAGGCTTGGGTAAACTATCTGGATATTCACTTTTTTATAGATCGTGCCTTACTCATCAACACTTGCTGCGGGAAAACCAGAACTGCCATCTGCAATTGGAATCTTTGATTCCGGGGTCGGTGGTCTGAGTGTATTGCGACATATTCATGAGCAATTACCCAGGGAGTCCCTACTGTACTTTGCGGACTCACTGCACGCGCCTTATGGACCTAAATCCCAAGCTTTTATTATCGAGCGTTCTCGTACCATTGCCCGGTTCCTGATAGCGCATGGAGCAAAAGCGATCGTTGTGGCTTGTAATACGGCAACCGCTGCTGCGATTCACTCGCTCAGGCAAGAGTTGGACTTGCCGATTATTGGGATGGAGCCTGCAGTGAAGCCCGCAGTAGCTGCGACGCGTACTGGTGTTGTGGGGGTATTGGCAACGACGGGGACACTGCAAAGCGCACAATTTGCTGCTTTGCTGGAAAACTACGGGAAAAATATCAAGATTGTCACCCAGGCCTGCATTGGCTTGGTTGAGTGTGTCGAGCAGGGTGAGTTAACTTTTGAAACAACGCGTGCACTGATCGCTAGATATGTCCAGCCGCTCATTGATGCAGGAGCCGACACGATTGTACTGGGATGTACGCACTATCCTTTTGTAAAGCCCCTGATTGCCGAGATAGCGGGGCCTGATGTCGTGTTGATTGATACGGGCGAGGCAGTGGCTAGGCAGGTGCGTCACCGATTGCATGAGGGCGCTTTGCTCAGTGGTTCCTCTCTATCGGGAGAGATCAAGTGTTGGACCAATAGTCCTGACAGTAGTGCGTCCCAGCTCATCCAGAGGTTGCATGGCGGGGAGATCACGATTGAGTGCTTGTGAAATCAGCAATGGATGTTGCAAAGAGCAAAAATAAAGCCGGACATGTCCGGCTTTATGCATTAATGCTGGGCGATGGTTTCGCCTGCTTTTAATTTATATTTAGTCCCACAATAAGGGCAGGCAACGTGCCCATTGGCAGCAATATCAAGGAAGACACGGGGATGCGAACACCAAAGCGCAACTTCCTTGGTTGGGCAATGCAAGGGCAAGTCTTTTGCAGTGACCTCAATTTCCTTGATATCTGTTGCCATACAGAACTCTTTTCCTTGTGTTAGACCAGGGTGAGCCAGCCGATATGCTCTGGAGAGCGGCCATGGACTACATCAAAATACTTCGACTGTAGCTTCTCGGTGATTGGGCCGCGTGTGCCGGCACCAATCGCACGGTTGTCCAGTTCACGGATTGGCGTTACTTCTGCCGCAGTACCCGTGAAGAAGGCTTCATCTGCTGAGTAAACTTCATCGCGTGTGATGCGCTTCTCAATGATCTGGTAGCCAAATTCGGTGGCCAGTTGCACAACGGTGTCGCGTGTAATGCCTTCCAGGGCGCTGGTTAAATCTGGCGTGTAGATCTTGTTGTTGCGGATGATGAAGATATTTTCACCTGAGCCTTCGGCAACAAAGCCATCGACATCCAGTAACAAAGCTTCATCATAGCCATCTTGCGCTGCTTCCTGATGTGCCAGGATGGAGTTCATATAGTTGCCATTGGCTTTCGCTTTGCACATGTGGATGTTGACATGATGGCGGGCAAAGGACGAAGTCTTGACGCGGATGCCGTGCTTGATGGCATCGTCGCCCATATAGGCACCCCATTTCCATGCAGCCACTATCACGTGGGTAGACAGAGTCTTGGCCGAAATGCCCATGGCTTCTGCGCCATAAAATGCCATTGGACGCATGTAGCCTGATTCAAGATTGTTTTCACGGATCGCGGCTTTTTGCGCTTCCAGCAGGGTTGCCTTGTCGAAAGGCATCTTCATGCCCAGGATGTGGGCGGAGCGGAATAGGCGATCAGTATGATCCTGCAGGCGGAAGATTGCAGTGCCTTTGTCTGTTTTATAGGCACGTACACCCTCAAAGACACCCATGCCATAGTGCAGCGTATGGGTCAGTACATGTGTGGTGGCATCGCGCCAGGGTACCATTTTTCCATCATACCAAATCAGACCATCGCGGTCGGCCATCGACATCTTTGCTTCTCCGTTACCAAGTACTGTCAAAAAACGTCCATTGTACGCGCAAGGCCTTGTATTTGAATAGCGGGTTTTCTGATTTTGTTGCCATGGAACACAGTGGTTTGTGAGGGATGCAGTTAGATAATATGGCTCCTAAATAAGTTGAGTAAATTGATAGGTTATTAACCACTTTTAAATTATGGGTAATGGGGGTAAAATAAATTCCATAAATTTTTTGTGGTTAATAATAAAGCGAGAGATATGATGAAACTGAAGCAAAGTGTTCTGTTGGTATGCGCCTTGTTGTCCCCTTTGGCTGCGATGGCAGAGGCCGGGGATTGGGTGATTCGCGCGCGCGCGGTCAATGTGAGCCCGAATGAAAGTAGTGATCTGGGAAAATATTTGAATGGAGTGACAGGCGGTGCTGCTGGTGCTGGCTCTAAGCTGGAAGTGAATGATCAAGTGATTCCTGAGTTGGATATTTCTTATTATGTTACTAAGAATATTGCGCTGGAGTTGGTGCTTGCTTTGGGTACCCGTCATGATGTCAGTATTAAGGGCGCTAATGGTGTGGCGAATGAGAATCTGGGTTCTGTGAATTTGTTGCCGCCAACATTGACTGCTCAGTGGCACTTCCGTCCTGATCAAACATTTGATCCATATGTTGGCGCTGGTATTAACTATACTCGCTTTATGGATAATGGATTGCACACTAATCAGCTTGGTGGGCAAGACATTCGCGTTGAGCGCAATAGTTGGGGGCCTGCCCTGCAAGCTGGTTTCGATATCAACCTCAAGGATGGTTGGTTGCTGAATGCTGATGTGAAGTATTTGTGGATTGATACCG
>VFQQ010001262.1_pt1 | contig 37156 bp, 58 predicted proteins | sample 3512341 | NCBI WGS metagenome assembly VFQQ01 (sample SAMN10412373, study PRJNA504923) | tailings metagenome | isolation source: Relicate 2 Philex TSF1 revegetated site | place: Philippines: Tuba, Benguet | collected 2017-08-29 | reverse complement strand
GCCGCTGCCGCCTTTGAGGGCTACCAATGGCCTAACCAGCCGTGCGCACCTGCCCGAAGGCAAGGCGCGGAAAGGCTGGCCACTATCCCAGTGCTGGACTGTTTACCCCACATGGCACCTGGCGGGGTTCCGCTGGGTGCACGAGAGCACCTAGCTGCTGGGGTCTGAGTGTTGCGGCCGCTGGTTGGGTGTTGGTGGGGGGTCCGGGTGGGGCAGGGGCGATGGCAGCAATGTGCGAGTGATGGGTGAGAGAGGCAGCTCGGGTTAGGGGGTTCGCTAAGCCCCACAGCTCATTGGGAGCCGCCCTGCTAGTGGCTTATGGAATGCGGGTGGAGTGAAGCTGGGGGGAGCGGCAGGACATGGTGCTGGAAGAGGCGGTTCGCATGGTGAGCTTGCTGAGCTGGTTTCTTTGCACAGCGGGTTCAGTCGCTGTTGAGTGCTGTTGTTGCCTATGCATGTGGCTGGGGAGCTGCTTACTCTCGAGCCAGCATGCAACACAGAAGCAATGCCCGTGGCCCCAACTGTTGCGGCTATAAGGCATGGCCACTGCAGGTATCCTGGCCCAACTCAAGGAAGCATCCTAACCCACTGCCCTGCAGGGCATGGCTGTGGCGGGCATCCTGGCCAAGATTTAACCGCCCACTTTATTGCGCAAGGGTCGTCAAAGTTCCATTCTTCCTCACTGCCCTGCAGGGCATGGACGTGGCGGGCATCCTGGCCAAGCTGAAGAGCACGGGCCTGGAGGTGGATGTTGCAGCAGGTGTGCAGCTTTGACCAGCGGCTGCGTAGAGCAGCAGCTGCGCGTGGCGTGTGAATGCAGGCCAGCAGGCTTGCCGCAGCATGCTGAAGGCTGCCCAGGCTTGTGCCTGTTGGCTCTGCGTCAACTGCCCTCTAAGGTCCTCAATGCATGCTGTTTTTTGGACACACACTTCCTTTTCAACCGCGGCGCTGCAGTAGAGGACATTGTCGCGCGCGTGGCGCGTGCATGCTCATTCCCTTTCACACACATTCTGTTGCATCTGCGCCGCTGCTGCAGTGGAGGACATTGTCGCGCGGGTGGGCCGGGAGGCCGCGGCGGCAGCAGCGGGCCAGCCGCCCGTGGAGCAGGAGCGGGGCGGGCTGTACAACACAAAGGATGAGGAGCAGATGGCTGCGCTGCAGGAGTGGCGGCGCGAGATGGAGGCAAGTTGGCAGGCTTTTGTGTTCTCTGGTAGCTTTGGTGGGTGGGTGGGTAGCTTTGGTGGGTGCAGCAAAAGTGAGGAGCAGATGGCGGCTCTGCAGGATTGGTGGCACGAGATGGAGGCAAGTGGGTTTTGGGTTCCGCTGTTTGACGCTACGCATCACGCCTGTTTGCCCGCCGCGCAGCCCCCTGCAATTAGGCTGCCTGCTGCAGCAGCAGACAAGTGCCTGTGCAGATGCCATTCAATCAACAAGCTCCTCAATCAATCGAGCTTCCCTTTGTTTCATTCCGCGGTCCTGCAGAAGCAGATGGCCGAGGGCGACCCGCAGGCGCAGGCGGAGCAGATGCTGAAGATGTCGACCGCCAAGATCCGCAAGGCCAGGTGCGTGTCTGCAAACCGCTGCCCCTGCTCAAGCACTTCCACAGCCTGGGATCTGTTCACATGAGCTGGAGGTTGCAAGGCTTGCAGAAAAACATGTTGGATACAGCGCTGTTCATATTAAGCTGCCGTGTGTGTGCCACTCGCAACGTTGCAGGGACCCCGAGAAGGCGCGGAAGCAGAAGGAGGCCCAGAAGAAGCTGAAGAACATCAAGCTCATGGTGGGTGCCAGTTGTAATGAGCTAATGCTGCCGTTGTGTACACTTTGGAAGCCTCTGGTATCAGGAGAAGCTCACGAACATCAAGCTCATGGTGGGTGCTGATTTTTCTTTACTGAGTGAGCGCCTGCAACAGTTGTGTGAGCTAGCTGGATGCCAAGCTGAGGCTGCCTCTTGTGCCAGTGCCAGCTGTGCATTCACATAAGCAATGGCTGCCCAGCGCTATCCATCAGCATGGGCAAGACCTGTGCAGCAGCACCTGCGCCAGGGCTTCCTCTGCGCCCACTGCTGCCGCCGCCATCACCGCCGCCGTTTGACTGGCAGCGCTTGCCTCCTCACATAACTTGACTTCAGGTCACAGATAAGGACGAGGACGTGTTATTTGCTCAGTGCCTCCTGCCTGCATTTTGATCGCACTCAAGACGTTCGCTGATCTCTTTTTCTGTGCAGGTCACCGACAAGGACGAGGATGTGTTCTTCGACGACGTGGCCGGCATCGGCGATGCCAAGGTGCGCTGTTGGCATGTTTCTTGTCCATGTGTTGCACCCTTCTGCACACCCAAGGGCTGCTCAGCTGCCAGGGTATGTTGCATCCTTCACTCCTGCCTCTTTTCCATTGCTATTCCCTTGTCGTTTTCAGGTGGAGCTGATGGAGGTTGTGGATTTCTTCCGCAAGCCCGAGCTGTTCCGCGCCTCGGGGTCCCGCATCCCCCGCGGCGTCCTGCTGTGCGGTCCTCCCGGTACCGGCAAGACGCTGTTGGCGCGGTGAGTGCACTCATTCTCAGTGTTTTGGTTGGGCTGTGTTAGCGTCCCTGCTGTGCGGTTCTCACAGTATGCATGGTTGCTGCAGCTGTTTGGGGGCTGCTGCGACCTTTTCAGCGCATTGGTCTCACCAGCGGCACTCAATGTGTGCGCATTCCTTTCCTTGCAGAGCGGTGGCGGGCGAGGCGGGGGCCACCTTCATCGCCCTCAACGCCTCGGAGTTTGTGGAGATGTTCGTGGGCGTGGGCGCGTCCCGCGTCCGCGACCTCTTTGCACAGGTGCGGCAAGCTGAACAGCACAAGGCATTTGATTGAACGGACAGAACTGTGTGTGGCTGGTTGGCGATCTGCCACCGCTGTGGCCGGATCCCACCGAAACAATACAACACTCGTGAATTGTTGTTGTGTCACTCCATTTGCTGCCTACAGGCGCGCGCCGCAGCACCCGCCATCATCTTCATCGATGAGATCGACTCTGTGGGCCGCATCCGGTGAGCAAGCAAAGTATTGGCTGTGTGGCTTCTCACTATTGATCCGACCAGCAAACCGAGGCAGCTGATCGCGCAAGCAATTAATGGGCTGTGTGGGCCCCACTTGATGAGCAACTGCTTAAGGATGACTGGTCGGCAGCTGACTGCGACCTGTGCGGACCATGACGGCTGGGTGATGAGTGCCCTGAACAACCCATGCATCGGCCCCCGTGCAGCGGCGGCGCCAAGGGCAACGACGAGCGCGACCAGACGCTCAACCAAATGCTGTCGGAGATGGACGGCTTCGACAACGAGGCGCAGGTGGGTGGGCGGCTGGCTTGTGGTTTGTGGAATTGTGCATTTTGGCTCGCTGCATCCGCTGTACATGCGAGCCTCGTCTCCAACCTCCATGCCTGCGCACTGCTCGCCTCCAACACATGCCAGCCGCGCCTCCCACTGATCGTTGGTAACAAGCTGCATCCCTCCACAGGTCATTGTGATGGGCGCGACCAACCGGCGCGACATCCTGGACCCCGTCCTCGTGCCGAAAAACACATATAAACAGCACCAGCATTCCTGAGTCCCCTCTGCAGGTCATCGTGATGGGCGCGACCAACCGGCGCGACATCCTGGACCCCGCCCTTGTACGCCCCGGCCGCTTCGACCGCATCGTGCACGTGCCCCTGCCCGACTATAATGGGCGCATCGAGATCCTGAACGTGAGAACAGAAGACTGGATTGGGATGGGTGTGGCGCTCGCCATCGCTCTCGCTTGCAGTGCACGCGTTCTGGCCGCCCAGTCAAGCAGCGCTGTGAGCGGTCCTCGGTTTCCACTGCCAGCAACCAACCTTCTGGGGCCGACTGCCGAATGCTGCTTCCCCCTCCCCCCTGCAGGTGCACCTGCGTGACCGCGCCCACAGCGACGACATCGACATGCACGAGCTGTCCTTCGCCACCAAGTGAGCGCACATCTGCTAGGTTGCTTGTATTTGATTTGATCCTGAGAACTGTTTAGGGTTGCACTCGCCCTCTCGCCAGTGCCCCTCACCCGCGTGTTCCTGTATCCACTCCTCTGTTCTGCAGCGGCTACAGCGGCGCGCAGCTGGCCAACCTGGTCAACATGGCTGCCACCGTGGCCAGCCAGCGGGGCTCCGAGGAGATTTGCCAGCAGGACATTGAGCAGGTGAGCTGGGCAATTTGATGCCAGGCAGGACTGTTTTCGGGAAAAGCAGTACAGATGAGCTCCGAGGAGATCTGCCAGCAGGACATCGAGCAGGTGAGCAGAAGTGAACAGTGTTTCGTTTGTTTAAGACAGTAATTAGATTTGCCAGCAGGGCATTGAGCAGGTGAGGGTTGAGTCCTTGTGGTTGTGCACACTGCTGCCAAAACACGCCGCCCAGCGCTGCCAGCATGCAGCCGGCTATTGTGGCAACCGCTGTGCGCCCCACTCCACACATTGGCAAGCTGAGGAAATGCATGTGATCCACCCAGCTAACCCTGCCAAACTCCTAACTCCCTGCAGGCCCTGGACTTTGAGCGGCTCGGCCCCGAGCGCCCGCCCTTCTCTGAGGCGGCGCGGCGGCGCATCGCAGCCATGGAGGCGGCAACCGCCCTGACGTGCACGCTGCTGCCTGCCATCGAGCCCGTGGCGCTGGTGAGCGGCACGGCAAACTGGAGCGGAGGTTGCACCTCCAGCTGTTATGGGCTGGCTGAGTGCAGGGCGGACGTGCAGCCGGTCTGCAGCCACCTGCGCCCGCCTTGGATGGATGCTGCCCGGCGCCCCACATCCTCCCGTACTAATGCAACACATCGCTTGCCAATACACTGCAGGTCACCATTGTGCCGCGTGAGAAGCACCCTCTGGGCCAGACTGTGGTCAAGGTGGGCCACGCCCTGTTTTTGCAGTTAGATTGCTGGTTTGGTTCCCTGGCCCTGGGTTGCTACAGTGCAACTCAGTGCCGGTCAGTGATGCGCAAGTTTAGTATCACTTTGCGGCAGACCATCCAAGCAACTGCTGGCCGACCGTACGGCTGCAAGTGAACACATTGCAATGCAGGCCAACGAGTCGCGCGAGCTGACGGGCCTGTGGACCCGGCGCTACCTGGAGCAGCAGCTGCTGACCACGCTGGCGGGGCGCGCAGGTGGGCGTGTGCACCCGCTCTGCATCGGCGCTTGCAGCCTCATGAAATGCTGAAGCAAGCACCATGCAAAATCTGGACCCGATCTCTCAGCAGCTACATTCTGCAGCTGAGCAGCTGATTGTACAGCCTCTGTCACTTGAGCCCATGAGCTGGCTAGCTGGCCGGCCCGCCTGACGTCCTGCTCTTTCGTTTTGATGTGCAGCGGAGGAGCTGATCTATGGCCTGGAAGACATGAGCACGATGCAGCAGATGCGGATCATGGACGCGCGGCGCATCGTGCAGGCAAGGCCGGGGCGGGGGCATGCAGGGGCTTGTAAAAAGTGTGCATGCCGGGCCTGGCCGGGGTACGCCGTGCAGGCACAGGCTAGGCTGCAGGCTTGGATGAATCGCGCCGGCCAAGACAGGGCAGTGAAGCACTGCCAGGAGAGGCACCCTGTGCTCTGCTTCTAGGCACTGGCGGACACCCAGTTGTAATTACGATGCCGCGTGATGCAAGGCACTGTGGTCAACTCTGGTCTGCCCCCTCCTTATTTCCTGTGGCGCAGAAGCTGGTGGTCAGTGCGGCAATGAACGAAAACCCAGCCATTGGGCCGCGCACCATCTCTGTGCCCCGCAGGTGCGTACATGCTCTTTGCTGAGTGCTCATGCATGCAAGTGTTGACGGGTGCATGCAAGTGTTTGCTGGGTGCTTGCGAGCAGTGTGCATGTTGCGCCAATGGCTGTTTTCCCAGAGATATCTGTGCTCTGCGTCATGCTGTGTCACCGTTTCTCCTTCCGATCACACTTAACCCTTCTGTCTGCTCTACCCACCTCCGTTTTTCCTGTTCAGGGTGGGCAGCCTGCTGATGCAGGCGGTGCCGCGCTACCTCCCCACCGAGCTGCACACGATTGCGGACCAGGAGGTGGGTGATGGCCTGGATATGTTGCAATATCTGAGTGCTTGGGCCTTGCCACTGCCTCAAGGTGGCAGGCTGCCGACTCTGTTCACGTAGTTTACATGGCGCTCAGCATGCTGTGCTGCGCGTGTCTTGTGCAAGCTTGCCACTGCCGCACTCGCTTGCATCATGCTCCCACCCCTGCGCGTGACACCCACCTGCAGATGGAGCGGCTGATTGCTGCACTGCCTTGCATCCTGACCAATTTGTCTGCCTGTCGATCTCCCCAATCTGCAGATGGAGCGGCTGATTGAGGCGGCGTATGAGGAAGTCAAAGAGATGTTGCAGCGCAACCGCGCCGCGCTCGACCTGTGAGTCCGGGGCATCGCAAAACCAATGCAATATAGTGGTGTTTCTGTATTTGGTGGTGTTGGTGAACGCGGTCTGGACCTGTGAGCGCGGGCAGTGCAGAGGAAGGGGGGCAGGCGTGCAGAGTGGGGGGCGGTGCAGAGGACCGGAGACACAAGTGCACATGCATCCGCGGATGGGATTACTAGCAATAGAGGCAGCTGGCAAGCGCTTCCTGTGTTTCCCCTGCACCTGAGGCGCATGCATGTTCTGGTCTGTCCATGCACCTGCAGGCTGATTGAGGGCCTGGTGGAGAAGAGCACGCTGCAGGGAGACGAGGTGGGCTTTGCTTGGCTTGATTGGATTGGGTGTATGCTACTGCGGTGAGTTTTTTGGATTGGGTTAATGATTGCCGCATGCCATGCCACGCTTATGCCGCGGCGCCCCAAGCTGCTTTGCACGCTGCCTGGCCAGCAACCATTATGCTGCATATTGACACTATGCCCCAACCGACCCACGTCTCTCCCTCCCACCCCTCCCTGCCCAGGTTCGGAGCATTGTGGAGCAGCACGCAAATGCGCAGGACCTGCAGCAGCGGGCAGCCGAGGCAGCGCCCTTCCTGTAAGCCTGCGTTGCTCCAGCCAGCTGCAGTATAGCCGTTGGCGCTGCCGCTGGCGCAGGAGTGCCTCACATAGACAGTCGGTGCTGGTGGCACCCTGAGCCCAGCCGCTACCCTAGCCGCTGCCCAAGCAGCCAATGGGCTGCGGCGCTGGATAGCCCGCCGACCGGCCAGCGAGCAGACACAGCAGCAGCAAAGTCTGTGAGCGTGCGGCCGCGTTGGCAACCTCACAACAGATGCGCCCGCTGCAGCACATTGGCAGCGCGGGCGGCTTTTGTGCTAGTTTGTGGCCGGCCGGCCAGGCTCCCTTTTCCCCTTACCAGCTCATTTCTGTTCGTTTCCCCGCTGATGCTCCTCATCCTTCCTGCTCCTCTCCTGCACTCACACTCTCTGACTCAAAATCACTACTTGCGGAAAAACGCAGCATGCCAATCCTTTCACAGCCCAGGTAACAAATAGCACAAGCAAGTGGGGAAGGGTAATGCAGGCCAAAAGGATATCAACAAGTACACCAAATGATGCAAGTTGATTGAGCCTGAGGACAGGCCTCAAAATAGGGAGTGTCTGCACCGCCGCGGCCAGCGCCGCCTGCAGGCCAGCGGTGCTGCCAGGATAGGTCTCTAGCGAGGCAAAAAGTCCCAGGCTGCCCAACTGCTGGCGCACGCTAAAGGTGTACCGTGGTCCGGCAGCCTCGCCGCCCTCGCTGCCGCTGCTGCTGCCAGGCGTGACGGCGGCCGCCAGCGCGGAGGCTGCGGCGCGCCACTCCGCCCGGCTGCGGTTTTCCAGCAGCGCGGCTAGCGTGGCTTCGTTCATGAGGCCGAGATAGATGGCTCCCACATCGAACAGAGGGATGGCAGCCGTCAGGCGGAGCAGCGCCTGGCTTTGAGCGCCGTAGGGCCTGCCGAGCAGGTCCTGCCGCCCCGCCGCCGCCTCGGCCGCGTCTAGGCGCAGGGACACGGCTCCCTTGTCTTCGAACAGCGCAGTGGAGGCGTCCCACAGCAGGAGCGCCTCCAGCGAGGCGCCGTGGTACGAGCTGCGGCGCACGGGCCCGCGGTGGCGAGGACGCGGAGCTGGGTGGCCGGCATGGCGTGATGGCTGCTCAGGTGGGTGGCGAAACAAGCTTTGAGACGCGTAATAAACGCGAAACGAGCAGCGGAGGGCCGTGCGAGGGCGCACGCGTCGGCCAACCACAGCGCACACAGCGCGCGCCGCCGCAGGTAGAGCATGCTCCCCATTCCTGCCTGGCCTGCCCGCACTTTGATTGGATGCCACAATATATGTAATGAAAAGATAAGATTGACTGGTACAATTCTTGAAGAAAGCAGGCACACAACTCAAGGGAACGGTTGGTGGATTAGCGTCAGCGAAAGCAGCGGAAGCAGCAGCACGACATTGGAAGCGGTGGTCACGAAACGCAGGTGCATCGACGCACACAGGGAAAACTTTTGCTTGAACTCCTGCCATCAGCTGGCAGGCTCGGCCAGCGCGGCCAGCGCTTGGGCCTTGGCCAGCAGCCAGCAGAGGCCGCCCAGCACCCAGATGGCGGACGTGAGGTAAAACGGGTCGCTGGCCAGAATGCAGGCAGCTTCTGCCAACAGGCCATCCATCCAGGCCCAAACCCAGCTCAGCACGGAGCCGACCTGCCGCACAACAGCACCCACTGCCGCCAGCAGGCCAGGCCGGTGCTGCTGGGGCTCCTGCTGAGCTGACAATGCTGGCATGCGGGTGCCACGGGCGGTGCAGCCGGCCACCAGGGTGGGCAGCACCACTCCGATCATGAGCTGAGCCCACAGGAGCACAGCCACGCACTGAACGCCCGGCTGGTGCGTGGCTGCAGAGCAATAGTGAAGGGGGCGTGGGGGCCCGCGGTGAGAATGCAGCATCGGTGGCAGCAGCAAGGTAGAAAGCAGTGCCGGGCAGCGTTACATCGACGCACAGCTATGTAGTGCAGTCTGGGACATTGCAGCTAAGCACACAAACCGCACCTGGCATGTCAGCATCGCCCGAGGGCACCGGCACAGTGAAGGGCGTCAGCTCCAGCGCGCCCCAAGCTGCCGCCACACGCTTCTCAGTTACGGGGTCTGCCAGAAGAGGAGCAGCACAAAAGCCGCGAGGTGGCGCCAGCTGGACCAGCGTCAGCAGCTGCTGCAGCGCCACGGACAGGGGCGGCAGGTGCAGCAGTGCCGCGGTGAGGGCGGACGGCAGCAGGCGCGTGCCTGCGGGGTGGGGATGGGGTGCGGAAGGGGGCTGTGTGTGGTGCCTGGTGGGCAAGTACAGGATGAGGACCCAAAGTCAACACTCTGCTGTGTCTGCAGACGCCAAGCCGGCCCCATTGCACTGAGCAGCAGCTGTGTGGCAGCACCCCGCTCACCGTTGCCCACACGAAGGATGTCCATGATGCATCCCAGCCATCCAGCGGAGGCGCTGCGCTGCAGCAGCACAGCATGGCCCTCCTGCGGTGCACCAGGCGTGGCAAGGTGCACCATTGTGGTCCTGCTTGAGAACACCACACACGGAATGCAAGCTGACAAGCACGCCCTGAAAGAACCCCGGCTTGTAGACAGAGCTGGCAGCGCAGCGGACTCTATGCTGCTGCCCTCGTGTAGCCTTGGGCATGCGGCAGCAACGCCCTGCCACCTGCGACCCTCCTCTCACCTGCGAACCGATGCTGGACAGTCGCATCATCCAGACGCGCGCTGCAAAGATCATCCAGGCTCGGTGGCGCAGCCAGGCCCGCAGCGGCATGGTCAGGGAGAGCAGCAGGAAGAAGGCGCGAACGCCCAGCAGCACCGCCTGCTGCATGTGCTGGGTCGCGCTCATCTGCCTCTCAGTGTGCAGATAGAAGCGGGCTTGGATGAGCAGCGACCAGCTGCAAGAAGTCAAGAACAGGCAGTACGGATAAATGGGGGGAGGGTAGAAGGCAGTTGCGGTAAAACACACCCAACATGCAAGGCCCCCGGTCACCCGCCAGACGCACGCACGGCCCGCTGGGCACGCGGTGAACAGGCACTTGCCAGACAGTGCGGCAACAGGCGGCGGCAGCTCACATGATGAGTGCGGTTTCCACTCTGCGTGCAAGCCGCAGGCCCGCCGGCACAACAACCTGCTGGCTGGCGGCTGCTAGTGACGACTCGGCTGAAAGGCGGGAACCGGACGGCGGAGCAGCGGCGCTCGTCCCCGCTGCCGCCGCCTCTGCCGCCGGCCCCGCGGCCACCTGGCGCTCTTGATCGCGCTCAGGGCGCATGCTTCGCTGGCTGCAAGCGGGTCCTGGGCCGCAGGTGCAGACTGCGGGCGAGGGGGAGGGCTGCGCAAGGTGCGCGGGCCCGCGCCGGCTTGCAAGCTCGGTTTACGACGCAGAACCGCAATGCCAGTTTAGTCAGCTGAGACGGGGGGCCACTCTTCGCTGTATGGAAGTGTTCATGGGGGCGGAAACCCTTGAGGGCCATTTGGCCCGTTTGGCGCTGCATCGGCATCTGCCAAATCTCAGCGTTCGTCTTCAAGCCGCCTACAGCCCATCGCAGCCCAATGGTGGCCACGGTAGCGCGACCCACGCTGTTTGCTGCAGCTACACAGCCCCGGCTGCAGCAGATGGATGCAACAAAGCAGCAGAGACGATTGTGCAGCACGCTGCGGCTGCCTGGTGCGAGCGCCCTGCCGCCGCCACCGCTCCGCTGCCGCCGCTGCCAAAGCAGCACTGCTGCTCGCCGCACTGCAGTCGTGCCTCAGGCAGCCCGCGGCGGCGCAGCGGCCGCCAAGGCAGCGGCAGCAGCAGCGGCGGCAGCAGCGGCCCAGCAGCAGACGCTGGTCAGCCAGCTCTTTGCAGCCAGCACAGTTTACGCGCTCGCTGTGGCGGCACTGGTGCGCTCTCTCGATTAGCCGTACACCCGGGCTGCTGATGCTGCCATGAGCTCGTGAGGATTGCCTATATTCTCCGTGTAGCTCCGTACTCAGCCGTCAACCTGCCCCACTGCTCAAGCCAGCCCCCGCTCCCACCCGCAGATGGTGGTAGCGCCGCGGTGGGACGGCACACGCCGCCTGCTGCGCTCGCCGCTTGTGCTGGCCCCGCTGGCGCTTGTTTACGGACTGCTGCTGGCCTGGTCCTGGCAGCCAGACACCTTCTCCCTCATCCTGCCGGGCAGCTGGGCGGAGGGGTTCAAAGGCGAGTGGGGGAGGGGAGGGGGGCGGCGTGCATGCCAAGTGGCAGCATAGGGGTTGGGGGGCATCCCGCGTGTGCAAAGGCCGACCTGCTGCTTCAAATTACAGCTCACAGCGTCCCTGCGCCAAATGCCAAAGCATGGCTGCCGAAGTTTCCAACACCCTCTGCCCCTGACTGCCCACCGCAGGCGGCTTCAACCCGCAGTTCATGCCCTCCCTGGCCGGCATCTGCACGCTCTTCTCCCGCTGGCTCACCGCCGCCTCGCTGTGGGTGCACCTGCTGGCGGTCAACCTGTTTGCGGCCCGCGAAATGTACCTAGAAGGTGGGCTGTGATTTATCGCTGCGCTGTCAGCTGTGGGTGCTGCATGTGGTTAGTGCTCCTCATGGACGTCTACCAGCGTGGCGCAGGTTGCCGGCGCATGCGGTCAGAGGACGCGAGTGCCACCCCTTTCGCTACACTCTCCCTGTGCCTGCAGGCCAGGTGCAGGGGGTGCCCACCTGGCACTCCATCCTGCTGTGCATGACGCTGTCGCCGCTGGGCCTGCTGAGCCACGCGCTGACCAAGGCAGCGCTGCGCCGCGCGTGACATGGTTGCTGCGGCCGCTGGCTCGCGCGGGAGCGCTGCCTGGTTGTCTTGCGCAGCACAGGAGAATACACATTATTCGCTGCTTGTTTCGACTGCCGCCCTGGACTTCTGGCTGTCACACATCTAAAAGACTGACTGCTGGCACCATACGAAATGTAAGCTGAAGCTTGCCCGCACACTGCAAAGGCAGAGGCGAGCATCAGCACCGCCCGCAAGGAGCAGCGCAGCGTGCGCGGCAGCGGGAGGGCGGCGCCGGCAGCCTGACCAGTGAGGCCGCCCTCTTCGCCCACACATTCACACAAAATACTCCCACAGTCTCTTTGCTGCATCGAGCCTGCACAATGGCCGCCGTCGTCGCCTCCAGCACCGCGTCCGTGCGCCTGGCGCGCCTGAGCCGGCCCGCGCAGCGCCCCGCCCGCAGCCTCATGGTCGTCCGCGCCACTGCGGCGACCGAGGAGAAGGTGGAGGCCAAGGCTGAGGCCAAGGTGGAGGCGAAGGCCGAGGCCGCCGCCCCGGCTCCTGCCGCCAAGGCTGAGGCCGCCCCTGCGGCGCAGCAGACTGCCGCGCCCGCTCCCGCCGCCCAGAAGGCCTCCGCGCCCCCCTCTGTGCGCCGCCCTCACTCCACCGCCTCCACCTACGGCGAGCGCCTGCCCACCGACCCCCTGGGTGAGGCTTCCTACACACTTTGAATGCACAGATGGCTTGCTTGCAGTATTTTCAGGGCATGTAGGATGCTGCTAGCTGGATTGCAGAGTGCGGCACAGTTGACGGAGCTGGCGCCGGCCGCTGGTGCCGCAGGCGCTGCCGCCGGTGAACCACCAACGGCGCAGGACATGTCATTGAACGATCCGGCCTCCCCTCGTTCTGCCTTCTGCAGAGGTGATGGCCTTCAACGGCAGCCTGCCCGAGATCAACAACGGCCGCCTGGCCATGGTGCGCCCTCTTGTCCCGCCTGCAATTGTCACCGCTGCTGCTTGCGTGCCGTCGCCCCTTGCTTGGCAGCACATCGCAGCTATGGCCAGTGGCAGTGGTGTATCCTTCTCGCCCCTGTGCCTCGAGACCACCGTAGGGCTGGGCGGTCTGCTGACCGCCACACTCCTCCCAACGATCAGCTGCACGGCTCACACACATATTATTTCACGGTTTTGCCTCGTGCAGCTTGGCTTCCTGGCCGCTCTGGGCTGCGAGGTGTTCACCGGCAAGCCCGTGCTGGCCCAGCTGGCCGGCAACGGCTCCACCATCCTCACCTGGGTGCTGCTGGTCACCGCCGGCTCCGCCGTGCCCATCCTGCGGGTGCGTTGAAACATGCTGTTAATGCCGCATGTTGCTGCCGCCTGCTGCTGCCGCTGCCACTGCTGCTGCCCGACCGCTACAGTGTTGCAGCAGTCCCGCCGCCCCTTCGCCGCTGCCCCATGCTGCTGCATCAGTTTCAGTTCCGTCAGGGCTGCTGCTGGATGTGAATGCCAGGCCCCGCTGCCATCCTCCTGGCCACTTCATATGCGCCCTGACGTGTGACACCCTTGTACGTGAACCGCAGGGCATCAAGAACGAGGAGGCCTTCGGCCCTCTCTCTTCCTGTCTTCCTTACTCTCTTCCTGGACTTTTTAATTCACTTCCCCCCTTCCCTTTCCCTTTAAACTGCTTGCAGGGCATCAAGAACGAGGAGGCCTTTGGCCCCCTGACCCCCGAGCGCGAGCTGTTCAACGGCCGGGCCGCCATGATCGGCTTCGCCTCCCTGCTCATCATGGAGGCGTTCCGCGGCTCCGCCCTCTTTTGAGCAGCTCGGCCACTGTCCTTAGCGGCAGTGTGCTGCTTAATGCAGCAGCGCTAGCAGTCCCGCCTCCCTGCTCATCGTGGAGGCGTTCCGCGGCTCCAGCCTGTTCTGAGCAGCAACACAGCTTGTTTTGAGCAGCACAGCGGTGGCGTTCTGCGGCTCCGCTCTGTTATGAGCGGCCCAGGCTGCTCCGTTCTGAGATTTGTTCACGTGGACAGCAGCAGCTGCTGCATCCCTATCGAACCTGCTCCTCCTGAAAAACGTGGGCTCGTCCGCCAGCCAGCCGGCGGCTTGCCCCACCCTCCACGCAATTCATTGGCCCTCCGGCCCCTTCAGCGCATCCCCTGCTTTCATTGCTCGGCCTTCTCAGCCAAACGAACACGTCCCTCTTCCAACCCGCCGCATGACACATGCACTCTGCCCAACCTCGGATCATTTCATCTGCCATTTTATTCCCCCCTGCTTTCTTTGTAATGCTTGCCAGGTCGCCGGTGTCAGGCTGGAGTGATCAGTGCTGTCCTGTGCTCGGCAGATCAGGGCGACCACTGCGGGCGAAGCGGCAGCATCAGTTTGGTTGGCGGCAGGCTAGGGTTCGGCTGAACGCTGCACCGTGTGAGCTGATCGGGACCATACCACATCTGCGCACACATAACGGCCATGGCGAGCGAGAGCCGGCCGCCGCTGCCTCCCTTCACGCTGGAGACGGCGCGGCACAAGGTGCAAGCCGCTCAGGACGCCTGGAACACGAGGTGCGCCTTGATCTGACTGCAACTACAGCTGATCCCGCAACTCGCCCCTGCGCTGCCGCTGCCGCCGCCGCTGCCGGCACCACGGCTGCCTCCGCACGCCAGGCATCACCCCAACTTCGTTTGCCCATAACATTAGAGACCCAGACCGAGTGGCGCTGGCATACACAGAGGACACAGAGTGGCGCAACCGAGCCGAGTTCGTCAAGGGGCGGGAGGCGGTGCGGCAGGTGCGCTTTTGATAGCGAGCTATTTTCAGTTTGGCCTCTCGGGTGCTGCTCTGATGCAACCGTGTCGGCTGAACAACTGCCTGCAAGCTCGCGTGTTGTTGATCAGCAGCTTAGCAAGTTGATGCTACGCAACATGCTTCAGCGGGGGCGGCGGCAGCGGCGGTGGCCGGGAGCTTCCGCTGTGCCTGCTCCCCACCACAGACAGGTTGCAGCAGCCGCCTCAGCAGGCCGCAACTCTTCAGTGCGCACTTGCCACTCGCTGCAGTTCCTGCGCCGCAAGTGGGAGCGGGAGCAGGGCTACGTGCTGCGCAAGTACCTGTTTGCCTTCCAGGTGGGTCGAAAGCAAGCGATGTGTTTGCTGCTGCTTTGACTGCGCGGTACGCAAGAACCTGTTTGCCTTTCAGGTAGGGCGGGCAGCAAGAGATGCGCCGCTGGCTGCTGGCTATACGTGGCTGTGGCTGTCAATTATCAATTCTGCCTTTATGTTGCCTCTGCAAGTGCCAACTTGCTGCTGATGCTTCGGCCCCATGTGTTCTCGTTTATGTTGCTTCACAGGACAACCGCATCTCGGTGTGCTTCGAATACGAGTACCACGATGCCAGCGGGCAGTGGTACCGCGCCTACGGCAACGAGGTGAGCTTCGGCCATTCGCAGACAGGTGGCAGCGCTTGACAGCAGTCAGTCGGTTTGCACGTTGGCCGTCTGAACGTGAGCTGTCGGGTTATGGCTCTTGTGATGGCTATGGCTGTTGTGATCCCGCCGGAATTGGTACTGCAAACGAGCTGGGCCTTAAATCATCGATTCAACGCGCAGGATTGCAGCCCTTGGCCCGATTTTGCTCGCGTTCTTTTGTTCCTCTGCGCCGCAGAACTGGGAGTTCAGCGAGCAGGGCCTGATGCGCAAGCGCATCGCAAGCATCAACGAGGCGCCCATCCGGCCCGAGGAGCGCCGCATTGCTGTGCCAGAGGGGCAGCAAGTTGTGTGCAACTCCTGGCTGGCGGAGCAGGTGGGCTGACGTGAAAGGAACTTGTGGAGTGGTCTGTGGCAGGATGCATCGCGGGGCCGGAGGGACGGGAGGTTGTTTGCACAGCTTCGGGAAGCTTGTTTGGAGAGGCGGGAGCCAGCCATTTCGCCTGCGCCTTGTGTTTTAAAACGGGTGACAAGTAACATCTTCCAATCTGCCATGGCCGCTGCAGGGCATTGGCGGCGAGGAGTTCCCGCTGTGCGGCGGCAACCAGCCAGCCTATTGAAGGCAGCTGGCGCGCTGCAACAAGTGGCGGCACGCCTTGACGGCGGCAGCTATGCCTGCGGCATTGCCTCATTGCCTCTCACCAGCCTCTGAGAGGAAGCTCTCGCCGAATGAAGCCCTCGCCAGATGTAAATGTTGCATCCGCAGAGGAATTGTGCCCGCAAACCGACCGCCGTCCCAGCCGTGCCTCTGGCTGTTGCAATTCCCCAGCTACTATTGGCATGCGGCTGTTCCATATGCAGTGCCGAAGCCCCCCACAAGGGGACAGGGCTGCTGCTTTGACCGGGTAGCGGCAGCGCAGGTTGAAACGGCAGCGGGCGGACCCGTCCACATCGGCGGCGGTTGAAGCGGGGTGGGCACAGGGGCCAGCTGCCTGGTTTGACTCGCTTACCATGCCAGGCAGCAGTGCAGAAGGCACTGTCTGGTCCTTCTGGAGGTGGCAGGCTTGGAGAGTTGATGGAGAGGATGTAAAGTTTGAAGCCGCGGCGGCGACGGGTCGGCAGCGGATGCAGGCTCATGCGGCGGCGGCGGCAAGCAGGCCACGGCGCGTATAGTGCTTGTTAATGATAGCTGTGAATAATTTGCCGACGTGACAGCGCCCCAGGCTCTCACGAGGCGCGCCTCGCCGACCGCACTCCTTTTGTGGGCGCGCAGGCGCCCAGGTGCCGCCGCCACTCCCCATTCGGCAGCGTTTAGTTCATGTAGCGGCCGCCGCGAGCCCTTCAAGGCGGCATGCAGGCGGGTCGGCCGGGCGGCGGCGGAGTGCGCCGCCGCCAGGCCCTCCACTTGGGCGATGTGCTGCCCTGTGAGCTGCTGGGGCTGGAGCTGGACTCTTCTGGGGAGCTGGATGATAGCGCCATTGATCCAAGTGTCGAGAACAAACTCAGCGAGGCAGCCTCCCCTGCGGCGCCTGCTGGTGCGGGGGATGCCACCTGTGGACAGCCTGCTGCCGCAGGTGCCACGGCTGTGGCAGCACCCGACAGCCCGGCCCCTGCAGCCGAGCCGCTGCCTGCCTACACATCCCTGGCCCGCCAGCAGCTGCAGCAGCGGCTCAAGGCAGCGATAGCGGCGGGCACAGGGCCGGCGCCAGGAGCTCAGCTCGGTGGCTTGCTTAGCCCAGCAGCTGCTGTGCAGCACCACAGGCGACCGTCTAGGGCGGCTGTGTTGCATGGGGGCAGCAGGCAGGCAGGTACCGCTGCACTGCCGCAGCTGGACCATACGAAAGCAGTGCAGCAGCGCTGTGCGGCCCCACCACCAGCCAACATTGCACGCCCAGCAGTGCCGCCCTTGGCTCAGCAAACAGCACAACCGCCAGCTGCTGCCCACGGCTTCGAGCTGCCTGTTCAGGGCAGGCCACGCACGGCAGCCTGCGCGCAGCAACTTCCCTGCTTGCCGGCGGCACAACGCGACGCAGCAGGGTCTGCAGCGCTGCCCAGCATGCAGGCGCAGCAGGCGCAGCAGGGGGTGCAGCGGGGGCCGCTGGCGCTGCTGCTGCCTCCGCTGACCGAGCAGTTTGCAGGTGCGCCTGGTCCACACGTGTCTGTGATGTTCAAATGCCTGAACAGCTCCCTAATGCTAGGCACTACAAGCGGAGTGCTGTACGTCACCTGCCACTCCTGCAGACATCCTGACCGCACGGCTGCAAGGCGCAGATGGCACCACCCGCCTGCTTGTGCTGCCCTCCGATGGTCCCAGCTGCCGGCAGGAAGCAGTGACTGCAGCGGCTGCGCTGGAGCAGCTGCTTGCCGACCCAGCAGGTGCAGCACACAGGGCGGCAGTGTGGCGTGAGCAGCTGCTGCTGCAATCCAGCTCAGCAGCTCTGCTGGGTATCACTGCTGACTATGCGCCGCAGCAGCACGCTCGCCAGCTGCGGCAGCTCGGTGGGAGAGGGGATGCAGCGTGTAGCAGCAGTGGCCGCAGCAGCAGCAGCCTGCTGGCGGGCCCGGCATGGCTTGCTGGTGGCAGCAGCAAGGGTGGCTGCATTAGCAACCGCTCTGGAAGCGAGTCTCCCTCCACTGAGAGCAGCTATGCGGCAGCCGCTTCAGCAGCAGCAGTGGATGCAGTGCGCAGCAGCAGCAGCTTCCTGCAGCAGTTGAGCAGCGCCTCTCGCAGCAGCAGCCCCCTGCCGCCGCTGCTGCTGCCACGCGTGCCCAGCCGGCTCGGCAGCAGCGCTGCTGCAGTAGCCGCAGCAGCTGCAGCAGTGGCACCACCAGTTGCACCCATGGCAACGGATAGCACTGCCTGTGCTGGCAGCCTGTGCTCCCTGCCTTGTGCAGCCTTGCCAGGCTGTGCTTCCGGCAGCATGGCACCAGCTGCCTGCCCACCCTTGCAACAGCAGCAACAGGCGCAGGCTCAGGCGCAGCAGCCTACCCTGCAGCCTCACGCCCCACCAGCCCAGCAAGACCCTGCATGGGACGCTTATTGCCGGGCCTCTGTTGCGGCTGCCCTGACTGTCTGCATGGCCGAGGCAGTGCGACAGGTGGAGGTGGGCTGTGCAGAACGCGGCCGGCTGCTAGCCCAGCTGTGGAACAGCTACACAGCCTCGCTGGCGGCCACGGTGCGGCAGCAGCAGGCGCAGCTGGAAGAACTGCTAGTGGCAAATGCCAACCTCAGTGCAGGCAAGTCTAGGGTGGGTATGTGGTGGGAGGAATATGGGCTGCCGCAGCCCTACATCTGACCCGAGGTTGTCGAGCATTGCTCAGCTGCGCAACATAGCGTGAACCATGCACCTGGCAGCTGCTGGCCCTCCCTCTCCCCCCAACCTGCTGCCACTTCCCTCCCTCTCCCGCCGCAGAGGCCTCTCAGCGGCGGTGGGAGGCCAGCAGCGCTGAGTTCCTTCGCAAGGAGATCAACCGCGTGCGCAAGGTGCATTTTTTTGGGTTGATGCTTTGATGGAACGATGAACATCGTGTGTGCGAATGTGTTTTTGCCAATTGAGTGTTCAAAGTGATCAACCGCGTGCGCAAGGTGCGCTGTGAAGGGAATGGTGATACCAGGCAGGGCTCGCGTCTCAGACCATCCCATTCACACAGCACTCGCTGGGTTAGTGCAATCATCGCTCACATGCAGCACTTGCTCCTTTTGGTTGCCTGCCGTGGAGTGCAGGACAAGGAGAGCGTGGCGCTGCAGCTGGAGGAATGCCAGCAGCAGCTGGCAGCACTGCAGGGCGATCTTGATGCAGCGGGCGAGCAGCAGCAGGGGCTGGAGGCCCAATGCCGGTGGCGGCTCGCCGTGCTCCGCTGGCGCTGGGCTGCCGCAGCTGTGCTGCTGCCGCGGCGGCAGGTGCCAGCCATGCTGGGCTGCACTGGCCTGGGCTCTGACTGTAGCAGCGCGGATGTCGGCTTGATACAGCAGATGTTGGCAGTGGAGGCCGCAGCAGAGGCAGTGGTGCAGGTGCGGCAGCAGCTGCGGGATCACAGGCATCGCAGCCGAGCAGAGGCAGCGCTGGCTGCTGCGCTTGCTGCACCAGCAAGCCTTGGCGGCAGTAGCGGCGGCAGCCGGGTTGTTCTTGCCAAGCAGCATGCCCCCTCCAGGCTTGGGGCAGGCAGCAGCAGCATAGCAGCAGCAGCATCTGGCCAATCGCAGCCGCATCCCCTGGCCTGCCTGCGGCCTGAAGCACGTGCAGCTGTGCTGCTGAGCCTTCCCAGGCCGCAGCGGCAGCAGGCTCTGGCTGGCATGCCAGACAGTGAACGAGCGGCGCTCGTGCTGCATTGGGACGAGGTGACCCGAACGCAGGTGGGTGGCTGGCTTTGGATAGTTAAAGAGGCACACACACTGGCTCTGCCTAGCTTTATTTGGGAGCAGATGTGTGGTGCTGGATGCCAGTTTTGCCTGCAGGCGATGCTGCATGGGGCGCACATGGACCCTTTCCCTTGTCGTTGGTCTGCATTGCAGGCGTTGGTTGAGATGGGCCCTGCTCTGGCGACAGCCACTGATGCTGCCATCTGGCGCAAGCCGCTGCTGACCGCGCGCCTGCTGGCAGGCATGCCAGCCGACCAGGCAGCCGCACAGCTGCGCAGCCGAGGTTTGACACCTGAGCAGCAGGCGGCTGTGCTCGAGGTCATGCCACCTCAGCAGGCAGCGGCGCTGCTGCTTGGACAGCCGGCAATGGTGCAGCAGCAGCTGCTGGGCAGCCTGTCTGCTCGGGCAGCTGCAGCGTTGCTTGAGTGGGTCCCACCGTCTGTGGCGCTGCTGCTGCTCCTAGATGCCGGTGGCAGCACAGCTGCAGGCCTGATGGACAGCAGTCAGTCAGGTGCAGCAGGCATCCCAGTTGCAACCACCTGGGCAGCCGCGCTGCTGCCGCTGCTGCCAGAGCGGCATGTCGCAGCTATGCTTGCACTGGCTCAGCCAGCAGAGGCAGCCGCTCTGCTGCATGCGCTGGAGCCTCAGTCGCAGCTGCACCTGCTGCAGCAGCTGGCGCCAGGGCCGCGGGCTGCGGCACAGGCGGCGCTGCTGCAGCTGCGGGCAGCTCAGGCCAGACAGCAGGCGGTGGCAGCTGCAGCTGCGGCAGAGGCAGGAGCGGCAGAGAAAGCTGAAGAGCAGGCCACAGAGCTGGCTGGCCAAACAGCCCAAACTGTTGCAGAACTGGATCAGCCGGGTGGCACATCCTCATTAGACCCAGAGCCCTTGCCAGCGCTGGATGCTGCCACCTCGCTGCTTGCGCTCTTCCAGCAGCTGTCGGCAGCTGAGAAGACGCACGTGCTGCTGATGGGGCAGCCGGGTGTGGCAGCCCCCCTCCTGCTGCACCTGCAGGGCTGCGAAGTGTCAGACGTGATGCTGCTGCTGCCGCCGCAGCGCCAGGAGGCGCTGCTGCTGGCGCTGCATCCTGCGCACGAGCAGCACGTCCGTGGCCTGATGCGGCAGGCGACGCAGCGGCGCAACAGTTTGCTGCTGCCGCAGCAGGTGGCGGCAGCGGCGGCTGCAGCTGCGGCGGCAGAGGCGGGCGGGGCTAGTGAGCAGCAGGGTGGGGAGGAGGCTGAAGAGGGCTCGTTGGCGGGAGAGTTCCAGCGGCTTCGGCGAGCCTCCTCTCTGGCGCTACAGACAGCTGTGCTGCGGCGTGCATCGTCCCTATCTCTCAGCCCAGCTGGCGCGCTTGCTGCTGCAGCGGCGGCGGCACAGGCAGCTGGGCCTGCGGCCCGCCCGGGCAGCGCCGCTGGGCGGCAGCGGCAGGGTTCGCGGCGGGGGTCGCTGCTTGCACCAGCGCAGCAGGACGCGTCCCAGCAGCGCCGCGGCAGTCGCTGTGCTTCGTCTCTGGCTTGATTGTCTCACACTTGAGTGTGCACTGTTTGCTCCTCGCTGCACATTGCAGTTGCTCTTCACTACATATTGCGCTCGACGTCACAACATGCATCCTTGCAAGAATGCTAGCACAACTGTACATGCAACCGTGGTGCTGTGCATCAGCCTTTTGGTTGAGTTGGTGGCAGCGCGGTTGCCACAGGTTGCTATTGGCAAGCATTAACCAGGGCAACTGGGCAGGAGCGCCACAAGGCACAGCAGCAGCGTAGGGTGATGGGCGGCAGCACATGTACGGCATCCATGCAGCAATCTGCTCAAGCCATGCCACCTTCCACATTTGAGGCTGTTCATGACGCACTATGGCCACAAAGTGCTGCCTCAGCAAAGCAATCGATCATTGCACTTCCTACAGCGCTCGGCGCCCGGGCGGCGCCACGCGGGCGGAGCCTACCCACTCTCATCCGCAGCGGGCGGGCTGGAGAGCGTCACTACGAATTGAACGATGGTTTCAGTGCAAATCTGCGCGCACAGTAGCCCCGCAAAAGCGGCGCAGGCGCGCCCAAGCCCTGCACGCCAGTGGGCGGTCGCCCCGCGGCAGCAGTGGCAGGCACAGCGGCAATTGCAGCATCAGCCCGAGCGTTGTGGGCGGCGGCAGACCAGCCTGAGGGCTGCGGCCCAGCAGCAGGAACGGGCCGAGCCAGTAGATAAAGCAGCAGGTGCGCTGGCCTGCCAGATGCTGTAGCACACCGCTCACATCACAATGTGCCAGCCAACCGAGCCGCCGACTGGGGCCGGCGCCGCCGCCGCTCGCCGCCGCTTGCCGCCGCTTGCTCGCTGCCGCCTGCGTTGCTCATCCTCCAAGCTCCCTCTGTGCCCCGTTCCGCCCAGGCCGCGCCACCTACCGGCCCAGCTCGTACTCAGAGCTGGTGACTGATGCAGTGGCAGCTATTGCAACGGCGGTTGGCGATGGGCTGACCCGCTTGGAAGTGGAGTTCCCGGCGGTCAGCAACGTGGACGGTGCGTTGTGTTGCACTATTCCTTGTTAGCAGTGGCCAGCCGGACTGTATTTGTAGCTTTAGGTGTTGTCCATTGGCCGTGCATTGCATGTTTGCCAATCGTTGCCGGTCTGCCTGTGGAAGGCTGCCGTGCTGAAGCAGCAAACGTGGCACAGTGTTGCTTCCGACTGCACCCACTCATTACTTTGGACATTACATGCTGCTGCAGGCTACAAGGGCGCCTCCGATCTGTACATTGATGCCAACATCCAGCTGGCGATCGCGGCGGGCCGGCAGGTGAGCGCTCTCGCATAATAGAATTATTTGCTTCTGTTTAACATAATGTGCAGCTTGAGTGCAATTTGCAAAGCCACAAGCCGCCATGGTGTATCTCTGGACATTGCCTGCTGCAACCCTGCAGCGCAACATGCGGTTCCAATTTGTGTGTTCCCTACGCCAAAATCTGCCGCAGCTGAGCGAGGTGACGGGCAAGCGCACATTGCCACAGTTAGAACAGCATTTTTCCTTGCCACTCAACCCAGCACTGCCTTCCTCTGCTACCAAAACCTGCCGCAGCTGAGCGAGGTGACGGGCAAGCGCGTGCACCTGCTGCTGCCCGACGAAGTGGAGTACAAGCGCGCGGCAGACATGTGAGCTGTAGTTGCAGCCCTGCTTTTGCTGCCCTGCTGTGTGTGGCTTTGCTTTTGCTCAGTCTCAGCATGCTTGAATGCGCAGCGGGCATGCGAGCCTTGCACTCTTGCGCTGCATTTCACAGCTCACGATGTTGCACTGTGATGGCCAGGCAGAGTTTCGTCTTGCAGCTGCTGTCCCACACTGCTGCCCTGCTCCCTGCCCCGCTGTCCTGCACCCCGGGGTCCTGGCCGTAGTTGGTGGCTAATTTGTGCGTCCCTGCCCTTTACGCCCCGCAGGTTCAAGGCGGCTCTGGACACGGCCGACGGCCAGGTCACCATGGGGCACTTCCGGGAGGGCCGCCAGTCCCTGCTGGGCGCCTTCTCCTCCCTGCTGGGCGGCGGCAGCGGCAGCGGCAGCGACCCAGCGGCGGCGGCGCAGCGCGCCGACATCTTCATCGCGCTCAACGCCTCCACGGTGGAGCTGGCGGATCTGGGTGAGTGGTTTTGTGGCATGGGAGGGTGTGGGTAGGCGGCCAAGTTGCAGTCAGGAGGGCCATAGCCATGCCTGCAGCTGCTTCTGAAGATTTGACAGCCCTTGAAAGGCATGAGCGCTGCTGCTGTGCAGCTGCTATCCCGGCGCGCCCCAGCTGCTCGGCGATGCACCCCACACTGCGCCCCTGCCACCTACGAACCACGGAACTCCCCTGCTAGACGGACGTGAGCGAGGCATCTGATAGTGCACTCTGCCGTATTGTTTGGTTGCAGAGACGTACGTGAACGAGACGGCCAAGGAGCGGCCGGTGGTGACCTGGAACATGGAGCTGGACACGCTGCGCTCAGACCTGGGTGCGTGCAAGTGATCGCGTTTGTTGATGCTGCTCGGTTCAACTGGAATCAGTTGCCTGCGTTGAAACAATGGAGCTGGACACGCTGCGCTCAGACCTGGGTGCGTAAAATGCACTTGCATTTCCCATCCGCTTGCCCGGCCTTGGCGATCCAAGTCGTTCCAGCGCACGCATGGCATCATCCAAACCCTCTGCCGATCGCTTATGATGCTATCCAGCTCCTCTCCCCCGCCTGGTGCGCTGTGCGGCATGAACTGCCAACCCCAAATCTTGAGTTTTGCATCGCTGCTTGCAGGCCTGCTGGGCTTCCCGCCCAAGGACCTGCAGCACCGGTTCCTGTGCACCTTCAAGCCCGTGTTCTACATCCGCCAGCGCGACTACTCCAAGGTGGGCTGATTGAAACAGACGCCGGGGTTGAATGAACTGGTCGAGCCAGTGACCAGAGCACAGGAATGCAGGTTGCTGCAGCGATGCCCTATTCTGCCACTCCACCAGCCTCCACATGCCATCTCTGCTCCTTCCTCAATTTTGCCCCTCCCTGCAGTCGGTGGCGGTCGCCCCCTTCATCATCAACTACAGCGGAGCCCTGTTCCGGGAGTACCCCGGGCCCTGGCAGGTCATGCTGCGCCAGGACAACGGCGTGTACGCGTGCGTGGCAGGTGCGTGAGCTCGGGTCTGCAACCCTATAGCATGCATGCCTCGACAGGGCAGCAGCGCGTGTGCGTGTCCGGCACGTGCTCTTAGTTTGCTGCTGCATTCCTTATGTGCGGCCGTGTTGCCCCATGGCTGGGTCTTGTTGTGCACTGTGCTGACCCTCCCTCTCTTTCGGTAACCTGACCTTACTGCAGAGGACGCGGGCCGGCGGTACAACCTGGGCGAGTTCAAGGAGGAGCTGATGCAGGCCATGGGGCTCAACACGGAGGGGGAGGGCTCCACCATGGCCTTCCTGCGGCGCGGCTACAAGGTGAGGAAACGGTGTAGGGCGCTGCAGAGTGGGCTGCAGCGCGGTTCAACCAGCGGTGTGCGATTCCACTGCCGCCACTTTGCTTTGCGCCCTCCGTGGGCCCCTGCTGCGGCACACAACGCCCGCCTGCTTCACACGAGGATGTGTGCGTTGATTCGTTTTTCCTGCAGACCTCCACGTGGTGGGAGGACGACGTGGACAAGGAGCAGTCGTCCGCCTGGCGCTCGTAAGCAGGCTGGCCTTTTGAGCGGCCCACCCAACGATGGCAACGAGCGCCACCCCGCCCTGTTTGGGGTTAATCCCTGCCTGCTGAGCTTGCTTTGCGCCCGCAGGGTGCCTCCACACCTGCTTGTTTGTTGCTCCTGCTCCGTCTGTGCTCCCGCTGCCCTTCGTTTGCTTTCTCCAGAAGTGACTGCCACGCTCCCCACCCCTTCTGTGCCCTTTGCCGATCACTCGCACCCCCTTTCTATTTCATTTTTTGCGCTTCGGAACGAATGCACCCAAGTCGGGAAGTAACACGCGTCAGATGGGGGTCACGGAAGGCTGGGCAGAGTGGTGGCGCAAAACTTTTTTGCAGTGTTGCATGAGCGGGAGAGTGGGGCAGGCAGAGGTAACAGCAGCACAGAGGAGCAAGACAGGAAAGCAGACAGTGGTAGCAGTGCAAAGAATGGTATATGCGTGTGTGGGAAGAGGACTGAGGGCCGCAGGCTGGTCGCCCAGAGTGTGCAGCCACCGGCGGCAGCACAGGAACCGCCTCCCCCCCTTTCTTCTCTCATTCCGCGCTCCACCTGCGCACCAGAGCAAGCGGCAGCGATTGTGGTTATGCGCTCAACGTGCCATCACACGCAGCCACTTGCTGCTGCAATGAACACGCATGTTTCAAGGGCGGTGCCGAGCCTGCAAACCCTCGGCACATGCCCGGTTCCTCACATGATGGGGATGCCATCTGCCCGCCACGTCACTCGGTCGTCGCACAGCGCCGCCACACACCTGCATGGGGCGGGATGCAGCGGCGGTGAGGGTAATTGCCGAGGCAAGCAGCGCGGCATTGGCAGGTATGCTTGCCAGGGAAATGAGCAAAGCTCTGCCTCCTTGTTGAGAAAATAAGGGGGCTCACCGAGGGTACAGCGCGTGCTCCTGCTTCAGCACCCGCGCTGCCAGCTGCTCTGGTCGGTCAGTCGGATAGACGGGCACCACCGCCTGCGCCAGGATCGGGCCTGCATGGGGGGAAATGCTGGACCATAGCTGAGCTGCGTTGCAGCAGAAATGAAGCTAACTTATGCCCAAGGCGCGGCGACTCCAAATAGGCTAGGCTGCTCAACCACACCGCAGCTGCTCACCCGGGCCAAGAGTGTCGACCTCAGCACTGTTCAGTCAACATCGCACAAAAGCTTTGAATGACATGCAGAAAAGCTTTACAAAACAACCCACCCGTGTCGTACTCCTCGTCCACAAAGTGTATCGTGGGCCCGCTGAACCGCGCGCCGCTGGCAATCACCGCCTGGTGCACCTGCAGCAGCAGCAGAACTGGGTGCAGCCCAGCTTAGCATGTGGGCCGCGGCAGCAGCAACACTGAACAGCGCAGCCTTTGCTGCTTGATGCTTGTGCTTGGTGGTTCCCGCCTGGATGCCATGCCATAGCAGCCCTTGCCTCGCAACTAAATGCGGCAGTCACTTGCCTTCTGCAGCTGTCACATCGTGTCGCTCCCTCCCCTCACACCCACCTTGATGCCTTAGTAGCCCTTGCCCCTGAGCTAAGGGCAGCAGCCCCTTGCGCCCCACATTCCCCCTCCCCTTCTGCAAGGCCCACCTGTGTTGCTCCCTTCCCCCTTACACGCACCTTGATGCCATAGTAGCCCTTGCCCCCAAACGAGGGCAGCAGCCCAGGGTGGATGTTCAGGATGCGGCGGCGGAAGGCGCGGCACAGCTGCGAGGGGATGAGCTTGAGGTATCCCGCCAGGATGACAAAATCGACTTGGAAGTCCTGCAAGCCATGGGGCACAGACGGCAGAGCATATGGGTACCCTGCCAGCTGAGACGCTGTGCCGCGGCTGCCCTGGCGCTGCTTGCAGCAGCTCAAAATGCAGCCCCTCCGGCCTGCCGCCACGTGCCTGCCAGCCTACCCGCCTCCCTCCCGCCCAAGCCCCGCCCACCTGCGTCAGCTGCTGCACCAGCTGCTCCGCTGTGAGGCCGGCAGCCGGCTCCGACTTGGGTGCTGGATAGGTGATCACCGGAATGCCGTGGGCCCGAGCAAACTCGGCTCCGCCGCAGCTGGGAGCATTGCTGACCACCACCGCCACCTCGCCGTGCACCGATCCCTCTGCAATCGCCGCCTGGATGGCCTTGAAGTTGGAGCCGCCGCCAGACACAAAGACCGCCAGCTTCTTCTTCTGCGACGGTGCGAAAAGTGGAGCACACGGTGCTTGGCGGCAGGCGGGAGAGCGGCGGCGGCGGCAGGCGTCTGCCCCGGGGCCATCGCAGCACGACATCGCGACCATCGGCTGGGATAAATGCATTTGTGCTCACCGGCGGCGGCTCAGCAGCCAGCACGGGGGGCGGGTGCGCCGCCGCAGAGCAGCAGGTGCCCCGCTGGGGCATGCTGCCGCATTGCCGCTGTCTCTGAGGTGTTTCGAAGCTGCCGCCAGCGGGCCGAGCTGCGAGGCAGCCCGCCGAGCAGAGACGGGCGAGTAGCAGGCGCCCGCTGGCCGCGCTAGCACCCTGAATCGCCAGCATGGTGGGTTTAGAGGGCGCAGCAATGCATGCAGACGCCTCCGGTAGGGTTTTCACCACCGGCGGCGCTGTGCGCTTGGCGACGGCGGCCACGGCAGCGCTCGGCGATGGCGGCAAATGGCGTTGCATGTGCAGGCCGTCGGTAAAATCATCAAGTCTCAATGATCCCATCAAAACTTGTGGAGTGGACATGCAGTGCAGGCGTCCTGCTGGCCAAGCTGCGGGAAGACGAATGGCAGCATCCGTCGCCTCCAAAGCGGCCTTGCTGCAGAGCAGCGGCGGCTTCAGCGCTGTTTCTCATGCTGCTCTCCGCAGTGCAATGTCCCATCCTCACAGCTGCCTCCCATGCCTGTTGTTGCCATGGAACAGACATGGACGCATCACATGGCAGGCAGTACCAGTTGGGCCGGGCCCATCCCCGCAGGATGCGCCGCCTGCAGACAGGCGAACAACCGGCGGCAAGGCCCTAAATTGAGCTGACAGCGTTGGCTAATTATTGCCCTGCACACCATACGACAGAGGGTGTTGTTGTGTGCACAGCCAATCAGCTCAGCTCAGCTGCGCTGCGGCCTACTTGCCCAGGGCGAGGTGCACGCTCGCGCTGCCGAGCGCTGGGGCGGCAGCGCTCAGCGGACGCGACACACATGTCTGGGGCCCAACACTGTAGCCGGCGCAGCTCGGTACTAACAGGGACCTAATTGCACGTGATCAGAGCCCTCCCAGGGCGCTGCGTGTAATATAACGCGACCCGCGAGGTGAACACTCTTCACCGCACGCCCACGCCCCGGGAACGCGCCACACGACGCACTCTAGCCATCGCGCCGGGTCTGTGAAAGCAGCGCTGCGGCTGCAGCGCACACACAGGTGGGGCTCCCGCTGCTCGCGCCCACTCCTACCACGGTCGCTTTGGCGCCCTCCGCGCATTCCAAACACATGTGTGATTGATGAAATGCCATTTCCCTGCCATGCAGCCCGCAATGCAGCTGGCGCCGCGGCTTGGCGGCGGCGGCAGCGGCGCGTTGCAGCAGTGCCGCCGCCTGCAGACGCTGCCAGCAATTGCGGTGCACCGGCAGCAGCAGCCTGGCCGCCTCAGACGGGTGCGGCAGCATGTTGTGCAGGCTGAGCAGCGGCAGCAGCAGCATGAGCAGCAGGAGGGCCAGCACACAGCGTCAAGCGAGGCTCCAGCCACGACAGTCGCTGCGGCGGCAGCGGCAGCCGGCTTGGTGGGTGCTCAGCCCGGCGCACCAGCCAGCGACACTGCCGCCCCGCTTGCAGAGGTGCCGCTGCCCACAAGCAGCAGCATGGAAGTGGCGGTGGGAGTGGGCAGCGCCGCCACTACCAGCACCAGCAGCAGTGGTGCCAGCGCCAGCGCCAGCAGCGGCAGCCCGGCACCGGGGGATGAGCCGGAGCTCGCCCTCGTGCTGATGGCCTGCGGCATTGGCCTGGCCACGGGCGCAGCCATTGTGGGCTTCAATGTGGGCGTGCACGAAATCAGAGACTGGGTGTGGCAGGGCCAGCCGCTGCTGAGCTCCAGCAGGGAGGTGCTGCGCGGCATCGCCGAAAGCGAGCTGTGGCCTCGAGTCGTCTTCCCGCCCTTCCTTGGCGGCCTAGCAGTCGGCGCCCTGGGGCTGCTGATCGGCGGCTATGATGACCTGCCGCAGCCCCGGGTCGGCGATGGCGGCAGCAGCAGCGGCGGAACTGCCAAGCAGCAGGGCGCAGCAAGCAGCAGCGGCGGCGGCGGCAGCATCGATGGAGCGGCGGCAGTGCTGGGCAGTGTGTCAGCCAATGGCACCGCTGCTGCAGCGGCGGCAGCACCCAGCAGCAGCCTGGCGATCGAGCAGTGGAAGCTGCAGGCGGTGCTGCGTCCTGTGTCGCGTGCGCTGGCAGCGGTGGTGACGCTTGGCAGCGGTGAGCGAGGTTGAGGTTGCTGTTGGAAGGGAAGTTTGTGGGATGTGCAGCAGCTGTGCATTCCCACACACAGCAGCTGCCAGCTTGTGAGCTGCAGTGAGCTGTCCCTCAAGCTGTTGTGCCCACAGCGATGCACTAAGAGGCAGTTGGTTTTGCCTGCTGTGCCTGGCTGGTCCGCCCTGCCTGCACTCAATCGCAGCTGCGCCCCACCCCTCGTCCGCTCTGGCCCACACCCTTGCCTCCCTACAGGCGCTTCGCTGGGTCCTGAGGGCCCCAGTGTGGACATCGGCAAGTCATTTGCCAAGGGCTTCTCAACCACGCTGCGCAGCAAGCAGCGGCACCTGACCTCGCTGATTGCGGCGGGCGCCGGCGCGGGTGTGGCAGCAGGCTTCAACGCCCCCATTGCAGGCGCGGGCCAGGGGCGCTGCCAGGGGTATTATTGGAATGGTTTAGGGGGCGGCTGAGCGTGGCGGTGTTGTTCCAGCAGCAGGGACTTTTCTAATCATCGCCTCCTGAATGCACTCAGTCAGTGGCTCGTACCGCACAGGCTGACGGAGCGGCGTCAAGCTGCAGTACATGCAAGTATATCACTTCCAAATCTGCTATCCTGCTGCAGGCGTGTTTTTTGCGGTGGAGACGGTGCTTCAGAAGCAGAAACTGCCGCGGCCCCCCAGCAACGGCGACCTGCAGCAGCAGGTGCGGACACCGTTTGGTGCCCTGTACTGTTGACCGAGCGTGGGGCTTTGCTCCTGTGCTCCCATTGCTGGCCCAGCTGCACTGGCACGCCCGCTCTAGTTGTAGGCTGCACCACTGCCACCCAGCCGCAGGTGTGTGGTGTGGCTCATTTTCAGCCCGCCCGTCCGCACTGCGCGGCGCTGCACACCACCGCCACCGCTTCATAAACCGCTGTACCCTCCGCCCATTCCACTGCCTGCAGGTCAGCTCCACTGTATCCTCGCTGCAACCTTCCGGCCTCACAGTGGCCATGGTGCTGCTGGCCTCAGTGCTGGCGGCCGTTGTGAGCCAGGCGGGGCTGGGCAGCTCACCCGCCTTCCGGGTGCCAGAGTACAGGTGCAGAGGGGTGTTTAGACTGGGAGGTTGCCTGTGCTGGTGACTGTGGAGTCGTGGTTGTGGCAATAACTGCCTGCTTGCCGGCCGGCCATTGCTCACAGCGGTGTGCGTCGGCGTCGCAACCGACCACACTTCCTGCCTGCTTGCAGGCTGGAGTCGCGGCGGATTTGCCGCTGCACCTGCAGCTTATACCAGTCCACACGTCTTGCCTGCAACAAATCACAACCCTGCCCTACTGCTTTACCTCGCCTGCAGGCTGGAGTCGCTGGCTGAGCTGCCGCTCTACCTGGCGTTTGGAGCCATCTGTGGGGTGGTCTCCGCCTCCTTCTCCTTCTCCACCCGTGTCGCAACCGGTGAGGAGCGAGCATTCTGTTCTGCAGTAGCAGCTAACTTGCAGAGCAGCAGCTTGCCACCCTGCATATCCGCCCACCCAGCCCTCACCCAGCCCCGTCCACCCGCCCCGCTGCACTGTGCTGCAGATGCGTTTTACAAGCTGCATCCACCCCGGCCCGCCTGTTGCGTCACACGCTCCTTACCCGGTCCCTCGCCTGCCTTTTCATCTGCCCTGCCGCAGACGCATTTGACGAGCTGCGGCAGCAGAACCGGCTGGAGGCCGCGCTCATGCCCTGCATCGGCGGCCTCACCACGGGCGTGCTGGCGCTGGGATACCCCGAAATCCTGTACCAGGTGAGGGCTGGCCAGGTTGAATTGGTATAGCACACTAAAGCAGGCTTAGCTGAGGCCCGGCTGGCGCCCGCTGGGCGCCGGCTTCTGGCGTTGTTGCTTGTGTTGTTGTGCAGCCCCGTGTTGATGCTGGCTGGGCTTGCTGCCAGCTGCGTTGTTCAGCGCCAGCGCTTCCAGCAGATGTTTCCTAACAGGTGCGCTCCCTGCTCATCCGTCACCCTGTACCCGTTGTGCTCCTCGCATCTCCTGCAGGGCTTCGACAACGTGAACAACATCCTGTCCTCCAATGGCGCCTACGCCCCTGGCTTGCTCATCCAAATCGTGGTCATGAAGGTCATCGCCACGTCCATCTGCCGCGGCTCCGGCCTGCAGGTGTGCCCGCCTGTTCTGCCGTCATCTGCCCGCTGTCCGCTGTCCGCTCAGATTGCTCTGGCATCATTGGCCACGCCTGTTTCACGCGGCTCGGCCTCTCCTGCACACCTGCTTTTGCTTGGATTGCAGCTTGCAACTGACCCATTTCCTTGTACCCACGCAGGGCGGCCTCTACGCCCCCTCCATCTTTATCGGAGCGTCCCTGGGCACCGCATTCGGCCTCATGGCGCACGCTGTGGGCGACCCCCTGGGCATGACTCTGGCCGCCCCCCAGGCCTACGCGCTGGTCGGTGAGTGCTTCGATCTGATCCACATGGGTGGCTCGTTCGGAGTGCTGATGCATGCTGGCCGCATGTTGCTTGAGCCGTGCTTGTGTGGCAGCCGTGCCGGATGCCTAACTGCCTCTTGTGGGAGAGAAAATCTCTCACAGGTGCCATTCCCTGCCAATTGTGCCCGTGCAGGCGTGGCCGCCATGCTGGCCTCCAACTGCTCCGTGCCGCTGACCTCGGTGCTGCTGCTGTTTGAGCTGACGCGCGACTACTTGATCATCCTGCCCACCATGGCGGCGGTCGGCATCAGGTGAGGGGCTAAAAAGTGGGGCAGTGTTTGCCGCATCAGCGGACGCCAGCCGACGGGAGCGTGGTTTGCCTGCCGCACACCAGCAGGGCAGCTGTGGTCTAAAGCGCGCCTTGTCTGCCGCACCTGCCCTGGGCTTGACCAAGCATGCCACCTTACTCCCACCCTCCCCACCCTCCCCACCCTCCCCACCCTTCAGCTTCTGGATATCGTCGCTGGCGGCCCCCAGCGTGAAGAACGCAGCCGCAGCACGCCGCATGTCGGCCGCCGCCGCCGCCTCTGCAGCGGTTGCCACCACGCAGCTCAACCCTAAAGCCACAGAGGCGATGCTGGTGGGCAGCTTGCAGCAGCAGGGCAAGCTGTCTTCCAAAGCAGCCGGGCCAGGGGCAGCCGGCGGCAGTGGCATTGGTGCAGCACACCAGCCGGCGGCGCACCAGCCGGGGGCCGCAGCTGCAGCCGCAGCTGCTGCTGCGCATTCTGGCGAGCAGCACAGCAGCAGCTCAAGCATCCCCGCCGGATTTGCCCTGGGCAGCGGTGCCAGCTTTGACGGCTTTGATAAGCCTGCGCCATCTGCAGCGGCGGCGGCTGCAGCGGCCGGCAAGCACGGCGGGCAGCCGGGGCCGGTGCAGCTCGCTGCAGAGGCGGCTCGTGGCGGGCAGGAGCTGCTGGTTGCTGCTGCTCTGGAGCGCAGCTGCCTGCTGGTGGAGGCTGAAATGCCGGTGGCTCGGGCGCTGGCTCTTATGGAGGCGGACGATCAGCATGTGGCGGTTGTGCTCGGAGAGGACGGAGGCGTGATGGGCCTTGTCACTCGGGACGTGCTGGAGCAGTGTGTGGAGGCAGCCGAGGCAGAGGCGGCTGCCGCCGCCCCAACCAGCAGCGCCAGCAGCAGCAGCGACGGCGAGGGCGGCAGCGGCAGCGGCGGCGGCCGGCGCAGCCGGGCCGCCGCAAAGGCGCGTGACGTGGCGATGCGTGCTGAGCCTGGTGGGCCTGCTGTGGTGGGTGGCAAGCCAAAGGTGGTTGCTGCCGGACCTGGCGCCGCCACTGGTGCTGCCGCCGCGACAGGTGCAGCCGCCGGCAAGGCGGCGAGCGCGGTGCCTGCGCCGCAGGTGGCTGCCCCCCACCGGTCTGTGAGCCAGGACTGAACGTGAGCGATTGAGCATTCAAGAGTGAGAGCATTCGATTCGTGTGTCCCCTTGTACTGCAGCCTATTCGTTTTGTTTCTTCCTACTGCATTCCTTGTGCGCTGCCATATGTGTGTTTGTGTTTGTACATCAGCCGTGTGTGTGTCGCTCTGCTCCCCTTACCGATTTAATGCATGCATTGCGCTGGCACCCCGCCCTCATTCCTGGCGGTGGCATGCCCATGAAATATGCGCTGTCTTACTATCTATTCGTGTAACTTTCGGTGGAGTGCTCAACAAGGTAGCACGCAAAACGCTGCTCGTGGATGCCACAAGGAAGGGGCATACAGAGGTGGTCGAATGCCACTGCCCTGCGCTGCTGCCACCTGGTACAAGCACCAGCCGTGCTGCAAATGAGCCAAACACAGCAGCTACCCCCTGTGCCCACCCCGCTGCAACCGCCACCGCTGCCAACGCGTCGCCGCTCCGCCGCTTCAATTCTGCACGTCAAGTAGTTACTCAGCCTACCATCCCTTGTACAGAAGAAACAAATGGTGCCTGCTGCATAGGGGGACTGCACTAAAAACGATCCAAACCAGGCAGCTGGCCCCTGTGCCTACCCAGCTTCAACCGCCGTCGATGCCCTCGCGTCGCCGCTCCGCCGCTTCAAACTTTACATCCCCTCTGTCAACTTAGCAAGCCGGCCACCTCCAGTAGGCACAAATGAGGCGTGCTGCACTGCAGACAGGCACTCAAATGAGCAAAACACAGCAGCTGTCCCCTGTGCCCACCCCGCTTCAACCGCAGGCGCTGCCGCCCCCTCGCGGATGCCGCCGCTTCAATTATGCACATCAAGTAGTTACTCAGCCTACCATTCCACCTCCAGAAGGTCCAGACAGTGCCTTCTGCTGTTGTGGGCAGCTGCGAAGCTTGGGTACATATGCCAGCCACCACAGAATGCATGCTGGTTCATACCTGAGCCTGGTACATATGCAAGGATCAGCCACCCGCCTCCTCCAGCCGCCCAGCGCTGCCGCCGCTTCGCGCCGCCATGCGCTGCTATTGACCAGGTGCTGCGGCAGCTGCGATGCATTGGTAGATATGCCAGCCACCCGCAGAATGCATGCTGGTTCATACCTGAGCCTGGTACATATGCAAGGATCAGCCACCCGCCTCCTCCAGCCGCCCAGTTCTCGCCGGCGGCATGCGGCGGCGGCGGCGGCGGCATGAACAGCCACCTCTTGCATTGCTGACTGATCAGCGGGGCACTTTCGTTACCCAAACTCTTTGCACCAGGCGCTCAGCGGCTGCCGATCCACAAAAGCCCTCGGCCCACACAGTCGCGGAGGCCCCGCCGGCGCGCGATCACACGACCGACCGCATGTGAGTGCGATCATGCTTGCTGGGCTGCAGCGGGCGGGCTTGCCGGCTCGGGCGCCCTCGCCGCTGCGGCCCTCCCTGTCTCCGCCCGCCCCCGACCCTCGCCTGCGTAGCTGGATGCCGCCCGCCCGGCGCCCCGCAGCCTGCCGACAGCCGCCGGCAGCCGCCGCTCAAACGCCGCCGCTGCCGCCACCACCTGCAGGGCCAAACGCAAGGGCATGTCGGCAGAGGAGAAGCGGCAGACGCTGCTGGGCATCTTCCACGAGACCAAGGACGTCTTCACGCTCAAGGTGGGCCGATTATGTGGGCTTGAAGCATCCAGTGCACTGGCGTGCTGTGCGGCACTGCTGCCGCTAAGGCCTCCTGCCGCCCTTCCTTGCACATGCCCACCGCCCGGAGCGGAATCACAGAGCACAGTAATTGACAGTTGCCTGGATCCATTCATTCCGCGCAGGACATTGAGAAGCTGGGGTCCAAGCGCGGCGTGGTGCAGCAGACGATCAAGGACGTGCTGCAGGCGGGTGCTGGCGTTGCATTTGGAACTGCCAACCGTGGGGGGTGCTACACTTGATGCCGGATGCAGCAGAAACGCATTGCATCGGCACCGGTCTCCCATTCTGTTGATTCCCTGCCTCGCATCGCTCACTCGCAGTCGCTGATGGACGACGACATGGTGCACCAGGAGCGCACCGGGGGATCTGGTCCTTGCTGTCGATCCTCCCCCTTTTCTGCCTCTGCCCATCACCTGTTGATTATTTACAGTCGCTGGTGGACGACGACATGGTGCACCAGGAGCGCATCGGCGCCTCCAACTACTTTTGGTCCTTCCCGGGAGAGGCCGCGGCCAAGGTGGCGGGCGAGATAGCCAAGCTGGAGAAGCGGCTGCAGGTAACGGGTGGATTAGGTGTGGAGTCGCCGCTGAGGTTGCGAGGTCAAGGTGGTAAATAGTTGCGGTGCACTGGCCAGGTGCAACGCTTCACTGATGGCCTCACGCGCCACCGCAGGCGGAGGGGGCGGCGCTTAAGGCGCAGGTGGAAGGTTTTGATCCCCAGTCAAAGCTTTCAAGCTGTTGGCTGTTCTGCTGCCTTGTGTCTGCAGGATCGGCAGGCGGAGCGGGCGGCGCTGCAGAAGCAGGTGGAAGCGAGCAGAGTGGGCAAGGAGGACAGCGTGAGTGCCTGCTTTGCTGGGTGCAATTGGACGATTGGCTGCTGGGCGGTTGGTCTGCTGAATGCACAGCTATGTGCCAGCGCTCCAAATGTGCTTGGGTTCAAGGCTGAGAGCCGCCGGTGCAATCAGCAAGCTGCTGCCAGCGGGCTTGCATGCACGCCACAACCGCACGTTGTGCAGCCCAGCTACCAATCAGAGGGGCTGCCGCCGTCCGTCCGTCCGCCCCTGTGTTATTGTGTTACTGCCTATTGCTCACGCCTGCCGCAGGAGGAGCGGCGCGCGCTGCAGCAGCAGGTGGCTCAGCTGCAGGCGGCGGTGGAGGCACAGGCGGCTGAGCTGGCGGAGTATGCGGGCAACGACCCCGACCGCTACGACAATCTGAGTGAGTTTGAGTGCATGTCTGAGCAGTGCTGAGCAGGGTAGGCGGTTGTCCCAGAAGGCTGAGCTGTCAGCTGCCAACAGGCCATTGAACTTAAGCGGCGCCTGACCAGGTAATGCCACGGTAGTGCTGCCGCAGCCAGCTGCGCTCCTGCATTTCAAATGTGTGCCCCAAACGGTGCTGTCTCCCTACGCAGAGGCGGGAGCCAAGCTCAGCTGCGAGTCGGCCAACCGCTGGATCGACAACATCGAGGCACTGCGGGTGGGTGGACTGAAGGTTCGCACTGTTTTCGGATGCATGCAATCTTTGCACACAAAGTTCTAACAGAATGACTGCGCCGGTGCATTGGCAACATCGAGGCGCTGCGAGTGGGTGGCGGGACCCTGTGCTATGGCACGTGCAGGCAACTGTGCACAGGACGCGCCGCATGCCGCCGGCTGCTACACAACGCCTGTTCAGACCGCCATGCCTGCCTGTGCCTGCGCTTGCGCCCCTGCTCTTGTGTGCTTGCTTGCTGCAGTGCTGGTTGAAGAAGCGGTTCAATCACTGTTCCTTCCCTGCCGGTGGCTGCCCAACTGACCGTGGCTGCTCCACTACCTCACTTCTTTCCTCGCCGCAGTGCTGGCTGAAGAAGCGGTTTGATGGCATGGGAGACCAGATAGACAGCCTGTTCAAGGAGGTGGGCTTGGGCAGGGGGCAGGGCTGGCAATGTGGGCTTTGTCCTTTGATGGGCGGAGTTTGGCAGCAGCCGGGGGAGGCCAGATCGACAGCGTGTTTGAGGAGGTGGGCTTGGCCAGCAGGCGGTTTTGGCAGGCACTGCTGTGCTGCTGCCATCGTTTTGTTGGCGCGTCCGTTCAACGGCTGGCCAGCGCCAGCTCACGTGCTGCTCGCCACATTTCCACTCGCTTGCAGAACAACATAAAGGAGGACACAGACTACCTGCAGCTGCAGCCGCTGCCCTGAGTTTCTCAAGCAGGCGGCAGCAGCATGGCGGCTGGGCAACAGCAGAAATGGGCCCCGCCGGCAGCAGTGGCCGGCAGAAGCGGCGGCGGCAGCGGCGGCGTTGCTGGGGAGCGGCGCCGCTGGAGGCAGCCTGCCTCTTTGTAAAGCCTTGCATACACGTATCAACTGGTTTGCTGCTGCAATCCGGACTATTTAGGCTCTGCTGGGGGACAGGTCAGCGGCGGTGGAGTGATGTGCTGCCGAGGAGCAGCATTCTGCTCTTGCAACTTTGCTGCTCGAGTGTCCAGCCACAAGTGAGCTGCTGGGCTGCCTAGACGTGGGGTTCACGCCGTGCACTCAGCTGCCGGGCTCGCTTCCACATCCCCGGCCCCCAGGCCCGGCCAGCCTGCCTTGGACAGCTG
>VFQQ010001261.1_pt1 | contig 37162 bp, 33 predicted proteins | sample 3512341 | NCBI WGS metagenome assembly VFQQ01 (sample SAMN10412373, study PRJNA504923) | tailings metagenome | isolation source: Relicate 2 Philex TSF1 revegetated site | place: Philippines: Tuba, Benguet | collected 2017-08-29 | reverse complement strand
GCAAGCGCAACTACTCGCGCCAGGTGGCGCTGCTGCACGACTATCCGCTGTATGAATGGACAATCCTTGTCCGCAAGTAAGCACGCTCCCCCTTTGCTCCACGGACCTCGGTCCACAAACGCCCCATGGACATCATCGATACCTACAAGCGCGACGGGTTTGTTTGCCTTCCCAATGCCGTCGACCCGGCGGAGGTCAACGCCATCCGCCAGGAAGCCCAGGCCGTGTTTCGGCAAATGTTTGGCAAGAACCGCATCGTGGAACAGGGCCACGGCGAGCAGGGGTTCGCAGACGCACTCTATGCGCTGTTCAACGCCAACTACCAGGACTTCATCGGCGCCGCGCGCGCGGCGCAGCACATCCTTGGCATGCACCGCTTCGTCGTATCCGAGCGGATCACCCAGCTGCTGCAGCGCCTGGGTCTGACCATGCCCATCGTGTGCGTGAAGCCCATCATCTACTTCAACTCGCGCCACTTGGCCAAGATCGAAGGACACTACAAAACGCCGTCTCATCAGGACTGGCGCAGCATGCAGGGGAGCCTCAATTCGGTGGTGATCTGGGTACCACTCGTCGACATCGACGTGAGCCTGGGCGCCATCGAATTCATCCCCGGCAGCCACCTGCAGGGCCTGGCCCCCACCGAGAAAGACACCTGGTATCGGCACATTCCCAACTCGGTCGCGCCAGCCGAGGCCTTCGTTCCGGTCGAAGTCAAGGCCGGCGATCTCGTGGTGTTCTCGGCTTTCGCCGTGCACCGCTCGGGCAACAACGTGACGCAGGCCATCCGATGGTCGATCCACGTGCGATACAACGACGCCGCTGAGTCGACTTTCATCGATCGTGGCATGCCTCACCCCTACGCCGTCTACCGCCCCGAGCAGGAACTGGTCACGCCGGACTTTCCGACGCCGGAGCAGCTCAAGGCCGCCTTCGCATGATCACCGACCTGCGCGCCATTCCTCCCGGGCCGATCGCGCTCTACGGCTTTGGTGCTGTCGGCCGGTTCGTGTTCGACACCCTGAAGCGCGAGCGGCCCGACCTCCCCGTCATCTGCATCATCGATGACGGAAAGGCCGGCGGCATGCACGAGGGCATCACCATCTGCTCGGCCGAGCAAGCGCTCGAGCGGCAGCACAGCTTCAGCCGCATCCTCGTGGCCGGGCTGGCCTGGCGAGCGATGTCCCAACGGCTTGACGCCCTGGGCCTGCGAGCCCACGACCCCGTCGACCTCCTGCGCGGCCCCGCCTTGACGCAGGACATGGAAGTTTCCCTGCCGACCGGGTCGATGCGCCTGGCCACGCCGAACAGGCTGTCGGCCATCGTCGCCGAGCGCTTCTTCGACATCGAGCCAGACACCATTGCCTGGATGGATGCCTTTCCCGCAGGCGCCTGCTTCTACGACGTGGGCGCATCAAACGGCCTGTTCGCCCTGTATGCAGCCATCGCGCGCGCCAGCACGGTGGTGGCCTTCGAGCCGGACGCGCTCAACTTTGGCCTTATGAGCAAGAACCGCGTGCTGAACCAGGATCGGATTCAACGCCCCTTCACCGCTTTGCAGTTGGCTCTGTCCGACCGGCCCGCACTGATCGAACTGGTCTCGCCGGATCTGCCCTACGAGGGCGCACATGGAAAGTTCAGTGGTGCCGATCAACGCGCTGGCCTGGTGGAACGCGGTGTGATGTACGCGCAGCCCTGCCTGGCCGACGCCCTCGACTCGCTAATCGAGCGCTATGGCCTGCCCCGCCCTGACTACCTCAAGGTGGACGTGGATGGCGCCGAGTTTGCTGTGCTCGAGGGTGCCCAGGGACTCCTGCAATCGGGCGGACTGCGCCAGGTACTGATCGAAACCGAGGACGCGCTCGAGCCACGCTTGAGCGCCCACATGCGTCACTTCGGCTATCGCCAACTGGCCGTTCACCGCATTCACGAAATGGTGGGTGGGCAGGTTCAGGGGGTGTCGAATTACCTGTACGGCCGCTCCTGACAGGAAGGAAGGCGCAAGCGCCATGCAATGGACCAAGCAAGGGCTGATCTACCGGCCCGATTCCACACTGCCCTGGCAGGCCAGCCACGCGGCGCTGCCCACGCGTTTACCTCTCGGCGGTAGCCGGTACCGCATCTTTTTCAGTTCGCGCGATGAGAACAACCGCGCCCATGTGGGCCACTTCGACATCGACCTGGCGACCGGAGTGACCTCGAACCCCGCGCGCGAACCGGTGCTGGTGCCTGGCGATTGGGGGCTCTTCGACGACCACGGCGTACAGGCCTGCAGTATCGCGTGCGCCGACAACGGCGACCTCTACCTTTACTACCTGGGCTGGAACACCGGCAAGAAAGATCCGTTGTTTTATGCTGCCATCGGCCTGGCCATCAGCCGGGATGGTGGACAGACGTTCAGCAAACACTCCCCCGCGCCCATCCTACAACGCAGCCGTTTCGACCCCTGGATGGTGTCTGGTGGCACCGTCATCCGCCAAGGCCCCGAGTGGTTGATGTACTACCTCTCCGGCTTCAAGTTCGAGTTCACCGCGGGGGGGGCTAGCTCCTGGTACGACATCAAGATCGCCCGCTCGCGAGACGGCATCGAGTGGACACGCTCGGGTGAAGTGGCGTTGCCGCTGCAAGACGACGAGACGAACATCTCGCGCATGACTATCGACGAGCACCACGGCCGCTACCGTGCGTGGTTCCCCGTCAAACGACGCGATGTCGGCTACCGATGCGGCTACGCGGAAAGCCTGGACGGGGTGACCTGGACGCGCCAAGCGGACCACTGCCTGCAAGTGAGCGAGAGCGGATGGGACAGCGAAGCGATCGACAAGATGGAGGTGATCCGTCACGGCGATCGGCTCTACATGCTCTACAACGGCAACCGATTCGGCCGCGACGGTATCGGCCTGGCGTATTCCGATGGCTGAGTTCAGCCACTTCCGCGACATTGATCCCGCGCGAGCGAGCAGTTGGACTGGCAAGCGCGTGCTGTCTATCGACATCGACTGGGCGCACGACGCCGTGCTCGAAGACACCATCGACCTGATAGAGCGGGCGGCCATCAAGGCGTGCTTTTTCGTCACACACGACACACCCTTGCTGGCGCGTCTGCGGGCCAATCCCCTGTTCGAGTTGGGGCTGCATCCCAACTTCGACCCCTTGCTCAGTGGCGAGGCACTGCGCTCGGCCCGCGATATCGTGATGGACCTGGCACGCGTAGTGCCCGAGGCCAAGGTGCTGCGCAGCCACGCCATGACCACCTCCGGGCGCTGGCTGGAGCTCTACCGAGAAGCTGGCGTCACGCACCTGAGCAACTACCTCATGTTCGGCGATGCGAACATCCACCCCTTTCGCCAGCTCAATGGCCTGGTGGAAGCGCCGGTGCATTTCGCGGACGATGGCCTTCTGTTCCAGCGCGCCATGTCAGCGGTGAGCTTCCATCTGGACACCGAGCTTCTCGCAAGCGGTGGTGGACTGCGTGTCTACAACTTCCACCCCATTCATCTGTTCCTGAACGCTGAGAGCCTTGATCGCTACGGCGCGTCCCGCCCGCACGCCGGCGACCCGAATGCCTTGCGGCGACTGCGGTTCGACGGCGATGGCGCGCGCACCTGGCTGTCCTCCCTGCTTCGTTGATCCCTGCCCCGCCCATGCCCATTCCACCCGCGCGCGCGAAAAAGTATGCGCAGCAGCTCGTACAGAAATACGACATCGACTGCCGTGGCCTCACCATCCTGACCGAAGCGGCCTCAGGCACGTACCTGTTCAACCCCATGATGGCGTTGCTCGGCGGCGCCGAACGCGTGATCGCCTATTGCCGCAACAGCCGGTACGCCAGCACGCAGGAAGTCGAAGCCTCCATGCGGGCGGTCTATGCCGCGGCAGGGCTCGATGAACGCTGGGAGTTCCGCACCAGCCTATCGGACCACGACATCGCCGCCGCCGACATCGTCACCAACAGCGGGCACCTGCGCCCCTTCGACGCGGCGTTCCTGAACCGCATGAAGCCCACCGCCGTGCTGCCCCTGATGTGGGAGCCATGGGAGCTACGTCCCGGCGAGATCGACCTCGATGTCGCGCGGCAGCGCGGCATCCTCATCATGGGCACCAACGAACACGAGGCACCCTGTGATCTGCGGCCCTACAGCTTTCTCACCGCCATGCACCTCGCCATGAGCCACAAGGCCTCGGTAGCGGATGACCGCATCCTCGTCATAGGCGATCAGTACACGCTGGCACAACCCATGGAAGACGGCTTCCAGCGCCTCGGGATCGCGTGCCGGCGCATCGCGCCCACTTGCTCACCGGCCGAGGCCGCGCAAGCCGCGCAATGGGCCACCTACATCATCGTTGCCGAACACGCGGACCACCGGCTTCTGGTGGGACCCTCAGGCCTGATCGATACGCAGCAACTCGTTGCCGCCAACACCACGGGCGTTGGCGTGGTGTCCGGCCGCGTGGACCGCGACCACCTGGAGGCCCACGGCATCTCGGTCTACCCGGAACGCATGGCTCCCCCCGGTTTCATGTCGTACATGCCATCCGAGTTGGGGCCCTATTCGGTAATGGACTTGTTCGCCGCCGGCGTGAAGGTGGGCCAGGTGATGGCGCGGGCCCGTTTGGGAGGCATGAGCCTCGCCGAAGCGGCCCAACATGCGCTGAAGCACAGCCCGGCAATGGATCTGGAAGGAGACATGGCATGGACCTGAGCGACGAGGAAAAGCGGCTGCTCGACACGCTGCGCTCGCTGCACGGCAAACTGCGCGATCACACACACGCCACCTACCAGCGCATCAACCCCTTCTACGAAGACCTCTTCGAGTGGAAGGAGCGCGGCAAGTATTGGAGCGGCGAAGACGGTGTGACCATCTACAACTCCACGACGCTGGCGGGCAAAGTCGACATCGGAGCCCACACCTGGATCGGACCCTTCTGCTCCATCGATGGCACGGCGGGCATCCGCATCGGCCGGCACTGTTCCATCTCGGTCGGCACGCAGATCCTCACGCACGACTCGGTGCGCTGGTGCCTGTCGGGCGGCGTGGAGCCCTATGACTACGCCCCCGTGTCGATCGGCGATCACTGCTTCATCGGCTCGCACGCCGTGATTCTGAAAGGCGTGACGATCGGCAATGCCTGCGTGGTTGGGGCCGGAGCGGTCGTGACTTCCGACGTGCCCAGCAACACCATCGTGGCTGGGGTGCCAGCACGCCGCATCGGGCGCACGATCACCCGCGAAGGTGAGCGCGTGCAGTTGGTCATGGACGACGACGTCCCCCCGCGAGACGACGCACGATCGGAGAGCACACAGCGATGAGCCGTTCTCCGTCCACGCACCAGCGCGCTCCGCGCATCTTCCTGGGGTTGACCGAGGTATCCGGCTACTACGCCCAATTGCGCAAAGGATTTACAGAACTGGGTATCGAGTGCGTGCACATCCCCATCCAGGCCCACCGGTTCGCCTACGACGAAGCGCAGGACATGGGTTGGCCGGCACGCCTGGCGCGTTTCTTCGTCAAGCGGCGCGTAGCGGTGCCCGAAGCGGCGCACTGGCGGCGCCGGGCCTGGCTGGTGCCAGTGACGCTCACACGGGTGATCCTGTTCGTGTGGGCGGTGCGGCGTTTTGATGTCTTCATCATGGGCGGCGGCTCCAGTTTTTTCAGGTTCTGGGACCTGCCTGTGCTGCGCTGGCTGGGACGCCGGGTCATCTATGTGCTGCATGGCACCGACGCGCGCCCCGCCTACCTCGACGGATCGTTCTACCAGGAGCGACACGCCGCCACGCGGCAGAACGACCTCGACCCGCCGCCGCTCGACGACGAGCTCATCGATGCCTATGTGTCCGCGACCGCGGTTCGCCACCGCGACGTGCGATGGATCGAACGCCATGCGCACACCGTGGTTTGTGGCCCCGGGTTCGCTCAACTGCTGGACAAGCCATTCGTCAACTTTGCGGCTGTGGGCATTCCGTTCTCGCCCCCGGACACACACTTGCCCGAGCCACGCACGCCCGACGGCCGGGTGCGCATCCTGCACGCGACCTCCGACATGGTCGGCCGCGGCACCCGCATCACGCGCCGCCTTATCGAAGAGCTGATCGAACGGGGCCTGCCCATCGACTTCATCGTCATGACTGGGCAACCGCACCTGCGCGTACTGGAGGAACTTCAGGCCTGCGACTTCGTGGTGGACGGGCAGTGGGCGGACACCCCCATGGCCGGCTTTGCGACGGAATCGGCCCGCTTCGGCAAGCCGGTGGTCATGGGGGGCTACTACGCGGCCAATGTGCGCCGTGACATGCCCCCCGAAACCATTCCGCCGACCTGCTTCACCACGCCCGACCAGATGCAGGCCACGATCGAAAGGCTGGTGGTGGATGCGGAGTACCGGCGCCAGGTGGGCGAGGAGATGCGCCGCTTCGTGCTTGAGGCCTGGACGCCGAGAAGCGTGGCGGCGAAGTACCTGCAACTGCTGGAAGGCCGTGCGCCCGGGTCGTGGTGGAACGACCCACATCGCAACCTCTATCACTTGGGTGGCGGCCTGTCCGGTGACCGCATCCGCGCCATCGTGCGGGCGATCGTGGCCCGTCACGGTGAACAGGCCCTGTTGCTCGAGCACAACCCGACGCTGCGCGACATGCTGATGACGTTCGTGCGCGAGACGCGGAACTGAACGGACCACGATGGGCCTGCAGCGACTCGGCCGGGACACCCTCCTCTACGGCCTCTCGACCCTGCTTGTCCGGGGACTCCAGATCTTTCTGATCCCTGTGTACTCGCGGGCGCTGGGCTCGGGCGAGTACGGGGTCGTGGAAACCGTCGCCATCGCGGGCGCGCTGGTGAACCTGACGATCGCGCTCGAGATATCGCAAGGCATGGCGCGCTACATCGCCGACGCGCCCGATGAGTCCGCCCGGCGCGCACTGGCCAGCACGGCGGTCGCTTTTGCCGCGTTGGCCTATGCCGTTTTCGCGCTGGCTGTCACCGCCTTCGCCGACGGACTGGCCCAGTGGCTGCTCGCGGGGCAGGCTCCGCCTCAGACCCTTGTACTGGCCGCCTGCGCGATCGCCGTCAACGGCGTGTTCGTGATCGTGCAGGACCTGTTGCGTTGGCAGTTTCGGCCCGGCTCCTATGTCGCCGCCGCCATGGCCTATGCGCTGGGCAGCGCGCTGGTGGGCATCTGGCTGGTGACGGTGCAGGACCTGGGCGTTGCCGGCGTGTTCTGGGGACAGCTGGCCGGCGCACTGCTGGGGGCGGGGGTGTCGCTATCGCGCGCAGGCGGCCTGCTGTCACGCGTGTTCGACGTGCATCGGCTGCGCACCATGCTGCGCTACTCGCTGCCCCTGGTGCTGTCGGGCGCGGCGGTGTTCGGCAATCTGTTCATCGATCGCATCGTGGTGCGCGAACTGCTGGGGCTGGAGGCCCTGGGCGTCTACGGGGTCACGGCGCGCTTCGCCTCGGTCGTGTCGATCCTGGCCGTGGGCCTGCAGGCCGCTCTGTCGCCATTGGTGTTTCGCCACTGGCGCGAACCCGGCACGGCGGTCACGCTCGGACGCATCTGCCGCTGGTATCTGGTGGCCATGGTGGCACTTGTGGGCGGCATCGCCCTGCTGTCAGGGCCGATCATGGGCACGCTGACCGGTCCAGCCTTTCATGGAGGCAGCGCGGTGCTGCCTCTGTTGACGCTGGGCGCCATGTTCTCGACGCTCTACGTCTTCGCACCCGGTCTGTTCCTGGGAGAGCGCACCGGCCGCGTGGCCTTCTTGAACGTGGCAGGCGCGCTGGTCAACCTGGCCGCCGCGCTGCTGCTCACGCACTGGTTCGGGCTGCTCGGCGCAGCCCTCGCTGCTACGATCGCGCCCGCTTTCGTTTTTGCAGGTTACCTGGTCTTGGGTCGTCCCTGGTTCACCGTGCCTTACCGGGCGCCCAGAATCGCCTTCTCGCTGGCACTGGTTGTGGCACTGGTGCTCATGGGTATGGCCTGGCCGGCCACCCCCACGCTGTGGGACCCGGTCGCACTGGCCAGCAAGGGCGCCCTGTGGTGCCTGTGTCTGGGCCTGGCCGTGGCGCTGGGCACGGACGCTGCCGATCGCCACCAAGTTTCACAAATCATGCGGGCCCTGGCCCGCCAACGCTCGCTTTAGAAAGACCAGCATGGCCATCGAGGGAAAACACATCGTCATCACCGGCGGCGCCGGCTTCATCGGCTCCACCCTGGCCGGCCGCCTGGCCGACCGCAACCGCGTGACGCTGTTCGACAACCTGGCGCGCAACACGATCCAGCACACCGGTGGCGCACAGCACCCCAACGTGTCGCTGGTGCAGGGCGACATCCTCGACCCCGCGTCGGTGAAACGGGTGGTCACGGGTGCCGACATCGTGGTGCACGCGGCCGCCATCGCCGGCATCGACACCGTGATCAAGTCGCCCGTGAAGACCATGGAAGTGAACATGATCGGCACCGCCAACGTGCTGCGCGCGGCGCAGGAAGCGGGCGTGAAGGACCGTGTGATCGAGTTTTCGACCTCCGAGGTCTTCGGCAGCATGGCCTACCGCGTGACGGAAGAGAACCACGCCGTCGCCGGCTCGGCCGGCGAGGCGCGCTGGGTGTATGCGGTCAGCAAGCTCGCCGGCGAGCACCTGGCGCACGCCTACTTCCGCGAGCACGGCATGCCCGTGGTCACGCTGCGGCCCTTCAACATCTATGGCCCGGGCCAGACCGGGGAGGGCGCGATCCAGATCTTCATTCGCAAGGCGCTGCGCAACGAGCCTATCTCCATCTACGGTGACGGCTCTCAGATCCGCGCCTGGTGTTTCGTCGACGACATGGTCGATGCCCTGATGCTCGCGCTGGAGCGGCCCGAGGCCATCGGTGAATCCTTCAACGTCGGCAATGCGCGCGCCGTGACCACCATCTTCGGCCTTGCGGAGGCCGTCTGCCGCGTGCTCGGCTCGCGGTCCGAGATCGTGTTCAAGCCCCCGCTGTCGGCCGACATCGAACTGCGCATCCCCGAGACCCGCAAGGCCGCGGAGCTGCTGGGCTTCAAGGCCAAGGTCGACCTGGAGGAAGGCATTCGCCGGACGGCCGACTGGTACCGCAGCAATGCCATCTGATGACCTGATCGACCTCGTACTGGTGGGCGGCGGCGGCACCAGTGCCGACGTGCTCGCCATCGTCGACGACATCAACCGCGAAGCCCCGCGCTACCGCGTGCGCGGCCTGCTCGACGACGCCCTGGCGCGCGGCTCGTCGCGCTTTGGCGTGCCGGTGCTCGGCGGCTTGGGCGACGCACCGCAGTTGCTGGGCAACGGTCGCCTGGTCGATTGCCTGGGTAGCCCGCGCAGCAACACGCGTCGCGAGGCGCTGCTGCAAGCCAAGGGACTGGCGGACCTGCCCTTTGCCAGCCTGGTGCACCCGCGCGCTGTCGTGGCCGGCAGCGCCGAGATCGGAGAAGCTTGCATCGTCTACCCGAACGTGGTGCTCCTGGCTCACGTACGACTTGGCCGCCACGTGACGGTGTTGGCCAACTGCGTGCTCAACCACGGCGTGTGCGTCGAAGACTTCGGCATCCTGGCCAGCGGCGTCAACCTCTCCGGCCGTGTGCACGTGGGACGGGCCGCCTACCTGGGCTGCGGCTGCAATGTGCGCGAAGACATCCGCATCGGCGAAGCTGCGCTCGTGGGATTGGGCAGCGCGGTGGTGCGCGACGTGCCAGCCGGGGCCGTGGTCGCCGGCGTGCCCGCGCGGGAAAGACCCGTGGCATGAGGATCCTTGTGGTGGGCGGCATGTATCCGCCGATGCGCACCGGCACCGCTTTCTACACGCAGAACCTGGCCACCGAACTGCAGCGCCAGGGACATGCGGTGGAGATCGTCACGCTGGGCGCCTCGCCGTCGCACGCCGTCGAGGACGGGCTGTCCGTGCATCGCCTGCCGGCCTGGCGCCTGCCGCTGGCCGGCTTCTTCAAGCACTACCAGCTGTGTGCCCCCAACCCGCTCAACTGGTGGCGGCTGGCGCGCATCGCCCGCCGCTTCCAGGCCGATGCGGTGCTGCTGGTGAACCACTACCTGGACATCGCATTTCCCGCCGCATTCGCCGCCTGGCGTGTGCGCGCACCACTGGTTTGCTCGGTCGGCACGCAGCTGCAGTCGCTCAACCCGCGCCGCGACCGCCTGCTCAACCGCCTCGACCGGCTCATCTGCGGGCGGGGCGTGTTTCCGTTCTGCGACGCGGTGGTGGCCTGGGACACGCAGATCCGCCAGTACCTGTCGGACGTGCAGGGCGAGCGCGTGCTGCGCAAGACGCACATCGTCAACTACGGCGTGGCGGGCGACAGCGCGGCGCTGGCGCAGCATTCCAATGACCACGCGTACCGAGGCCTCATACTCGGTGTGGGCGCGGTCAGCGAACAGCGCAGCTTCGTGCCCCTGGTCAAGGCCTTCGCCGAACTGGCGCCCGAGTTCCCCACGCTGAAGCTGCGCATCGTGGGTCACGTCTACTACGACGAGGCGCCGCGCCTGGCGGACAGCCTGGGATTGGGCGAGCGCGTCGAGTTCCTAGGCGAGCGACCACACGACGAGGTGCTCACGCACATGCAGGCCGCCGACCTGCTGTTCTCCTCGCTCACCGGGCGCTACGTGGGCATGGGCACGGCCACCATCGAGGCCATGTTGCTGGCCGTGCCGACGGTGGTCAATACGCCGCTCGATCTGCTGGGTACCGCCACCCTGGTCGACGGCGAGCACCTGGTGCAATGCACCGACCCCGCCCCATCCGCCATCGCGCAGCGTCTGCGCGCCTTGCTGGGCGACGAGTCCCTGCGCCGCCGCGTGGGCACCGGCGGACGCCGCTTCGTGCAGGAGCAGATGAACTGGCCCAAGGTCGCCCGCGACATGACGTCCTTGCTCAAGGGACTGGTCCAGCGCCAAGGCAGGTCATGAGAGGCTGGAGACAACACGCCCTGACCACGGCCGGCCTGGCGGTGAGCCTGGTCGCGATCATCTGGTTGATGCGCAACTTCGACCTGGGGGCGGTGGTCCGCACGCTCGCGCACGCGAACGCCTGGGTGCTCGCGCCCCTGCCACTGCTGCTGATCGCGTCTTTCGCGCTGCGCGCCCAGCGCTGGCGGCTGGTGGTCGAGCATGATCCGCCGGTGCGCTGGTGGCCAGGGTTTCGCGCCTTGATGATCGGTTACCTGCTCAACAACGTGTTGCCGGCGCGCGCTGGCGACCTGGCCCGCGCGCTGGAGCTCGGCCGCACCGAGCGGATGTCGCGAACCAAGGTGTTTGCCACCCTGGTCGTTGAACGCACCGTCGACCTGGCGTTCATGCTGGCGCTGCTGTCGCTGGTTTTGCTGTCCTACCCCGCGATCCCGGCCTGGCTCAAGCAGGCCGGCGTGGTGGTGGCCGCGATCACCGCCACGGCCATCGCCGCACTCACGGCCGCTCACACCATGGGCGAACGCTTCCTGCCCTGGTTGCACGCGCGGCTGCTGCGGCGCCTGCCCGACCGCGCCGCGGGGCGCGCCCGCGAGATCCTGCAATCCGCGCTGGCGGGCATCGCGGGCGGCTTTCGCCCAGGGCGCTTCGTTGGCTTCCTGCTGCTCACACTGGCCATCTGGACCCTGGAGGTCTCCCTGGTGTGGCTTACCGCGCGCGCGCTGGGTCTCGACCTGGCACCCGGCAACGCCTTGTTCGTGCTGCTGCTGATCGCCATTGGCACCATGGTGCCGGCGTCCCCCGGCTTCGTGGGCACCTACGAGTTCTTTGGCGTGGCGGCCTTGGGGATGCTGCAGGTGCACGGCCCCCAGGCTTTGGCTTTCGTCGTGCTGCTGCACCTGGTGACCTTGCTCGGGTCTTCGCTGATCGGCGCGCTGTGCTTCCTGGCGCGACCGGCCGTGGCGTCGCCGCGCGACGTCGAAGCGCCGGGCCTTGCGTCCGAGCGCCTCCCCGAGGACAAACCATGAGCGCCCACCCCACCGTCACCCTGGCCACGCTGCTGCTGGCGGTGCCGGTCACCACCGCGCACGCCCTGGCCTGCGTAGGGGCGGGTCGGGCCGTGCAATGGGCCTTGGGCCGGCTTGGTCCCGCACGGCCAGCGACCCAAACTTCGGACGCGTGGGTGGACCTGGCCACGCAGTTCCTGGCGGGTTTGATGGCCTTCAATGCGGTGTTCACCGTGCTGGGTCTCATGGGCCAGTTGCGACCCGTGCCGGTCGGTGTCGCGCTGGCCCTGGGCTGGCTGGCCTTGTTCCTCAGCCGCCCGCGCCTCGCACCAGCCCAAGCGATGCTGCGCGACGCCTGGGACAGCGTCTGGCGCCTCAACTGGCCGATGCGCGGCCTGGCCGCGGTGGTGGTGCTGTTCTTCTTGTGTCTGGCACTGGCGGCACTCACCATGCCGCCCACGGGCGACGCCGAGGCCTTCTACCTCGCCTACGCGCAGATCATGGCCAGCAGCGGCGTGCTCGAGCCCATGCGCGGTACCTACGAGCCCTTCTCCAGCATCGGCCTGCCAGCAGAGTTGCACTATGCCGTGCTGATGCGTTGGCAAGGCACGGCCGCCGCCAAGTTCTTCGTCTGGCCGGTGGCGCTGGCCTGCGGGGTGTTCCTCTCGGGCATCGTGCGCCGCTGCGGCGGTGGCCTGGTGGCGCGCTGGATGGCCTGGACCATCCTGATTTCCTCGTCAAGCTTCACGCTGTACGTGTTCGACGGCAAGGTGGACCTGTTCGGTGCTGCCTTCGGCCTGGCCGCCCTGTACTGGCTGCTGAGCGACACACCGGCGAATGGGCGCACAGGCGCACTGGCCTGGGCCGGTTTGATGGCCGGCAGCGCGACCGTCGCCAAGTTCTCGTACGTGCTGAGCTTGGGTGTGGCCATGCTGGTGCTGCTGATGTGGCAGCACCGCGGGCAGGAACGGGCCTATGACACCCGCGGCCTCTTGCGCACCGGCCTCGTGCTGGGCGCCTGGGCGGCGCTGGCCTGGCTGCCCCAATGCCTCAAGAACGGGGTGTTGTACGGCGCACCACTGGCGCCCTTCCTGGGCATGGGCGAAGCAGGCGCCTGGTTGAATCAGGTGTGGCATAGCCCCGAGGTCACTCGAGAAATCCTGCTGACCTATCCCTACGCGCTGGTGTTCGGCGACTACCCCATGCAGGGCGGTGGCGTCTCCCTGCTGTTGTTGGGCCTGCCCGCACTGACCTGGTTCGTACGGCGTCGCCGCGCCAGCGATGAGCCATTGCTCGACAGCCCCGTGATCGCCGTGACCCTGGCCGCCCTGCTGTCCACCCTGGCCTGGGCGCTCATACGGCCCTCGGTGCTCGCGCCGCGCTACATACTCGCCACGCTCCTGTTGTTCGCGCCCCTGGCGTCGCTGACTGCGGAGGCGGCGCTGGCCGATCGGCGTTGGTGGCTGCGCCTGGGCGCCTTGGGCCTGCTGGCGTTGGCACTCTATTTCACCGTCAGCAAGGTCCGCTCGGGCCCGCACAATCTTTACCTGCTGCTGACCCACCGAGCCGAGCGCTGCCTCAAAGCCAGCGAGTCCTGCAAACCCTTGTCCGCCCTTGCCACCGAGGGCCAGCCCGGCGAGCGTGTGTTCTTGGCCGCCTACTACGGCTACTGGCTGCGTCCAGACCAGCTGCAATGCCAGGCCAGCCGGGCCGAAAAGGAGGGCGTGCGCAAGGCCAACGACGTGCTGGCGGCCCTGCAGGCGGGCGGCTTTCGATACATCGTGGTGGAGCGCGACTCCCACGGCGAGTTGCTCGGCCGCCTGCTGCAAGCGCAGGCCCCCGTGCACCACGTCGTCGAATACGGCAATGTCGTGGTGTATCGCTTGCCGCCGGCCGTGACGGCACAGCCGCCACAATGCGTCGAAACCCGTCCTGGCGAATGGAAGGTCTTGCCACACGGAGCCCCGAAGTGAATCAGTCCGCCCCATTGGTATCCATCGTCATCCCTGCCTACAACCACGGCAACTACCTGGCCGAGGCGATCCGCAGCGTGCTGGCGCAGGATCACGCGCCGCTGGAGTTGATCGTGCTGGATGACGGATCGACCGACCATACGCCAGAGGTGCTGGCGCGCATGGACGGCGACTTCGTGCGCGAACGGCACGCCAACATGGGGCAGGCGCGCACGCTGGAAAAGGGCTGGGCCATGGCCAAAGGCTCCATCCTCGGCTACCTGAGCGCCGACGACACGCTGGCCCCGGGCGCGGTGAGCGCTGCGGTGGCCGCCTTGCAGGCCGACCCGAAGGCCGTGGCGACCTACTGCGACTACCACCTGCTCGACCCGCAGTCGCGCCCCGTGCGGCAGGTGAAGGCACCTCCCTACGACTACCGTGCCATGTTCCTCGACGTGGTATGCCCGCCCGGACCGGGCGCCTTCTTCCGCCGGGATGCCTATGAGGCGACCGGCCCGTGGAATCCCGCCCTGCGGCAGATGCCCGACTACGATTTCTGGCTGCGCCTGGGGCTGCGGGGGCGCTTCGTTCACGTCGAGCGGCCGCTTGCTGGCTTCCGGGTGCATGACCATTCCCAGTCGTTCGCGCCCACCACGCCACAACGCGCCGCCGAGCCCGTCACCATCATCGAGAGCCTGCTGCGCACGCCGGGCGTGGCGCCAGACATCGTGGCCCAGGGAGCGCAAGCGCTGGCCCATGCGCACCTCATCAGCGCGCAACTGCATTTGCGAGCGGGCCGCTGGGGCGCGGCGGCCCGCTCCGTGCGTGCGGCATGGTCTCAATCCTGGTCGCGCGTACTGTCCGTGCGGGCGCTGCGCCTGCTAAGCAATGCCTTGTTCAATCGCGCAGGTCACCGATTGTTGTGGGTCCTGCGCTCCGGCCTCTCCGCCCGAAACCCATGAGCCACGACCCCGTCACCCGCCGCTACACCGAAGGCGACTACGCGCAGCAGAACCCCGACTGGGACAGCGCCGATTCGCCCTGGAAGGCCCAGCAGGTCCTCGCCTTGCTGGCGCGCCACGGCCTGGCGCCGGCCAGCGTGGTCGAGGTGGGCTGCGGCGCGGGCGGCGTGCTGTCTGCGCTGCGTGCCCAACTGCCGCAGGCCGATCTGCAGGGTTTCGACATCGCCCCCGGTTTGCCCGCGCTGTGGGAGCAGCGCCGAGCCGATGGCATCCGCTTCACCCTGGGTGACTACCTGTCCAGCGACGGCCCTACGCCCGAACTGACGTTGATGCTCGACGTGCTCGAGCACCTGGGAGATCCCTTCGCCTTTCTCGCGGGCCTGCGCGAGCGAACTGCGTGGACCGTGTTCCACATCCCGCTTGACCTCTCGGCCATCAGCGTGCTGCGCGAGCGCCCCCTGTTGCACGTGCGCCGCAAAGTCGGTCACCTGCACTACTTCACGCGCGGGCTGGCCCTGGCCATGCTCGAGGAATGCGGCTACGAAGTCGTGGAGGCCCGCTACACCGGCGCTTCGCTCAATGCCCCCCGCCGATCGTTCAAAACCCGGCTCGCGGGCCTGCTGCGTCGGGCGGTCTACGCCGTCAATCACGACCTGGGCGCGCGCCTGATGGGGGGGGAAACCCTGCTGGTCCTTGCCAGGCCCAAGGAGACCGCGTGACGCTGATCGTTCACGCGCCCAACGTTCATCATGGCGGCGGACGCACCTTGCTGCTGTCCGTGCTGAACGCCGCCGCCGCGCAGGACAGCATTGCGTTGCTTGATGCGCGGCTAGACACCTCGAGCCTGCCGCCGAATCTCGTCCTCGAGCGCTTTCGGCCCACTTTGCTGGGGCGATGGAACGCCGAAAGGCGCGTCCGGCGGCTCAGTCAGCCCGGCGACACGGTGCTGTGTTTTGGCAACCTGCCCCCCTTGTTTCGCAACAAGGGGCGGGTGGTCGTGTTTCTGCAGAACCGCTACCTCTTTGGACAACGGGACTTGCGCGCATTTGCTTGGCGGGATCGCTGGCGCATCAGGCTGGAGAGATATTGGTTTTCTCAGCGCCTGGACACAGCAGCGATGCAGGTCTACGTGCAGACCGCGTCCATGGCGGATGAACTCCTGCGAGAAACCGGCGTTGTGGCTCGCGTGTTCCCGTTCATCCCGACCGAAACCCCATCGACGCCCGACCCCGGCCGGGTCGAGCCGCCTGAATTTGACTTCATCTATGTGGCCTCTGGCGAGCCTCACAAGAACCACCGTCAGTTAATTGATGCGTGGACCTTGCTTGGAACACAGGGCGCGTTCCCCTCTCTGTGCCTGACGCTGGACCCCAAAAAACACACGGCGCTGCTCCACCACCTGCAACAAGCGCAAGAGCGCCATGGCCTGAGGATCACCAACCTCGGCACAGTGGCCCCCACCGACATGGCGCGTTGTTACCAGCGATCGCGCGCATTGATCTACCCATCGACGCTGGAATCGTTCGGGCTTCCGCTCATTGAAGCGGCGCAACGGGGTCTGCCCATCCTCGCATCCGAGAAAGACTACGTGCGCGACGTAGTCACACCCGCCGAGTCGTTCGACCCCAACTCACCTTTGTCCATCGCGCGCGCCGTGAGCCGCTTTTTGCGGCAGAACCAGGCGCCGCGGCCCGTGTTGTCCGGCGCGGCCTTCTTGAGCGAGGTCATAGGCGCAACCACGCCGCCGCAGTCCGCCAGCAAGTGACCCCCCACGTAAAATCCGTCCTCATCACGGCCGAAGACAGCGCCAGGGAGCGCATTTGCGCTGCACCGTGTCGGGAGCCTGAATACCCATGATCCGAATTTTTGCCTCGTTGTTCGCCCTGGCCTGCCTGGGGCTGGCTCTTGTGGCAGGTACCCACTACGAGGGCCACTGGATCGTCTACGCGGTGTTCACGCTGACAGCAAACGCGCTGCTATTCATCGGGTTTCGTCGCCAGGCCATCTATTTCGACACCTTCATCGGCATTTTCCTGTGGCTGGGCTTTTGGCTGAAGCTGTCGCTGCGCGTGGCTTTCACCGCGGGTCAGTTTCATGAATCGGTCGGCGCCTTTGACGGTTCGGGCGCAGCATTTGATCATGCCCTGACGGTGGCCTCGTGGGGTTTTGGTGGTCTGCTGTTGGCCAGCTTCGTCAGGCAGCGGTTCTTTCATTACCCCGCGACACCACTTTCATGCACTGGTCAGGGGCTGTTCGAACTTTACCGGGCCTACCGAAAGACCTGCATTGCGCTGTTCGTGGTACTGGTGCTCGGCGTTGGTGTCAGCAACATCGTGCTGGGCATCTACCAGAGGGGTATGGTGACGCAAACGGTGCTGCCGTTTGGTTTAAACGGCATCTACAAGTGGTTGCTGCAATTCGGCTTGTCCTCGATGGCGGCGCTGATCATCCGGTTTGAGATTGAACTTCAGCGAAACGTGTCCATGGTGGCGATCTTCCCGCCTTTGATGGAGTGCTTTACGTCCAATGTCTCTCTGCTCAGCCGCGGCATGGTCCTCAATTCCGCCGCCCTAGGGCTCGGCGGCCTGCGCACCGTGCTGGGCATGAACCTGCGCCTGCCGCTGCGCACCGTGGCCGTGGCGTCGATCACATTCGCGGCCTTGTTTGCGGCGTCCGTGCTCAGCGTCAACTACCTGCGCGCCAGCAGCGTGTTGGGGGGAATTTACGAGCTTCCCACGGCGAAGTCCTCAACGCCCACGCTCGCCTACGACACCAAGGACTTTGCCGAAAGCGCGAAGAAGATGACAGGGCCTCTGTTCATTGATCGGTGGGTTGGCATTGAGGGCGTGATGGCCGTGTCCTCTTCCCAGCGACTGGGCTGGTCCCTATGGAAGGAAGCATGGCAAGAAAAATTTCAAGAGGGCCAGCTCAGTCTCTTCGACCGCTACTTCATCGATTCACCCTATAACGAGCCGGCGATCGACAAGACCAAGCACCATTTCGTATCCCTTCCCGGCGTCATCGCGTTCTTTTACTACCCCGGCTCGATGGCCTTCTTGTTCGCCGGGCTTTTTCTGCTCGGACTGGTGGCTGCGCTGTTCGAGTTCCTGTCGTATCGGTTGGCTGGTCAAAACTGGGTGCTGTGCTCCTTGCTGGCCCAGGTCGTGGCCTTTCGGTACGCGAGTTTTGGCTATGTTCCAAGTCAATCCCACCTGCTCTTTGGCACGGTATTGCTGAACGTGCTGCTTATTGCCGTGGCGGACTGGATGGCGCGGCGTTGGATGCAACCGCCTCACGTCTCTCGCTAACCAATCAACACGATGGAGTCTGCTGGTAAACCCACCGCTGGCAACGCACCGCGACGTGCGCTGCTCATCTTTCCGATGGCCGCCTTGCTGAATTCGTTTTCGATGACGGCACTGCTCCTGGTGTTCGGCGTCGCCGGCCACTCGGAGATCGCTGCCAACATCGGCCTTGTCCAAGGCGCCACGCTTGCGCTCTTCTATGCGTTTTCCGCCAACGCGCGCAACCTGATTCTTGCCGATGGTTCCGGGTCGGCAGCGGCGCGCCTGCTAAGAACGCGTCTGTGGCTGCTTGTGCCTCTGTCCGCCACAGCCTATGTGCTCAGCGTTGGGGTCGGCGATGCAAGCGCTGCACTGGCCGTCGTGCTCATCCTTCGACGGGCATCGGAGTGGTTCGGCGAGATCGGCCTGGCACGCCACGAGCAGAAGCATCGGTTCGCCATCCCCGGCCAAACCATCATGGCGGAGTCCGGCGCGTTCATGCTGTGCCTGCTGCCACTCGTTCTTGACTGGAGCCTCGCGCTCTGCGCATTGCCTTGGGCCCTTGCTCCGCTCCTCGCGACACGCCAGGCGCAGCTCTCCCTCAGCAAAGACGGGGAGCGCTTCTCGCTGAAGACTCTGCTGCCCCACTTTGGCTCCACGGCCATCATCGGCACCAGCGTGTATGTCTTTCGTATCTCGATCGTGTTGCTCGCCGGCAAGGCGGCGGCGGGCGACCTCTTCACCGCCTTCGCCATCGGTGGCCTGATTCCGACCATCTACGGGCAGGCCTTGGCACCCACCCTGGCCCATCGCTATGGCAGCAACAAGCTGCCCAAGTGGCTGCTGCTGGTTCCGACCACCATGCTGCTGGCGGGCCTGGGATTGAGCGCAGTCGCGTGGATGCAACCGGCGTGGTTGAACGGCATGGGCCGTGCGCCCCTGTTCTGGATCACCGTGGGCCTATCGATCGCGGGTGGGGCACTCATGAGCGTGGCAGCGGCCATTCGGACCCGCCTCATCCAGCAAGCTGGCGGCGATGACGTCTTCGGCCCCGACCTGCTGGCCAATGTGCTGATCGCCACTTGCGTCCCGTTCCTCTTCTACGTCCTGGGACCCGGTGCGCTCGCGGGCTTGTATGGATTGAGCGGATGCCTCAGCCTGGCGTTCCTTGCTGGCGTGGGCTTGCGGCAGCGAAGCGCCTCCTTGACGCAATCGCGCATCGTCCCATGGTGTATTGCGTTCCTGCTGCTCGTCCCCGTCTTCGTTCAGATCAAAGGCGGCTTGTTCCGGGACCCGGCGTTCGTGTTCGATGCCGGCGGAAGCATCCTCAAACTGCCGCTGCCCTTGTCAATCCTGGCCCTGTTTTCGGGCATCGCGCTGCTGGGCAAGTACACCGCCGCACGCACCAGCATGGCCGTGCTGTTCTTTACGGCACTGCTTTTCGTGACCACCTCCCTCACGGTCGCGCAAGGCAATCCCGCGCAACAGGGGGCCAAGCTGATTCTGCTGGCCCAGTTTCTCCTGCCGATGTTTGGCCTGGTCCTCGGTCAGATGTTTGGCGCCTGTACACCGGCCACCGTGTTTGAACGCACCGCGCTGTGGGTGTTGCTGCTGATCCTGCCCGCCCAACTGCTTGCCACCTGGCTTCAGGGCTACACGCTGCTGCACCCGAAGGTGTTTTTCTTCAGCATTTACCAGCACCTTCAGTACGTCCCCATGGTCATCATCGCGCTGTTGATGATGACAAGCCAATCTTTGTGGGGTGCCAGCCTCAAGTACCGTGTCGGGTTGGCGATCTTGCTGCCCGTAGCGATGGTCTATGTCGTGGCTTCGCTTTCCTGGGGCGCGGTGCTAGGCACCGCGGTTTGCCTGTTGTGTTTTGCGCTAACGCACCTACGGCGGGTTCGCATCGGCCGCCGCGCTGGCGTAGCCATGGGCCTTGCCGCAGTGGTCGCAGTGGCTTACATCGCTTTGTCCGAAACGGGCGTGCTGTCGCGGTCGTTGAGCGACGAAAACGGGCCTCGGGATACCCTGCAATGGCACAACAAGTTGGCGCCGTACCTTGAAAGAGCGGAGACGACATCGCCCGCGGCTGGCGCAACCCGCATGACGCACTGGCGTTTCTATGCGGCGGGCATCGTTGAAACACCGAGGGCGTTTCTGCTGGGGCATGCGACGCCGCCCGACCGTGTGCTACACCCGAGCGCGCACAACTACTGGCTCGACGCGCTGTACAACTTCGGCTTCATCGCCATGTTGCCCTTGATTGTGCTGCTGCTCGGGACACTCGGCTGGTTGTGGCGACAACGGAGCGCGGTGTGGGACTCCCCCGTGCTGCTGGGCACCGCGATGGCGGCTCTTTACCTTTTGCTTTTCGAGAACATGCTAAAGGTTGGCATGCGCCAGCCGTATCCCGGCATCATCACGTTCTTTATTTGGGGCTTGCTGATCTCGCGCCTGAAACACCCTGTTGTGGACCCAAAGAAGCCAATGGCGACACAGGCATGAGGTTGCTTATCTTCAGCCAGTACGCTTGGCCCGAGGTGTTTGGCATCAATGCGCTGGCGCAGTCGCTGGCCCAACGGGGTGTGAAGGTGACCGTCTTGACGGGCCAGCCCAACTACCCCGAGGGCCGCGTCTTCGCGGGCTATCGGGCGACCCGGCTGACACGCGAAAAGTGGGGTGATGTCGACATACTGCGCGTGCCGCTGGCGCCACGCGGAAGAGGCGCCGCCCGCCTGGCCCTGAACTACCTGTCATTCATTCTCTCGGCCGGCCTGTTGGGCCCCTGGGCCTTGCGTGGCCGGTCGTTCGACGCGGTGCTGGTGTATGCGCCCTCGCCGCTGCTGCAGGCCCTGCCGGCCATAGCCATCGCCTGGTTGAAGCGGGCGCCACTGGCGGTGTGGGTGCAGGATCTCTGGCCCGAAAGCCTGTCCGCCACGGGTTTCATTCGCAATCAGCGCGTGCTGTCGGCCATACGCCAGGTTGTGCGCTTCATTTACCGGCACACCGACAGCATCCTCATCCCCTCGGAAGCATTCCGCGAACCGATCGCTGCCATCGCGCCAGAGCCTGCACGCATCCACTACTACCCGAACGCCTGGACGGGGGCAGACCTCGAGGCCCAGGCCAGCGAAGCGGCGCGCCAGCTGGCCAGCGAGATGGCCCAGGGCTTCTCCATCGCCTTCGCCGGCAACCTGGGCACCGCGCAGGCGCTGGATACCGTCGTGGACGCGGCACGCCGGCTGCAGGCCGCCGGCTCCCCGGTGCGCCTCTACCTGATCGGCAGCGGCAGCCTGTCCGATTGGCTGGCGCAACAGATGCATGAACACGGCCTGCGCAACCTGGTGCTGCCGGGGCGCTTCGCGCCAGCCGACATGCCCATCCTGTTGGCGGCCGCCTCGGCGGTGCTGCTGACCCTGCGCGACGAACCCATCTTCGCCTACACCGTGCCGAGCAAGCTGCAGGCCTACCTGGCCGCCGGCCGCCCCATCATCGCGGCCATCAACGGCGAAGGTGCGCGTCTGGTGCGCGAGGCCGATGCCGGTCTTGACTGCCCGGCCGGCGACGCTGCGGCACTGGCCGAGGCCGTGCAGACCATGCACGCGCTGGACGACAGGCGCCGTGCGGCAATGGGAGACAATGCCAGCCGTTACGCGGCCGCGCATTTCAGCCTGCCGACACTCACGGACAAGCTGATCGAGCACCTGAAACAACTGACCATGCAACACACCGCCCCCCCGCAGGAGACCTCCCGGTGAACGTACTGATCCTGGGCGGCACGGGCATGCTCGGCCATGCCATGTTCCACCTGCTGTCACAGACCCCCGGCCTGCAAACCTGGGCCACCGTGCGCTCGAGCGGGGCTCGGCGGCACTTTCCGCCCGCGCTGGCCGATCGCCTGGTCAGTGGAGTGGACGTGGAGAACGCCGACACGCTGAACCAGATTTTCGCGCGCGTGCGTCCGGACGTGGTCATCAATTGCATCGGCCTCATCAAGCAATTGGCGGCGGCCAATGATCCGCTGGCCGCGCTGCCGATCAACGCTCTGCTGCCGCATCGGCTCGCCCGCCTGTGCGACGTCGCCAAGGCTCGGCTGATCCACGTCAGCACCGACTGCGTCTTCTCCGGCCAGCGCGGCCACTATGTGGAGACCGACACGGCCGACGCTACCGATCTGTACGGGCGCTCGAAGCATCTGGGCGAGGTCGACTACCCCCACACCATCACTTTGCGCACCTCCATCATTGGCGAGGAGCTGCAGGGTGGCGCCAACGGGCTGGTCGGCTGGTTCCTGTCCCAGTCGGGCAGCGTCAAGGGCTTCACCCGGGCCATCTTCTCGGGCCTGCCCACCGTGGAGCTTGCGCGCGTCGTGCGCGACCACGTGCTGCCGCGCCCCGACCTGCACGGGCTCTACCACGTGGCCACGCGGGCCATCGCCAAGGCCGACCTTCTGGCGCTCGTAGCGTCCGCCTATGGCCGCCAGATCGAGATCGTGCCCGACGCCTCGCTGGTGATCGACCGCTCACTCGACGCGTCGAAGTTCCAGATGGCCACCGGCTACGTTGCACCCGACTGGCCGGCGTTGATCGCCGGCATGCGCCAATTCCACTCTCATACCTGATTCGACATGTTCTCCAATGGCGTCCTGATGATCACCGGTGGCACCGGTTCCTTTGGCAACGCGGTGCTGCAACGATTCCTCGACACCGATGTGCGCGAGATCCGCATCTTCAGCCGCGATGAGAAGAAGCAGGAAGACATGCGCATCGCGCTGTCGCACCCCAAGCTGAAGTTCTATATCGGTGACGTGCGCGACTACGACAGCGTGCACCAGGCCATGCATGGCGTGGACTTCGTCTTCCACGCGGCCGCGCTGAAGCAGGTGCCATCCTGTGAGTTCTATCCCATGGAAGCGGTGCGCACCAACGTGCTGGGTGCCGAGAACGTGATGAACGCGGCCATCGCGGCCGGGGTACGCCGCGTCGTCGTGCTGAGCACCGACAAGGCCGTGTACCCCATCAACGCCATGGGCATCTCCAAGGCCATGATGGAAAAGCTGATGGTGGCCAAGTCGCGCATGCGCGGCCCCGACGAAACCGTGCTCTGCGCCACGCGCTACGGCAACGTCATGGCCTCGCGCGGGTCGGTGATTCCCCTGTTCATCGACCAAATCAAGGCCGGCCAGGACCTCACCGTCACCGATCCCGCCATGACGCGCTTCCTGATGTCGCTGGAGGATTCTGTCGACCTGGTGCTGCACGCGTTCCAGCACGGCAGCCAAGGCGACATCTTTGTTCAGAAAGCCCCAGCGTCCACGGTGGGCGACCTGGCTCAGGCGCTGCTCGAACTGTTCAAGAGCCCGGCGACTGTGCGAATCATCGGCACCCGTCACGGTGAAAAACTCTATGAGTCGCTGCTGTCGCGCGAGGAAATGGGCAAGGCGGAAGACATGGGCCGCTACTACCGCGTTCCCTCGGACGATCGCGATCTCAACTACAACAAGTACTTCGTCGAGGGCGAAACCCGTGTGTCCGCACTGGAAGACTACACCTCGCACAACGCGGAGCGGCTCGATATCCCCGGCGTCAAGCAACTGCTGATGAAGCTGAACTACATCCAGGAGCGACTGCGTGCTTAAGGTCATGACCATCGTGGGCACGCGCCCCGAGCTGATCAAGATGTCGCGCGTCATCGCCGCTTTTGACGCGCACACCCGGCATGTGCTGGTGCACACCGGACAGAACTTCGACTACGAGCTCAACCAGGTCTTCTTCGACGACCTCGGCATTCGCAAGCCGGACCACTTCCTCGACGCCGCTGGCGAGAACGCCGCCCAGACCATCGCCCGAGTGATCGAGCGCGCAGATGCCGTCATGGCGCAGGAACAGCCCGATGCCGTGCTGCTGTATGGCGACACCAATTCCTGCCTCTCGGTGATCTCGGCCAAGCGGCGAAAAATCCCCGTGTTCCACATGGAAGCGGGCAACCGCTGCTTTGATCAGCGCGTGCCCGAAGAGTTGAACCGCAAGGTTCTGGACCACCTGAGCGACATCAACCTGGTCCTGACCGAGCACGCGCGCCGCTACCTGATCGCCGAGGGCATTCGGCCGGAAACCATCATCAAGACGGGCTCCCACATGCGCGAGGTGCTGGACCACTACCGCGACGGCATCGAACGATCCACCGTGCTCGAGCGCTTGAACCTGGAAGCCGGCCAGTACTTCATTGTCAGCACCCACCGCGAGGAAAACGTCGACAGCGAGGCCAACCTGGATGACCTGCTTGACACACTGAACGGCATTGCCGACAGCTTCGGCCTGCCGGTGGTGGTGTCGGTGCACCCCCGAACGCGCAAACGTCTGGATGCGATGGGCACGCGCCAACACCATCCGAAGATCCAGTTCCTCAAACCCTTCGGTTTCAACGACTACATCCACCTGCAGACGCGAGCACGCTGCACCATCTCTGACAGCGGCACCATCACCGAAGAGAGCGCTCTGCTGGGCTTTCCGGCCATCACCATCCGCAACGCGCACGAGCGACCCGAGGGTATGGACGCCGGCGTGTTGATCATGTCCGGGCTCAAGCGCGAGCGCGTCCTGGACGCCATCCGGGTCGTGACCAGCGACCCCGCCGGACCAGCGCGCCCGGTCAGCGACTACGAAACGCCGGCCGTGTCCACCCAGGTGCTGCGGGTCGTGCTCAGCTACGTGGACTACGTGAACCGAACCGTTTGGTCCAAGCCCGCGCTCCCATGAACACCGCCCCGGATGACATTCTGCTGACTGGAGCGACCGGATTTGTTGGACAGGCGCTGGACGCACGACTGCGGCGCGATGGCCATCGGGTGCTGGGTACAGCGCGTCGATCTGGCCAGCTCGCGTCGGGCACGCCCATCGCAGCCATGGAGTTGACGCCCGACCAGGACTGGTCCGGTTGCCTGGTCCACAAGCGCGCCGTCGTTCATTTGGCTGCGCGCGTGCATGTGATGGACGAACAGGCCGCCGATCCTCTGGCGGCCTTTCGCCTGGCCAACACCGCCGGCACCCTGAACTTGGCCCGCCAAGCGGCGGCCGTCGGCGTACGGCGCTTCGTCTTTGTCAGCAGCATCAAAGTCAATGGTGAACAGACGCCCCCGGGAGGCGCCTTCCGATTCGACGATGTGCCGGCCCCGCTCGATCCTTACGGCGTATCCAAGCGCGAGGCAGAAGACGGCTTGCGCGAACTGGGTGCCTCCAGCGGCATGGAAATCGTGATAGTCCGACCACCCCTGGTGTATGGCCCTGGCGTAAAGGCCAATTTCGCGGCCCTCATGCGCGCTGTGCGAAGCGGCTGGCCGCTGCCGCTGGGCGACGTGACGGCGAACCGCCGAAGCTTGGTCGCGCTGGACAATCTGGTGGACCTGCTGGCGCATTGCATCCACCATCCCGCAGCGGCCGGCCAGACCTTCCTGGCCAGCGATGGCGAGGATCTGTCCACGGCCGAGCTGCTCAAGCGCATGGGCCAGGCCCTGGGTCGCCCCGCACGCCTGCTGCCGGTGCCGGTCTCGCTGCTGGGAATCGGCGCAGCGCTCGTGGGCCGACGCGCCGTGGCCCAGCGGCTGCTGGGCAGCCTGCAGGTCGACATCGCGCACACCCGCAACACCCTGGGGTGGGCGCCTCCCGTATCGGTAGACGAGGGCCTTCGCCGCGCCGCAATGGGGCTTCCAACATGAGCAAGCGATTGTTCGACCTTGCGCTGGGCGTACCGGCGGCGCTGCTGCTGCTGCTGCCCGTCGCGTTCATCGCGCTCGCGGTGCGCCTCACCTCCCCCGGCCCCGCGCTCTACTGGAGCGACCGCGTGGGCCGACGCAACCGCCTCTTTCGCATGCCCAAGTTCCGCAGCATGCGCACCGACACCCCTGCGGTGGCCACCCATCTGCTCGACGACCCGGCGCGCTGGTTGACGCCCATCGGCCCCTTCCTGCGCAAGACCAGCCTGGACGAGCTGCCGCAACTCTGGAGCATCCTCAAGGGCGACATGAGCTTTGTCGGCCCGCGGCCGGCGCTGTTCAACCAGGACGACCTGATTGCCCTGCGCACCGAAGCGGGCGTGCACGAACTCGTTCCCGGGCTCACCGGGTGGGCGCAAATCAATGGCCGCGACGAGCTGCCCATTCCACAGAAGGTCGCCCTGGATATCGAGTATCTTCGGCGCCGGAGCTTGGCTTTCGATCTGCGCATCCTCTGGCTCACGGCCGTGAAGGTGCTGCGGCGCGAGGGCGTGCAGCACTGACCCATCGGACACCCAGGGAGACAAGGTCGAATGAGCCAGCCGATGCCGCTCGTCATCGTTGGAGCCGGCGGCCATGGCCGCAGCGTGCTCGAGCTCGTGCGCCTGGACGGCCGCTACGAGATCCAGGCCTTCCTCGATGACCAACAACCCGCCGGCACGGATGTGATGGGCGTACCCGTCTGGGGCCCGACGGCCCTGCTCGACCAATTGCCCGCCCGCGGCGTCCCCTCGGTGCATGTGGCCATCGGCCACAACCGCACCCGCCAGACGCTCTGCGCGCGCGCGCGCGCGGCCGGGCTCGAACTGGCCACGCTCGTGCACCCCCGCGCCTTCGCCTCGCCCAGCGCCGTGTTGGGCGCCGGAACGGCGCTCATGGCCTGCGCCGTGCTCGGCACGCAGGCCCGACTGGGCGAAGGCGCCATCGTGAACGTCGGCGCCGTGGTCGACCACCACGCGCAGGTCGCGAATTTCGGCCACCTCGGCGCCAATGCCACCATGGCCGGCGGCAGCACCATCGGCGAGCGGGCCTGGCTGCAAGCCGGCGCCGCCCTCGGCTATGGGGTGCACCTGCCCGACGACACCATCGTCGCCCCGGGCGAGGGCCGTTCATGAACGACGTGCAACCCCGATCGGGCGGCCACGCCGACGAGGGCCTGGCCGGCGCCTTGCTGCACATGCCGCGGATGCTGAAGCGGGCATTCGCGGTAGCCGTCGACGTGGCCTTGTGCGTGCTCGCCGTCTGGGTCGCCCTGTACCTGCGGCTGGAGGTCTGGCTGCGCCTGGAGATGCCTTACCTCTGGGCCGTGATCGGCTCGGTGCCAATGGCCATCCCCCTCTTCGCCCGCTTCGGCCTGTACCGCGCCATCTTCCGCTACGCCGGCTGGAACGCCATGCTCAGCCTGGGCCAGGCCATGGCGCTCTATGGCCTGTTCTACGCCACGGTCTTCACCGCCATCGGCGTGCCCGGCGTGCCGCGCTCGGTGGGCGTGATCCAGCCCCTGCTGCTGTTCATCTTCATCGGCCTCAGCCGCCTGTTCGTTCGCGTCTGGCTGGGCGGCCTGTACCGCAAGGTGCTGATGCGCAAGGAGCTGCCCGGCGTGCTGATCTACGGTGCCGGCACCGCCGGCCGACAGCTGGCCGCCGCGCTGGCGCGCAGCCCCGAACACCGGCTGCTCGGCTTCATCGACGACGACCCGGCCCTGCAGGGCAATAGCCTGGACGGACGCAATGTCTACCGGCCGGACAAGCTGCGCGAACTGGTGACCACCATCGGCGCCACCGACGTGCTGCTGGCCCTGCCCTCGGCCTCGCAGAAGCGCCGGCGCGAGATCCTCGAATCGCTGCGACCCCTGCCCTTGCACGTGCGCACCCTGCCCGGCATGTCCGACCTCGCCTCGGGCCGCGTCAACCTCAGCGACCTGCGCGAGCTCGACATCGAGGACCTGCTGGGTCGCGAGCCCGTGACGCCCGACCCCGCCCTGCTGGACAAGCTGATCCGCGATCAGGTGGTCGCCGTCACGGGCGCGGGCGGCAGCATCGGCAGCGAGTTGTGCCGCCAGATCGCCTCGCTGCGGCCTCGCACCCTGCTGCTCATCGAACAGAGCGAATACGCCCTGTACGCCATCCACCAGGAACTCATGCAGCGGGTGGACACCGACGCCATGGAGGTCGTTCCGCTGCTGGCTTCCGTCCAGGACGAGGACCGCATGGGCCAGATCCTCAAGGCCTGGCAGCCGCACACGCTCTACCACGCCGCCGCCTACAAGCACGTGCCGCTGGTGGAGCACAACGCGGTGCAGGGCCTGCGCAACAACGTCTGGGGCACCTGGGTCACGGCCCAGGCCGCGCTGGACGCCGGCGTGCGCCACATGGTGCTCATCAGCACCGACAAGGCCGTGCGCCCCACCAACATCATGGGCGCCAGCAAGCGCCTGGCCGAGCTGGTGCTGCAGGCCTTGGCCGAGCGGCACGCCGCCCGCACCGTGTTCAGCATGGTGCGCTTCGGCAATGTGCTGGGCTCCAGCGGCTCGGTGGTGCCGCTGTTTCGCGGGCAAATCGCCGCCGGCGGGCCCGTCACGGTCACGCACCCCGACATCACGCGCTTCTTCATGACCATCCCCGAGGCGGCGCAGCTCGTCATCCAGGCCGGCGCCATGGCCGAGGGCGGCGACGTCTTCGTGCTCGACATGGGCGAGCCGGTGCGCATCGTCGACCTCGCCCACCGCATGGTCGAACTCTCCGGCCTGCAAGTGAAAAACGAGCAGCAGCCCTGGGGCCAGATCGAGATCCAGATCACCGGCCTGCGGCCCGGTGAGAAGCTCTACGAGGAACTGTTGATCGGCGACAACCCGCTGCCCACGCAACACCCGCGCATCCTGCGCGCCCAGGAAGCGCTGCTCCCCCCCGACACGCTGCTGGGCCTGCTGGAAGCCCTGGACACCGCCATGCGGTCCAACGACGTCAACGCCATTCGCGCGTTGCTGCAGCAGGCGGTGCAGGGCTACCAGCCGGCGGGCGAGGTGGTGGATTGGCTGCACACCGATCCACAGGCCCCGCTCGCACCCACCGGGTCGGCCTGAACAAAAAAAAGCCACCTTTCGGTGGCTTTGCCAAGTCCTCGAGAGGACGTCGTTGGGAGACCTGATCAATCCGGTGTCTCGGGCCTGGTCAGATATGCGGCAGGCACATACCTCGGCTCTGAACGGGTGTCGTGACAGCAACTGCTGAATTCTCACGGGTCTCCCACGCCGATGGCATCCCCAATTTGGGGGAAGCAGGCGGCGTCACCCTGGAACCGAACGGCCGTTCAGGCCGGCAACGTGACCACAAACCGTGCCCCGCCGCCCGGCCGGTCCTCGCAGCGCACCGCGCCCCCATGGCGTTCGACGATCGTTCGCACCAGCGCGAGGCCCAGGCCGACGCCGCCTTCGCGCTCGCTGGCGCCCGGCAGGCGGTAGAAGGGCTCGAAGATGCGCTCGCGCAGCTCGGGCGGCACGCCCGGCCCGTGGTCGTCCACCGTCAGCACCGCCGTGCGCGATCGGCCACTCTCGCGCACGCTCAGGCCCAGCCGCACCTCGGCATCGGCCTTGCCCGCACCGCGGCCATAGCGGCGCGCGTTCTCCAGCAGGTTGCGCAGCACGCGGCGCAGCAGTTTGGCGTGGCCATGCACCACCACCCCGCCCGCGGCCGGCGCTGCCTCGAGTTCGGCCCCGGCGCGCGCACACTCCTCGGCGGCCAGGCCCAGCAGGTCCACCTCTTCCTCCGGGCCCAGCGCGGCCGGGTCGGAGGGATCGCTCAGGTCGAGCCGGCTCGCCAGCAGGATCTCATCGATGAGCTGGTCCAGCTCGTCGATGCTGCGCGCGATCTCGGCGCGCTGGGCCTGCTGGCTGGGGTCGCTACCGATCAGCGCCAGCCCCATGCGGATGCGCGCCAGCGGTGAGCGCAGCTCGTGCGAGGCATTGGCCAGCAGGCGCTTGTGCGACTGCAGCAGCGTCTGCACACGCTCGGCCGCCACGTTGAAGCGCTTGGCCAGGAAAGCCACCTCGTCCTGCCCATTCACCGACAGGCGCGTGGACAGGTCGCCCGCACCCCAGCGCTCCACGCCCTTCTGCAAGGTCTCCAGGCGCTTGGTGAGGCGGCGCACGATGGGATAGGCCCCCAATGCCACCGCCAGGGCCACCAGGCCGAGCAGCCAGGCGAAGCCGGCGGGCGTGAGCAGCCAGGCCGGCGCCCGGCTGCCCGGGTTGGAGGGCGCGCCGCGGTTGGAGAACGGCAGCATCACGTACAGCTTCTCGCCGTCCCGCATGATCACCTCGAAGCGCCAGCCCTCGCCGGGGATGCGCTCGGCCCGCGCGGGCGCATCGCCCAGCACGTCGCCCGCGGTGTTCTCCACGATGATGGTGCGCATCACGCGCGCTTCGCGCTCCTCGCGGTCACGCTCCAGGGTCTGCTGCCACAGCCAGCCCACCACCAGCGTGAGCACGGTCACGGCGGCCACCACCGCCAGCCAGATGCGCAGGTACAGGCGTTGGCCGAACAGCGACAGGCTCACCGGGCTCAGTCTTGCTGCTTGGCGAACACGTAGCCCACGCCGCGCACCGTGAGGATGCGCTTGGGGTTCTTGCTGTCCGCCTCGATGGCGCCGCGGATGCGCCCGATGTGCACGTCAATCGAGCGGTCGAAGGCCTCCAGCTCGCGGCCGCGCACGGCTTCCATGATCTGGTCGCGCGTGAGCACGCGTCCCGCTCGCTCGGCCATGGCCACGAGCAGATCGAACTGGTAGGACGTGAGCTCCGCCGGCTGGTCGGCCACGGTGACGGTGCGCGCGTCGCGGTCGATCTCCAGCGAACCGAAGCGCATGACCGGCGTGGCGCGGCTGCCGCCGTTGCCCCCGTTTTCGGCGCGGCGGCGCAGCACGGCGCGCACGCGCGCCAGCAGCTCGCGCGGCTCGAAGGGCTTGGGCAGGTAGTCGTCGGCCCCCAGCTCCAAGCCAATGACACGGTCCATCGGGTCGCCCTTGGCGGTGAGCATGAGCACCGGCACGCGCGCCTGCGCGGTGCTCAGCGAGCGGATGCGCCGGCACACCTCCAGGCCGTCGATGCCGGGCAGCATCAGATCGAGGATGACCAACTCGGGTTGCACCAGCGGCAATTGCTCCAAGCCACTTTCGCCGTCGGCGGCGTGGGCCACCGCGAAGCCCGATTGCCCCAGGTACTCCTGCACCATCTGGGCCAGCCGGGCGTCGTCCTCGATCATCAGCAGGTGGGCGGTCGTCATGCGGTTCAGTGTAGCGGTGGCTGCCGGAGCGGCCGATGCTGCACCCGCGGGATGAACCGGCCTTGCGCTGCACGTAAAGTTGGGTAAATCATGGTGCTCTCCATGTCCGCCGCCCGGTGACCATCCCCGCCCCCGCCATGCCCCTGTCCATGCCGACGACCGCCGCCAACACCCTGGACGCGCTGCTCGCGCAACGCGCCCAGATCCATCCCCGCCACCTCGCTCTGCGCTGGGACGGCGGCGATCCGCAGTGGCAGTCCCTCGATTACGCCACGCTGGCGCAGCGCGCCCGGGTGCTGGCGCAAGCCCTGCCGGTGGAGCGCGGCCTGCGCGTGGCCTGGCTGGGCTTCAACCACCCCGCACAGATCGCCCTGCTGTTCGCACTGGCCCGGCGCGGCGCCCTGCTGGTGCCGCTGAACCACCGCCTGGCGCCCGCCGAGTGGGCCGCCGTGCTGAACGACAGCGCCCCCGTGTTGCTGGTGCACGACGAGGCCTTTGCCGAACCGGCCCGCGCGCTGGCCGCCGCGCACGGCCTCGCGGCGATGCCCGTGGAGGCCCTGGAGAGCGGCGACGAGCCGCCCACCGAGCCCCCGGACGGCCACGCGCCCCATGAGGGCGGCCCGGACGACCCGGTGCTGCTGGTCTACACCTCGGGCACCACCGGCCAGCCCAAGGGGGCGGTCCACACCCAGGCCAACCTGCTCGCCAACATGGCCATCGCCGCGCAGGTGCAGGAGATCACCGAGCGGGACACGGTTCTCACCGCGCTGCCGCTGTTCCATGTGGGCGGCCTGTGCATCCAGACGCTGCCCGCGCTTTCGCGCGGCGCCACCGTGCTGCTGCACCGCCGCTTCGACCCCGGCGCCGTGTTCGACGCCCTGGCCGCCTCGCGCCCCACGCTGACGCTGCAGGTGCCCGCCACGCTGCAGGCCCTGGTGCAGCACCCGCGCTGGGCCCGGGCCGACCTGTCCTGCCTGCGCGCCCTCTGGGCGGGTTCCAGCCTGCTGCCGGCCGACCTGCTGCGGGCCTGCCACGCGCGCGGCCTGCCGGTGTGCAACGTCTACGGCAGCACCGAGACCGGCCCGTTCTCCATCGCCCTCGGCCCGGCCGAGGCCATGGACCACGTGGGCTCCTGCGGCTGGCCCGCGCCGGGCGTGGAGATCCGGCTCGTCGGCGCCGATGGGGAGCCCGTGGCGCGCGGCCGCGTGGGCGAGATCTGCGTGCACGGCCCCAACGTGGTGGGGCTGTATTGGCCCGACATCGCCGCGCTGGACGCCGAGGGCTTCTTCCACAGCGGCGATCTGGCGCGCCAGGACCCCGACGGCAGCTATGTGGTGGTGGGCCGCGCCAAGGACATGATCATCTCGGGCGGCGAGAACATTTACCCGGCCGAGATCGAGCAGCTGCTGGCCGAGCACCCCTGGGTGGCCGAGTGCGCCGTGGTGGGCCGCCCCGACGAGCGCTGGGGAGAGGCCTGCGTGGCCGTGGTGGTGCTGCGCGAGACCGCCCCCGAGGACTGGCAGAGCGGCGTGTCCGCCGCGCTGGAGGGCCGCCTGGCGCGCTACAAGTGGCCGCGGCACTGGCACCGCGTCGACGCCTTGCCGCGCACCGCGCTGGGCAAGGTCGTCAAGCCGGCGATCCGGGCCTGGCTGGTGAGTCAGCGCTAGGGGCCGCCGCGGCAGCGGACGGCGCCGGCAGCCAGCGCGTGGCCAGCCAGATCAGCAGCAGCACCGGCAGGCCCAGCAGGGCCGTGCCGATGAAGAAGGGCGTGTAGCCGAAGTGGTCGACGAAGGCGCCCGAGTACCCCGCCACCCACTTCGGCGCCAGCAGCATCATGGAGCTGAACAGCGCGTACTGCGTGGCCGAGTAGCTCACGTTCGTGAGGCCGGAGAGAAAGGCGATGAAGGCCGCGGAGGCCACGCCCGCGCTCAGGTTGTCGGCCGAGATGACCAGGATCAGCGCCGCCAGGCTCGCCGTCTGGCCGGAGAGCCAGGCGAACAGCAGGTTGCTGGCGGCCGACAGCACCGCGCCCAGCATGAGCACGCGCATCACGCCCAGGCGCATGGACAGCGCGCCGCCGATGAAGGCGCCCAGCAGGGTCATGATGACGCCGTAGACCTTGCTCACCGCGGCCACCTGGTCCTTGGTGTAGCCCATGTCCACGTAGAAGGGGTTGGCCATGATGCCCATCACCACGTCGCTGATGCGGTAGACGCCGATCAGCGCCAGCACCAGCACCGCGTGCTTGCCGTAGCGGCGCAGAAAGTCGGCGAAGGGCTCGATCAGGGCGGTGCGCAGCCACTCGCGGAAGTCGCGCGCGGGCGGCAGCTCCACGCGCACGGGTTCGCGCGAGAACAGCACGGTGAGCACGCCCACGGCCATGCTGGCGGCCATCGCCAGGTAGGCCGTGGACCAGGCGCCTTGCTGGTAGCCACCGCCCGCGGTTTCGGCGCGCGCGGCCAGCCACAGCACGCCGGCGCCGGCCCAGATCATGGCCAGGCGGTAGCCCGTCTGGTAGGTGGCGGCCAGCGCGCCCTGGCGCTGGGTGTCGGCCGATTCGATGCGAAAGGCGTCCAGCGCGATGTCCTGCGTGGCCGAGGCGAAGGCCACCGCCAGGGCGCACCAGACCACGGCGTCCAGCCCGGCGCGCGGGTCGACCAGCGCCATGCCCACCAGCCCCGCCACGATGGCCAGTTGCGAAAGCAGCAGCCAGCTGCGGCGGCGCCCCAACGCGCGCGTCAGCAGCGGGATCGGCAGCCGGTCCACCAGCGGCGCCCAGCACCACTTGAAGCCGTAGGCCAGGCCCACCCAGCTCAGGTAGCCAATGGTGGTGCGGTCGATGCCGGCCTCACGCAGGCGAAAGCTCAGCGTGCCCAGCACCAGCAGCAGCGGCAGGCCGGCCGAGAAGCCGAGCGCGAACATGCGCAGGCTGGCGGGTTCAAGGTAGACGCGCAGCGTCTGGGCCCACGACAGGCGTTGATCGGCGGCGGGCGTGGGCGGGTTGGCGTCGGTCGGCATGCGATGGATGGTGGAAGGCCGTCACGCAGGCGCGCGCGGCTTTGCCTATTATTCGCCCATGTGCTTCCTCTGCGACCTCAAGACCCGTGACCCCGCCCCGCCCCGCGCCGAAACGGTGTGGTCGGCGCGCCGCGCCTTCGTGCTCGCCGCCGGTGCGGCCGCCGCCGCGCCGGCGCTCGCGCAGGTCGACGTCGGGCAAGGCTCGGCCCTGCGCAACCTGGTGCCCGCCGAGGAGCTGGAAAACGCCGCCACCCAGCAGTACGGCCAGATGATGGCCGAGGCCAAGGCCAAGGGCGCGCTGGTGGCCGGCGGCGACCCGCAGGTCCTGCGCCTGCGCAACATGGCGCAGCGCCTCATTCCGCATTCGCCGCAGTGGAACAAGCGCGCCACGCGCTGGCAGTGGGAGGTCAACCTCATCCGCAGCGAGCAGATCAACGCCTTCTGCATGCCCGGCGGCAAGATCGCCTTCTACACCGGCATCCTCGACAAGCTCAAGCTCAGCGACGACGAGGCCGCGATGATCATGGGCCACGAGATGGCGCACGCCCTGCGCGAACACGCGCGCTCGCGCGTGGCCAAGACCAACGCCACGGGCATCGGGCTGTCCATCGCCGCGCAGCTGCTGGGGCTGGGCCAGCTCGGCGACGTGGCGGCCAACCTGGGCACGCAGCTGCTGAGCCTGAAGTACAGCCGCGACGACGAAACCGAGGCCGATCTGGTGGGCCTGGAGCTCGCGGCGCGCTCGGCCTACCAGCCGCGCGCGGCCGTCACGCTGTGGCAGAAGATGGCCGCGGCCGGCGGCGGCGCGGCGCCGGGCTTCCTGTCCACCCACCCGACAGGCCCGGAGCGCATCCGCCAGCTCGAGGCCAACGTGCCCAAGGTGCAGGGCCTGTACGAACAGGCCCGCAAGGGCTGAGGCTCAGGCCCGCTCGCCCACGAAGGGGTTGGAGCGCCGCTCCTGCCCGAAGCGGCCCTCGGGCCCGTGCCCGGGGATGAACACCGTCTCGTCCCCCATGGGCCAGAGCCGCTCGCGGATGCTGGCCAGCAGTTGCGCGTGGTTGCCGCCCGGGAAGTCCGTGCGGCCGATGCTGCCCACGAACAGCACGTCGCCCACGAAGGCGCGCTGCGCGTCCTTCGAATGGAACACCACATGCCCCGGCGTGTGGCCCGGGCAGTGGCGCACCGCGAGTTCACACCGGCCGATGCGCACCGTGTCGCCATCGACCAGCCAGCGCGTGGGCGTGAAGGTCTCGGCCGGCGGGAAGCCGAACATCGCGCCCTGCTGCGGCAGGGCGTCGATCCAGAAGCGGTCGCCCTCGTGCGGGCCCACGATGGGCAGCGACTGGCGCCGCGCCAGCTCGGCCGTGGCGCCCGCGTGGTCGATGTGCGCGTGCGTGAGCCAGATGGCCTTGAGTGCGACGCCCAGGCGCCGCGCCTCGTCCAGCAGTGTGTCCAGGTCGCCGCCCGGGTCGATGACGGCGGCCTCCATCGTCTCGTCGCACCAGACGATGGAGCAGTTCTGGGCAAAGGCGGTGACGGGAATGGTGCGGTAGCGCAGCATCGCTCAGCGCCTCCCTCGGACGTCGACGCGCTGGTCGATGGCGCCGAACAGGGCGTCGGACGGGTCCGCGCCAACCGCCTCGATGGTGACGCGGTCCCCGTGGCGCAGGTAGCGCGGCAGATCGGCCTCGGGCGCGCCACCCAGCTGCGCCCGCACGCGGGCCTCGGTGATGCAGGCGCTGCCCGAGTGCGGGTCGGCGTTGCTGATCGTGCCGGCGCCGACGATGCTGCCCGCGCCCAGGTCGCGCGTGCGCGCCAGGTGCTCGATGATCTGCGGGAAGTTGAAGACCGTGTCCTCGTTGGCCGCGGGCTCGCCGAACCAGTCGCCGTTGAGGCGGATGCGCACCCGCAGGTCGGGCATGCCGTCCTTCCAGGCGGCGCCCAGGGCCGCGGGGGTCAGCGCAATGGGGGCGAAGCTGGTGGCCGGCTTGCTCTGGTAGAAGCCGAAACCCTTGGCCAGTTCGCTGGGAATGAGGCCACGCAGCGAGACGTCGTTGAGCAGCACGACCAGGGCGATGCAGCCGCCCGCCTGGGCCGCCGTGGTGCCCATGGGCACGTCCGTCGTCACCACGGCGATCTCCGCCTCCAGGTCGATCTGGTGCGCCTCGTCGACCGCGACGATGGGGTCTTCGGGACCGATCATCCCGTCCGAGCCGCCCTGGTAGACCAGGGGTTCTTCCTCGTAGCGCGGCGGAATGGGCTCCTGGCGCCACTGGTAGATCAGGCGGGCGTGGTTGCGGTAGACCGAGGCGTCGGCCCACTGGAACGCGCGGGGCAGCGGGGCCATGCAGGCGGATGCCTCGAACGGCGCCGCCGCGGCCCAGCCGCTGGCGTCCAGCCCGCGCCGCTGCTGGTCCAGCGCGGGGGCCAGGGCGGCCCAGTCGTCGAGCAGGGCCTGCAGGGTGCGGGCGGGGCCCGCGGCCGGCGCCCAGCGCCGGGCGTCGGGGCTGACGAGCATGAGTTCGCCGTCGCGGGTGCCGTTCTTTCGCGTGGCCAGGCGCAGGGGGAAGTCGGTCATGGGTGGCTTGTCTTTGATCGGGGCATGCGCGCACCGCGGGCCGGCGGCCCGGGCGCGGTGGCCCTCTCAGAGCGTGAAGTCGTAGCCGATGGTGATCGGCGCGTGGTCCGAGAAGCGCTGCGCCTTGTAGATGGCCTCGGTGCGCGCATGCGCGGCCATCGCCGGCGTGGCCAGGTGGTAGTCCAGCCGCCACCCCACGTTGTTGGCCCAGGCCTGGCCGCGGTTGCTCCACCACGTGTAGCAGGCGTCGGTGGTGTCGGGCTGCAGCTGGCGGTAGACGTCGATCAGGCCCACCTCGGCGAACAGCTGGGTCATCCAGGCCCGCTCCTCGGGCAGGAAGCCGCTGTTCTTCTGGTTGCTGCGCCAGTTCTTCAGGT
>VFQQ010001260.1_pt1 | contig 37170 bp, 20 predicted proteins | sample 3512341 | NCBI WGS metagenome assembly VFQQ01 (sample SAMN10412373, study PRJNA504923) | tailings metagenome | isolation source: Relicate 2 Philex TSF1 revegetated site | place: Philippines: Tuba, Benguet | collected 2017-08-29 | reverse complement strand
TACATTAAAAAAACAAAAAAAAAAAAAAAATCAAAAAAAAAGCAAAAAAAAGCAAGAGCTTAAAGAAAAAAACAAAGATATTAAAAATGTTGAGTTGTAGAAAAGTTTTTCTAGTTCTAGTGTTGTTGAAAATTCTATTTGAAGAATTCATTTCAACGTTTTATCAAAAACGTATATTGAAAGCACTTTTTTCGTTGAAATGTTTTCTTTAAAGATTTTATATCAATAAAAAACAAACCTTTCAATATTCTTTTTTGTTTTATTTCAGCTGTTGTTTTTTTTATTGATCCTCCGGTGGTGGCTTATTTTTTTCTATACGATAGAAAAAAGCAATGGAAAGACCAAAGAAAAAGCACCGAAAAGATTAAAAAAAAAGCAACAATCATTGGACACTCCTTAATTACTTTTTTTTCATCCATTCTACCGCTTGTCAATATAAACATAAAGAAACGTTCTAAAGAATACAAAAAAAAAGCTCTTTTAAAAAAAGAAAGCATTTTTTTATTTTAGAATCTAAAACAAGTGTTTACTAAGTAAACGCTTGTTTTAGATTCTAAAATAAAACCAAAAGGAAAAAATGGACTTTTTATCCAAATTTACCAGAAGTAGATGCAATAACGAAAGCTGCGTATGTGAACACGTAACCAACCGAGAAGTGAGCTAAACCTACAAGACGAGCTTGAACGATAGAAAGAGCAACTGGTTTGTCTTTCCAATAAACTAAATTTGCTAAAGGTGTTTTTTCGTGAGCCCATACTAGTGTTTCGATAAGTTCTTGCCAGTACCCTCTCCAAGAGATTAAGAACATGAAACCTGTAGCGTAAACTAAGTGGCCTAAAAGAAAAGTCCAAGCCCAAACCGATAAACTATTCATACCAAATGGGTTATATCCATTAATCAATTGTGATGAATTTAACCATAAATAGTCACGTAACCAACCCATTAAATAAGTTGAAGATTCATCAAATTGTGATACGTTTCCTTGCCATAACGTTAAGTGTTTCCAATGCCAATAAAACGTAACCCAACCAATAGTGTTTAACATCCAGAAAACCGCAAGGTAGAAAGCGTCATATGCGGAAATATCACAAGTTCCTCCACGACCAGGACCATCACAAGGGAAGCTATAACCAAAATCTTTTTTATCCGGCATTAATTTTGATCCACGTGCATCTAAAGCACCTTTCACAAGAATTAATGTTGTTGTGTGTAAACCTAAAGCGATAGCATGGTGAACTAAGAAGTCACCAGGACCAATCGTTAAGAATAAAGAGTTTTGATTATTGTTAATAGCATCTAACCAACCAGGAAGCCATAAAGTTTGACTTGCCGATGAAGCAGAGCTCGATGATGATGATAATAATAAATCAAAACCATAGAAAGCTTTTCCGTGAGCTGCTTGAATCCATTGTGCAAAAACTGGTTCAATTAAGATTTGTTTTTCTGGAGTCCCGAAGGCTTGCATAACATCATTATGAACATAAAGACCTAAAGTATGGAATCCTAAGAATAAAGAAACCCAACTTAAGTGCGAAATAATTGCTTCTTTGTGATCTAACATTCTTGCAAGAACGTTTCCTTTGTTTTGTTCTGGATCATAATCACGAATCCAGAAAATAGCACCGTGAGCAAAAGCACCACACATAATAAAACCAGCAATATATTGGTGATGTGTATATAAGGCTGCTTGAGTAGTAAAATCATTTGCTAAAAATGCATACGGCGGTAACGAGTACATGTGTTGTGCAACTAAAGAACAAATTGTCCCAACAGAAGCTAAAGCTAATCCTAATTGGAAGTGTAAAGAGTTGTTTACAGTATCAAATAACCCTTTGTGTCCAGCTCCAAGACGACCACTCGGAGCAACGTGTGCATCTAAAATCGCAGACATTCTATGTCCAATACCAAAGTTTGTACGATACATGTGTCCAGCAATAATGAAAATAACAGCAATCGCTAAATGGTGGTGAGCCATGTCTGTTAACCAAAGACTTTGAGTTTGCGGATGGAAACCACCTAAGAAAGTTAGAATAGCTTCACCTGCACCATCAGAAGTTCCGAAAACATGACTTGCTGAATCAGGATTTTGTGCATAAGCAGCCCAGTTTCCTGTCCAAAACGGAGTTAAACCTTGTGGGTGAGGTAATTGTGTTAAGAAATTATCCCAACCTACATGTTTTCCGCGAGATTCAGGAATAGCAACGTGAACTAAGTGACCTGTCCAAGCTAATGAACTTACGCCGAATAATCCAGATAAGTGGTGATTTAAACGAGATTCAGCATCTTTAAACCAAGATAAAGATGGTTGAAAACTCGGTTGTAAATGTAACCAACCTGCAAATAAGAAAACAGCAGAAACTAAAGCTAAGAAAACAGAACCAATGTATAAATCTTGGTTTGTTCTCATACCAATCGTGTACCACCATTGATAAACACCTGATGTAGAAATATTCACTGGGCCTGAAGCTCCACCGCGTGTAAATGCTTCTACAGCTGGTTGACCAAAATGTGGATCCCAAATTGCGTGAGCAATCGGTCGAACATGAATTGGATCTGCTCCCCATTGTTCGAAATTTCCTTGCCATGCAACATGGAATAAGTTTCCAGATGTCCATAGAAAAATAATAGCTAATTGTCCGAAATGAGACGCGAAAATCCTTTGGTACAGATTTTCTTCTGTCATACCATCATGACTTTCAAAGTCATGTGCTACAGCAAGACCAAACCAAATACGACGAGTTGTTGGATCTTGTGCTAAACCTTGGCTAAATTTAGGAAACAACTTTGTTGCCATAGTTTTATTTTATCCTAATTTGCTCAAATATTTGCAAAGCGAACTTTGCATTCGAAAGTTTTTTCAGTGATGCCATGAAAATTTTTCCCCATTCTCTTTCGTTTTATGTTTTTTTCATGCTTTTTGACAAGAAAGAAGAAAATCAGAAAAAAATCAACTCTAAAAGGGAATATCGATAAAGAAAAAAATCCTCAAAAATCATTTTCATAAATAGAAAACTCAAGTACTACGCACTTGTTCATCCGTTTATTGTTTTTTGATTGTCTATTTTTTAAATATTTTATTCTTTTATTTTTTTTATTTTTGGCAAGCGAAGCAGGTTTTTTTTCTCCTTTGGAGAAAAAAAAACTTCTTTTTCCGCTTCAGTTGTTGCTATCCTTCTTTCTTTGGATCGACGAAAGCCACGAAAACACAAAAAAAGAAGCGTCCATCTTTGCTTGGGCCTTTTCCGTTTTTGGGTTTTTTGCCCTTTTTTTCTTTTTATTAAAAGACTAAAGTTTTTAAAAAATAAAAACACAAGGCGTATCTCACAACGTATAGAAAACATACAAAAAAAGAAAAACAGGAAGAAAAAACAAAAAATAAATATTACGTAAAATTCGTATAATCCTAAAATAAAAAAATTTTTAATAATTTTTCAAATCCTTCAAAAAACTAAAAAATTCTATGTATTGAAGTGTTTTCCTTTTTTTAGTTTATGATTCTGCTGTAGAAAATTCTTTCTTTTTCTTCTTTTTTATTAGAATTTTTCTTTTTATTAGGCTTAATGTTTATACTTCACAAATCTTTTTTTTGGTTTTGATTGATAAAAAAGCAATAACTTTAAACAAAATTTTTTGTTTGCTCATACATTAACAAAAATGATTTGTTCGATTTTTTTTTGAATATTATTTTATCATTTTTTTATACTTTTTTAAGAATTTTAAATATTTTTTTCTTATTTTTTCTTAAATTTGTATGAAAAAGATAAATTCTTTTTTCACCTAAGAACTTTGTTCTGAAAAAAAAAATCTTTTCTTCTTGAAGTTTTTTATTGAATTTTTAGCCTTAAAAAAATTTCAATTCTCAGTTTTTATTTCCTCTTAAATTTTCTAAAAACCACTTTTTGGTGTAAATAAATCAGCAGATTTTACTATGAGCTATTGACCTATTCTTTTTGCAAATATTGTTCATGCATTGAACTCTCTTTTCTAGTTTTAAATAAACTGAAAACTTTTTCTTCTGTTTTTTAGAATGAAGTACGAAAAACAGAAAAAAAAATTTATTCTGCTTTACACGAAATTTTATTTATTCTCGCTTGAAGAATTTTTCATAAATTGACGTTCATAAAAAAAGAAATAGAGTAATGAGCGATCTTTTTTGATTTTCCTTTCAAAGGACTCATTTTCATTTCTTTTCATTAAAACCAAGTCTTTCAACTCCTCTCTTTAAAGGAGCAGATTTTTTTACCCCCAGGGGAATTCGAATCCCCGTTTTCTCCGTGAAAGGGAGGTGTCCTAGGCCTCTAGACGATGGGGGCAGCTTTCCAATTTTTGAAGACCAAATATGAATAAAATATTTTGTTTTTATCTGTGACGAAGTTAAAATATTTTATTCATAAAAATTTTTTCTATATTCTATATACCAATTTTAAAACAAACTGTCAACAGATTTGAAGTTTTTTTCTTTTTTTTACATCCTTTTCATCGCTCATCTAGCAAAAACGCACACCAATTATTTCAAAAATCCCTTGGGGGGTTTTCCTTTTTTGCTTTAGCTTTTTGGGCTTTTGGCCGCTTGTTTTTCGTATGGGCCTTCTTTTTTGTTTTTTTTTTGCTGCTTTCATGCTTTAATTTTGCTTTTTTTTGCAATCAACTTAGAGCGAGAAATACTGACTCTATGTTGATTGCAAAAAAACCGAAGGATCAAAAAACCAAAAGAGGAAGAATAGCAACAGGCAAAGGATAACAAAAAAAGAGGGCCCAAAAAGTGGAAAAAGGCGCAAACGCAAAACCAGCTGCCTTTTGTTTGTGGCTTCTTTTTTGATGTTTTCATTCCTTTTTTTGATTTTCGTTTTTTTTCTCTCCGAAGGGTGAAAAAAAAGCAACGAAAAAAAAATAAAAAAAAAAAAAGCAACGAAAAAAAAAATAAGCAACAGCTGAAAAAACAAAAAAAGTTTTGAACATTAAAATTTTTTTGTTTTTTTGGTTTCTTTGAAAGAGAAAAAACCTCGTTTGCTTTAAAAAAAATTTAAAACCTGAAGGTGAAGAACAGGATAGAAATTTTCTATTTCCCTCTTTTTTCACCCCTTTTTTTTGCAATCAACTTAGAGCTAGTATTCCTGGCTCTAAGTTAAAAACTTGCAAAAAAAAAATAAACTTGCAAAAAAAAAAGAAAAGAAAAAACCTTACACGCCCTGTAGGACTTGAACCCACGACATCAGGTTTTGGAAACCTGCGTTCTACCAACTGAACTAAGAGCGTTCTTTCAAATTTAATTTTTTATTTATTTTAAATAAAATCTTCTATTTTTACTTTTTCCTTTAAGTAACGAATCTATTGTTTCTTTTTATTATCCTATTTTTTGGAAAAAATGTCAACTTTCAAAAAGTTGAAATAAAAAAAAATAAAAAAGTTTTTTATTAGTGATTTTTGGTATACAAAGGTAAATATTTAAAAAAGCGGGTAACGCGACTCGAACGCGCGACATCCTCCTTGGCAAGGAGGTGTTCTACCGACTGAACTATACCCGCAGAATATATATATTTATTTTATAATAATATATTTTTAAAGTCAATCTTTAAAATATTTCTGTTCTCCTTCTTTTTTTATTTGTTCGCTTTTGGAAGGACAAAAAAATTTTTTTTACAAAATTTTTAATAGAAAGGATTTTCAAAACAGAGACTTTTTCCAAATATTATTTTGAGGTGTTCTCTTTTTGTTGTTTTTTCTTTATCAAAACACTTCTTGTATTGAAACATTAAACACCCACGAGTGATGAGAGGAGGAAAAAAAAGATCTTTGTTTTTGCATTCGGTTTTTTCCTGTTTTCTTTTTTTTTGCATCCAACCAGAGTATGCGTAAACATTCACAAGTGATTGAATGTAAAAAAAGTCACAATACTATCCTTCTACCGTTGCTGCCCTTCATAGAGAAAAAGCAACAAAAAGATCAAACCTCTAAGAACAATACACTGTATTGTTCTTAGAGGTTTGAAAAAAAGTAAAATCAAAGGAAAGCTTTTTGCTCCTTTTTTTTTGCAATCAACTTAGAGCCAGTATTAATGGCTCTAAGTTGATTGCAAAAAAAAAAGAAAAACAAAAATCCAAAAGACAAAGAAAGAAATAAAAAATACGTTTTTAAAAGAAAAGATGTTGAAAAAAGTATACTGAAAATTCTAGAAAATAGGTTTTTTTAACTTTCAATATCATTTTTTTCACTTTTGAATTTTAATCCATATTTTTTGAAAGTTTTTACGATTGTAGAAAGACAAAAATTGCCGATCCCTGGGAAGGTTTTTAATTCTTTTGTTGTGAATTTTAAAAGATCACCAACAACAAAAAAATTATTTTTTGCTAAAATCTTTTCAACACGATAAGGCAAATTCAATTTCTCTAGAGGTATATCCTTCCATCCTTCGTTTGAGGCATTTCTTAAGTCAACAACAAAATCCTTTTCGACTTGTTGAATTTCTTCAGGGAGGAAAATTTCAGTAGGTAAAATTGAATTTTTCTTTTCTTCTACTAAACTATAAAGTCCAAAATCATATTCGAAACTTTTAAGAAATTTACTCTTTGTTTCCTCAGATTCAAAAACATAATTTGTAAATTGATAATTTAAAAATCTCATCGAATCTAATTTATCAAACATTGTTTTTAGATACAATAACGCTTCATAAAACGCTTTTCGAGGATGAATACTTCCATTTGTCCATAATTCAATAAAAACAATTTGATTTGGAATATTTTTTTTCATTGGTTCAATCGTTTCAATAGCATAATGAACTTTTAAAATTGGGTTAAACGAAGGGTCTACCCATAAAGCATTTTTGTTTTTGTCGTTTGGAGTGAAAGAAATTCTAGCTTCTTCTGAGGTGAAGTCAGCAAAATTTCTTTCGTCCACAACAGTATTCTTTTTTTTTGAATAAATTTCTTCAAAACGTGCTATTTTATTATTTTCAAAAGTTTTAAAACCTTTAAATTTTTTCCCGTTTAAAAACTTTTTTCTCCTAAAATTCTCATCACTTTTAAACTTTGGAATATTTAAAAAGCCTTCAGAATTTTCTCCATTTTTTTGAAAATTTTTAAAATCAGAAATTGTAAATTTCAGAAAGAGGTTTCCATTTTCATTTAAAGTTGCAATATATTGATCTGGATCAACACATTGAATCATGGGTGGAAGTTTTAAGTCTGAAGCACGAATAATGCCAGGGCCTCGAACATTTAAATACCCATAAAGAGGTTTTTTGAACGGTGACATTGTTTTTAATACAATATGTTTAAAATTTAACAAAATATCTAAAATTGATTCACGAACCCCTACTAAAGTAGAGTACTCATGAATTGCTCCTTCTATTTCTACATGCGTAATAGCAATCCCATGAATTTCGGATAAAAGTGTTCGCCTTAAAGCATTTGCAACTGTTAAACTTTGACTGTTTTTAAAAGGACCTAAAGAAAAAGAACCATAAAAATTTCGAGGATTTTCAAGAACGCATTCTTTACAGCTTAAAAAAAAATCTCCTATTTTTTCATTCATCGGTTGTTTTGTGTTAAAAATAATTTTATTCTTTATTGAAAAAGACTAAAAACGAATTTCGTAAAAAAAGCTCAAAACGAGCTTTAACCCTTTTTTTGCTTTTTTTATCACCAACAAAGAATATACATGCAAAAAACAGGCTTTGAAACTTGACTGATTATTTCTGAAAGCAACAAAAAAACAAAATATATTTTTTGAATTAAAAAAAAAGATTTATTCTCTCAACGCTTGAATTGAATAAAACCTAGAAAATCACCTAGAGATGAGCACTTTTTCACCTCGAAAGAAAAGACTAAATATTGACGAATTTCTATGCCTGCTACTAGATTCGAACTAGTGACTTCCCGCGTATGAAACGGATGCTCTGGCCAACTGAGCTAAGCAGGCTTAATATATTATACAAAATTTGTTCACTCGAAAACAAGTTTTCATTTTTTTTCGTTTAGAAATAAATAAAGTGTGCTTTGGCTGTTCCTACCTCCTTCCTCTGGATTGACGAAAGCAACGAAAAGACGAAAAAAGTTTTTCATACGCTTTTGAATATTTTTTGGCTTTTTGATGAACGCTTTTTGAAATTACTTTTCTTTGTTTTTAGGCCGCTGAGCGTTTCCTTTTGGTTTTCTTGCCCTATGGCTGAAAAAACCATACGCAAAAACATTTCTTCCTTTTTCCCAAGCGAAGCAGGTTTTTTTTTCTCCTAAGGAGAAAAAAAAACTTTTTGTTTTAACTTTTCCTCCTTTTTCCCAAGCAAAGCAGGTTTTTTTTTCTCCTTAGGAGAAAAAAAAACTTTTTGTTTTTACTTTACTCAATAGAAAAAAGAGGTGCTTGACCGCTTGTTTTTTCTTATGGGCCTTGGCCGCTTTTTTTATAAAAGTTAAAACAAAAAGGAAAAAAAGTTTTAAATCGTTGAGCCCAGTAGGAATCGAACCTCTATTAGAAATTTACAAGGTTCCTGTCCTAAATGAGCTCGGTAGGAATCGAACCTACGTTAGAAACTTAGAAGGTTTCTGTCCTTGAATTCCGCTAGACGACGAGCCCAAAATGACAATAAAATGAGAAAGTATAAAGTTTTAAATAACTCCGTACTTTCTAATTTACAACAAAAAATAAAAAATTTCTATTTTTTAGAATAAAAATAGAAATTTTGAAATTTTTTAAATAAAATAGGAAAAAACAAACAAAATTAAAATTTTCTACTTTTCTTTGACTCAACTTAAACAGAGCCAAAGAAAAGTAGAAAATTGATTCAAAAAAAAAGAATAGCTCTTAAAAAAAACAGCAAAAACATTTTTGTACAAAAGAAAAAATTTCTTAAAAAAGAACCGTTGCTTTTCAGAAAAGCACAGTCGATTTTTATTTTCTCCAACATATTTTTAAACGTTGTTTTATGAGTTTGTGACTGAATTGGGCAAAAAATTTTATATTTTGTGTTTTTCACTCAATAAAGTCCTTCCAGACACTTTCATCCGCTCGCTCTTTTGCAACATTTCTCATGATTTGGTGATTTTTTGCTCCAATATAATAACGGCTCTCTTTTTGTTTTTGAATTTCCTCTGGTGTATGCCTAATCCTTTTTTTTTGCAAGTTTTTAACTTAGAGACAGGAATACTGTCTCTAAGTTAAAAACTTGCAAAAAAAAAGAGAAGACAGTGAACTTTTCTGCTTATATGCTCGAACACAGCAAAGCAAAACATATGTTGCGTTTTTAAAACTTTTTGACATCACTCCGTGTTTTTCTCTGTAAACTTTGCAACGTAAAAACAAATACAACAATTCATTTTTGTAAATTCCTGAAACAAGATTGGTGTAGTTTTTCTCTGCAATAACAGAGAAAACCTCATCTTTTGTTTGGGAGAAGGGGTTTTTCTTTTGCAAATTAGTCACCTGTGGCTTCCTCCCTTCAAGCAAAGGCTGTAATCCCAAAACGTTTGGTTGATTGCAAAAAAAAAAGCAAAATTTTTTTGAATTCAAAAGCTGTCGGGAGGCTGCGATACTCTTGATGAAATTGCATGTGTATGTTTACACAAAAAGCAACACCGTGAAAGGGGTAATATCGCTTTTCTTCACATCCAAACCAACTCTCGAAGGTGTGATCATGGAGGTTTTTCATGTGTTTTGACCCATTTACAAAACACTTTCCACCGCTTCTTCATAAAACTTCACCTTGTCGTGGACGTTATTCGACGGGCACCTAACTTTCGTGGTTGTTCGTGTTGCTCGTGCTTTCCATAGAAAGCAAAAAATGCAGAGTTTCATTTCATGAATTTGACGAGGTTTATCACGATGAATGATTTTTCGGTACACTCTGCAGTAACGCTTACGACTTGGGAGGAAAGAAAACCTTTCTGTCTGGATCGACGAGAATAACTCGCTCTTTCTCAGTAGTGTTTGCAAAGTCGCTAGGCTCAGTGACCTCAAAAAAATTTTTGCAAACGTTACGCCATAAAGTTGCAGATGTTTTTTCATTGTGGGTGCTCATCGCAATTCATGAAGTTTGTTCCCTTTTTCACTTCAAAGTTTTTCAAAACGTTTTTTTTATTTCACTCTTTGGTTTTTTTCCATACAAACAAAAATAGAATATTGCATAGAAATAAACATATCATTCTTTGAAATTCAAAAATATTGAAAAAGAAATTCAAAAAAAATATCGAAAATTCGAAAAAATATCGAAAATTCGAAAAAATTTTAGGAATTTTCAATTATAGTATACCACTCGTTCTATTTTTTTCTCAAAAAAAGAACAAAAAAGTTTTTTCTAAAATTTTTTTATTTTTTTTGTCTTCTTGATTCTATTATATAGAATTTTTAAAAAGTTGTCTGTATGTAATCCTTCAAAGTAATGCTCCGTTTTTAGACCTTTGTCGACTTTTTTTATTTTTTGGCTTAGAAAATTTTTAGGCCAAAAAATAAAAGAATTTGTTTTTCTCACAAGTAAACACTTTTTACCTGAATAGATTTCCGATTTGCACGAAGGGCACTAAAAATCAAAAACAGAGAAGTTTCAAAAGCTCGAAAAAAAATTTTTACTTTTCCGTTTTAGAACAAAACAGAAAAGTAAAAATTTTTATCTTTTTTCTTGATCCTTTGAATCAAGAAAAAAGATAAAAAAACCCAAAAATTCAAAAAAACCAAAGATTCAAAAAAAAACCAAAGAGAATCATTAAAATTGAAAAGTTAATATTTATACCCACTTTTGTTGAGCCTTCAAAAAAATAATTTTCTTGAACACTCTTTAAAATATTCAAAAAAAGAATAAAGCAAAAGAAAAAGGGAATAAAAACCCGTCTTTTTCTTCTGCTTTCAAAAAAAAATAAAAAAGAAGAGCTCTTTGGAAAAAAAATTCCAAAAAAGTTGACTTTTCCTTTGTTCTTTAGAGTTCTTTTTTCATATGTTTTTTGCTCTAAACTTCGTTATAGACCTCAAAGTACACAGCATGGTTGAATCCACACTCAACTCACAATACATGGAACTTGCGTGAAGTCCATCAACCGAAGAACAGTCTCACTGCTTTTGACTTAAAGCTTTTTAAAGGTTTTTTGAACAAATACTCGTATTGAAAAATAATTAAACTCAGGTCCTTTTTAAAGCCTCAATAAAAAAATGAAGCTTTTTTTCAAAAGGCTTCACGCGCATAGGAAGAACTGTTGTGCGCAGTGCAGGAAACAAAAACTTCAATGATTGTAGACGTGTTTGGATTTTCTAAAGCACACTCTTATTGCTCTAAATCATCCAAAATCGATAAATCATAGAAAACAAAAGTAGGTAGAGAATCTTTCAAGACAAAAAGGCAAGTTTGTTTTTCTCTAATAACCAAAAACATAACACATCGAAAAGTCGCCAAAAAGATAAATTTTAACACAACCTGCTTTTTTGCAGTCCCATGTTCGTTCTGCAAAACTATTCATCATTTTTTTAAATTTTTGAATTTTTCTTAGACTTTATTTTAGAGAAATAAATTTGAAAACTTCAAAAGAATTATCTAAAAAAAATTTTCAATCCTTTAAAATAGATATATTTTTTTTTATTACTTTTTTTATTTTTTAAATAAAAAGAAGAAGAATAAGTCGAAGAAGAGAATTTTTCTCAAAAAATAGAAAAGCAATTATAAAAAAATTATTAAAACCTATTCTTTCCTTTTTTGGAAAATAGAAAAGCAAAACGATTTTATTTTTTTTACTTTTTCTTCTTTTTTATGATCTCAAAAAAAGCAATAAAAAACTTTCTAAAAATTAAAAAAAACTATTTTTTTTGGATTGTAAAGGGTTTATCTACAAATGAAGGAGATTGAAAAAAATAAAAACTTAGATTGCTCAATAAAAAATTCATTCTTTTTTTGAAAAAAAAAGTTGGAAAATAAAAAAGTTTTCTTTGAAGCATCCACTTCAAAGAAAACTTTGAAAAAAATTTGTTTAGAATAACCCAAAAGTTAAACTAATTTCAATTGGTAATGTAGCACCGATACCTAACCAAACAGCAACTAATGTTCCAACTAAAAATAATGTTGTAGCGATAGGACGACGGTAAGGGTTTTGGAATTTATTAATATTTTCAATAAACGGAATAAAAATTAATCCTAAAGGTACAGCAGCCATTAACAGTACGCCAAGTAATTTATTAGGTACTGTACGTAGTAATTGGAAAACTGGATAAAAATACCATTCTGGTAAAATTTCTAATGGAGTTGCGAACGGGTTTGCAGGTTCTCCAATTGCAGCAGGATCTAATACAGATAAACCGATAACGCAAGCAAAAGTTCCTAAGATTACTACAGGGAAAATATACAATAAATCATTAGGCCAAGCAGGTTCACCGTAATAGTTGTGGCCCATACCTTTTGCTAATTTTTCTTTTAATACTGGATCTGTTAAATCTGGTTTTTTTGTAACTGACATATGAATAAATTTTTTTTAGTTTCAATTTGTTTCACAAAAGTTTAAAAGAAAAAGCTTTTTTTCACAAAAAAGGAAATTTTTTCGTTTTAAAAGAAACTCTTGAGTGAACAAATTCAATTACTTTCTTCTTTGGTTTCCTGTACGCCTTTTATTCTTGTCTTTGGCCGTTTTTGTCTGGTTTTTTTTGCTTGAAAAACAAAAAAAGGTCCAAAAAGGGAAAGCAAAAAGGAGAAAATTGAAGAATATACGTTCTAAATTATAAAAAAGGTTAAAAAATTTTTTTTGCTTTTTTCTTTTTTTGTGCTTCTTTTTTCAGTCCTTTGAACAAAAAAGAAGCACAAAAAAAGATTAAAAACAAAAATAGAATTTTTTTATAAAAAGAAACATAGTATAAATTTGTTATAAATTTCCTTTTGTCTCATATGAAACAAAAGGATGCTTCATACCAAAAAATATACATTCTGATTCTTAATTTGTTTGCTAAAAGAAAAAGATTTTTGGTGTTTTTATTTTTGCATGGTTCTAAACACGAGTGTTTAGAACCATGCAATTTTGGAATCCACTCGGAACAATTCTTTATTCTTTGTAAGAGGATTCTTTTTGTTTCCATTCTTTTTTGGTGCAGAATACCTTTGTCTTTTACCCTCCTGTTTCAGGAAACAGGAGGAGAAGAAACAAAGTGTGGAACAAAAGTGTTCTTTCGACCGCAAAAGAATGAAAAAACCAAAAGTAAAACGAGTTTATTGTCAAAAAACAATAAACAAAAAGAAAAAAAATTTTTAGAAATTCATTTCAGCTAATTGAACTTTTTCAAATTGTTTTTTCTTAAGAACTAGTAATACTTGAGCTAATAAAACACAAGCAAAGAAAACTAATAAACCTTGAATACGAGCAGGGTTTTGAAGAACAATTTCTACATCTTTTTGTCCAAAACCGCCTACGTTCGGGTTATTCGTTAACGGTTGATCTTGTTGAACAGATTGACCTACAGAAACAATTAATTCAGGGCCAGCTGGGATTTTTTCAACAATAGAATCACCGTTTGTTGTTTCAATAGTCACTTCTAATCCACCTTTTTTATCGAAAGGTGCAATATTTGTAACTTTTCCTCCTGCTGGTGAGTTATAAACTGTATTATTTGATTTTGAACCATCTGGATAAACTTGCCCACGACCACGGTTTCCACCTAAATACATAGGATATTTTAAGAAAGATACATTTTTGTTTTTTGCTGGATCTGGAGATAAAATAGGAATAACCATTTCACTATATTTTTTTCCAGGTACTGGACCAACCACTAAAATATTTTTTTTATCTGGGCTATATGGCTGGTAAAATAATTTTCCAACTTTTTTCTTCATTTCTTCTGGAACGCGGTCTGCTGGTGCTAATTCAAAACCTTCAGGTAAAATTAATACCATACCTACGTTTAAATCACCTTTTTTCCCATTTCCTAAAACTTGTTTCACTTGTTGATCGTAAGGAATTTTTACGACTGCTTCAAAAACTGTATCTGGTAAAACTGCTTGTGGAACTTCTAATTCCACAGGTTTTTGTGCTAAGTGACAGTTTGCACAAACAATACGACCATTTGCTTCACGAGGATTTTCGTAATTTTGTTGAGCAAAAATAGGATAAGCTTCAGCAATTGGTGTTAAACTTGTTAATCCTAAACTTAATACTAAAGAAAAAATTGTAAAGAAAGAAAAAAACACTTTCTTTTTCTGTGAGAAAGAATTCATAAGATTTATTCAAAAAAAAGTTACAAACTTTTGTATTTCTCCATTTCTGTTTTTCTAAATTTATAGAATTTTTGTATTTTTTAGAATTTTTCCAATCTTTTGGAATTCGATTCTTTTTTTGCTTTTTTTTCCAAAGGATAAAAAAACGAAGGATCAAAAAAAACGAAAGTTTTTTTCCTAAATGGAAAAAAAGGAAAAATTTTCTCTCAAAGTTTGCTTTAAAATAAAGAGTATTTTCCTTTACTCTCGACTCATATGGGTAGTGTAAAAATCCACTTTCATTGTTTCAAACTTTTTATACCAAATCAAAAGAGCTAGGATTAGACGAGAAGAGCTCGAGATCAAGCTATGGGCTTCGTTTTTGATGTATCCAAGGCTTTTAACTCTTGTTCCCATCATTCTCATTGGCATGCTTTCCCCTAAAACTTTTTTTTAGTATACAGTCTTCTTTTTATATTTACTTTTCTGTTTGGGTTAACCAACCAATTTGTGAGTTTATCCCCAACCCATAGGTTGGTGTTTGCAGCTATACTCAGCACAAAGAAAAGAATAGAGTTATTTTCCAAAGGGTTGAAAGAACAAAAAAGAAAAAAGAAATGAATTTTAAAAAATCTACCTTAAAAATTATTAAAATATTCTCTTGAAAAAATAAAAAAAATTTTCTTCTCTAAAACTTTATTAAAACACAAAATAGAAAAAAAGTCAAACGATTTATAGATTTTTCATGTTTTTTTTATTTAAAAATTTAAATGAAAAAGTTGAAAAATTTTTATCTTTTGTTCTTTTTCTATCTAGTCACCTTTTTTTTTTGGTTTTTTTGTTTTGGCTGTTGCTTCTTTTTTGATGTTTCGGTTTTTTTTTGAATCTTTTGTTTTTTTTTGCCTTTTTTTTTTGCAAAAAAAAACAAAAGATTCAAAAAAAAAACAAAAAAAAGGATAATCTGTTTAAAGAACAAGGAAGCTAAACTCTTCTTATATACATCGAGTGCAAGAAGGATGCAAAAAACACAAACAATGAATAGTCACAAGATGCAAAAAAAGTAAAAAACAGCTGAGAAAGAGAAAAGAGAAGCAAGTAGAAATTTCATAAACAATTGTTCTCTTAAAAAAAAATTAACCTTGTCTTTGTTTATGTTTAGGATTTGTACAAATAACCATTACAGTACCTTTTCGACGAATTAAACGACATTTTGTACAAATTTTTTTAACAGAAGAACGAACTTTCATAAAAATTTTTCAAAATTTTTAATTTGTGCACTTCGTTTGCACGAGTTTTTTTGAGTTTTTTATTTTTGTTTTATTTTTTTTTGCTTTTTTTTTGATCTTTTGGTTTTTTTTTGAAATAAACTTAGAGCCAGAAATACTGGCTCTAAGTTGATTTCAAAAAAAAACCAAAAGATCAAAAAAAACAAGGATGAAAAAAAAAAGAAACAAAAAGCTCTACTTTGTTTTGTTTTTTTAAAAACCCAAAAAAAGCAAAAAATAAAAAAACATGTGACGCTTCAAAAAATGTTGGCTTTGAAAGTTCCTCTTTATTTTCATTTGTTTTTTGGGTTTTTTGTTGTTTTTTCACTAAAAAGATGAAAAAAAAAAGAAGAAAACAGGAGGCATCCCCCGAACCACTGTGTATGTAAAACGTACATGAGTGGTCAGAAAATGTAAAAACAAAAATAAAAAATTAAGCTGGTAGAAAAAACGTTCCATTTCTTTAGACAAAATCAAAAACATTACTTTCATTTTTTGAATTTCCATTCGTTGGATTTGCTGAATTTAAATAAAAATTTGAAAGTAAATTAAAAAGTTCACGATCACCTAACTCTCTTGGAATAACGCCTTCTGGTTGAGTTAAAAGTTGATCAGCAATATTTAAGTAAAAATCACAAACAAAGTCTAGCATTGGCTCTGATTCTGCCATTTCAAATAATGTTTTTCCTTTTACGCGTGAAACACGAATATCTTCAATTAAAGGTAAGACTTCAAGAATAGGCATTGGACATGTTTCAACATATTTTTCAATTAAATCTCTTTTCTTTGTTCTATTTCCAATTAATCCAGCTAAACGTAAAGGATGAGTTCGAGCTTTTTCGCGAACTGAAGCTGTAATTCGATTTGCAGCAAATAAAGCATCAAAACCATTATCTGTGACGATAATGCAATAATCAGCATAATTGAGAGGCGCGGCAAAACCTCCGCAAACAACATCACCAAGAACATCAAATAAAATGACATCGTATTCATAAAAAGCATTGAATTCTTTTAAAAGTTTTACTGTTTCCCCAACAACGTAGCCACCGCAGCCAGCACCAGCCGGGGGGCCTCCGGCCTCAACACAATCAACACCTGAGTAACCTTGATAGATTACATCTTCAGGCCAAACATCTTCATAATGATAATCTTTTGCTTGCAGCGTATCAATAATTGTTGGGATTAAAAATCCTGTTAATGTAAACGTGCTATCACTTTTTGGATCGCATCCAATTTGAAGAACTTTCTGGCCACGTTTCGCTAATGCAATTGATATATTACAACTTGTTGTTGATTTTCCAATTCCACCTTTTCCATAGACTGCTAATTTCATAAAAAATTTTTTTTCTTTTCAAACAAATCGCTACAACCGTAAAAAATAAATTTATTTTTCTTTATCTTTAAGAAAATATGGATTTCAAATCCTTTTTTTATTCATTGTCTTCTAAAAATACAACTGTGCGTGCCGTGGCTGCACGGTTTTTTTGTCTTTTCGCTGGTTTTTTTTTATTTTTTTAGCTGTTGCTGAGAAGATCAAAAAAAAGCAGCGAAAAGACAAAAAATAAACAAAAATGAAAAATTGTTATAATCCTGTATTACGACCAGTCATTTTTAACCAGTTTTGAGCTTCAATATAATTTGTTGGAGCTAAACGAATAGCTTCTTTCCAATAATCTGCAGCTTTTTCAAACAAAATTTGAGAAATTTCTGATTGACCGTTTTCAATCGCTTGTTCACCTCTATAGTGATAAATAACCGCAATATTATTCAAAGCACTTGGCAAAGAAGGATTTCTTTCTAAAGCTTGATAATAATATTCTAAAGCACGACCGTGTTCACCGTTACTTGTATGAATTAATCCAATATTGTATAGAATATAGCTACGGTCATAAGCATCAACTTCTAAACGCATAGCTTCGTAATAGTTTTGAAGAGCTTCTGCGTATTCTCCTTCCGCTTGGGCCGACATACCGTCTCGGTAATACGTAAAGGCTTGTTTTTCACGTTGAGACGTTGGCAATACTTTTAATAAAATATCAGCAATAACTGTGAATGTTTTATCAATAAAGTTATCATTTCGTTGAGAACGTGGCATACTCAATTTTTTTATCAAAAATTCTTACTAAATAGAAAACCTTTTTTTCCTTTCTGGGTCTTTTTTATCTTTTTGTTGCTTCTTTTATTGTGAATCTTCGGTTTTTTTGAATCTTTTGTTTTTTTTGCAATCAACTTAGAGCCAGTAAAACTGGCTCTAAGTTGATTGCAAAAAAAACAAAAAAAAAGCAAACTAAAGTACGTAAAAAGGGATAGCAATGGGTGAAGCACAAAAAAAGAAGGACACTTGTTTTTTGTATGGCCTTTGTTGTATGGCCTTTGGGCCAAACCTAGAAAAAACAAGAGCGAGAAAAGAAAAAGTCCTATTTATCTCATATGAACGAGCAGCATTTATATTTTTTTTTAAATCTTTAAATTTTTAATAGATAATTTTTAAATGATAAAAAGCAAAAACTATAAATTCTAAATTTAAAGTCCTTCTAAAGAAACTTGTAAAAAATTTGCTAATTCAGAAGCTTGTTTTTCAATTTCTTGAAGAGTTAACGGTTGTCCTATACCTGTAATAGGAATTTCACGATTTCCTTTTAATTTCAAGAAAATTGTGCGTTGCGAATCTAAGCCTTGTTGAATTTCAACACGAATAGATTCAACATCTTTTAATGTATAGTATAAGTCAATTTTTCTATTTTTCCCAGGATAGCCCCAACGAAAAATTCGAATAAAATTTTCTTTTTTATTGAATTCATTAAAACCACCTCCAACATTCCAAAAAATTAAACACCACCAATAAACACTTAATAGAAAACCTAAACTCCCATAAAAACACATCAATAAGCCTTGTGGGAAAAAATGAATATTTCCATTTGAATGAAAGTTTTGCAAAATTGAACTTAAAAAAGGAAACTGAACTATATTTTCAACACTTGCGTCCACAGGGTTTGAAGCTGTCGGTGTACTCATATAACTATAAATTCCAGTGAATAAAAATCCAAAGGATCCAATGAAAATAACAGTAGCCCACCAATAATTACTAAATCTTCTTTCACCTACAATAAAATAACGACGAATAAAATTTTCTTGATTCATAAATTTAAAAAGAAAAACTTTTTTTTTGAAAACTCAAACCTGAGCTTTTTCGATCGAGTTTTTTGCAAACTCTCTGTTAAAGTCTTAAAAACTTTTTTTATAAAATTTTCAAATCATCTATATTTTTTCTTGTTGCTTTTTTCATTGGAGGTTTGTTTGGCCCTATTGTCACGTTTTTTGTGTTTTGTTCGTTTTTCTTTCAACACGGTGTTTACGAAGTGAATAAAAGAAAACAGGACTATTCTTCAGATCAAAAAAAGAAGCAACCAAAAGATCAAAAAAAGACAAAAAACGAAAAAGCTAGGGTCAAAATTTTAACGTTTATGATACTGTGAAGCTTTGCGAGCTTTTTTTAAACCGTATTTTCTACGTTCTTTCACACGAGCATCAATCGTTAAATAACCTTTATCTTTCAATGATTTTTTCACAAGACCATTGTTTTCTTCGGTTAAAACTTCTAATTGACAAATTGCTCGTGCAACACCTAGTTTAATAGCTTCTGCTTGACCGATTAAACCACCGCCTTGAACTTTTACAAGAGTGTCGATTTGGTTAGACTCCGTTAAAATTTCTAAATTTTGTAAAACATTAAAAGGAGCTTTCAGTGCTAATAAAGAACATGAATTATTATTTAAATAAATATTTGCAGGTTTATTATTAATCATAAATTCTCCAGTACCGCGAATAAGTTGAACTTGCGCGACTGCTTCTTTACGTCGACCGACTGCAGTTGCTAAGATTTCTTTTTTTTCAGCTTGCATAAATAAAGATGAGAAAAGGAAGGTATTCTCTTTTTTGGTTTTTATGAATTTTTTGAAAACACTTTTTTGGAATTTTTCTTTTTTTGCCAAGCGAAGCAGGTTTTTTTTTCTCCTTAGGAGAAAAAAAAAACTTTTTTTTTATTTTTCGGTTTTTTTAAATCCATAGGACAAAAAAGCGTCTTATGGGCCATAGAAAAACAGCAAGGAAGCAAAAAGCGGCGAGAGGCCAAAACGAAAAGGAAAAAGCAAAAGCGGCCAGAGGCCTAAAAAATTATGTAATTCTAAAAAGTCAAACAGAAAAAGAGAGAATTCTTTAGCAAAAAAATTTTTTTTGGTCTTTTTTTTGTCCTCCTCACGCTTTGGCTGTTGCTTTTTTTTTGATATTTTCAACACCGAGAAAAAAACATGAGGATACTATATGTTACTTTTTTTTTGATCTTTTCAGCAACAACCGAAAAGATCAAAAAAGACAAAAAAAAGAAAACAAAAAACGTAAAAAAAAATGGATTGTTTCTAAAGAAATTTTTTGTAATACTTTCATTTATTTTTTTTAAGTTTTTCCTCTGTTCAAAGAGATCAATTAGCATAGATGAATCAAAGGTTGATTCAGAGAAAATCTCATTGAAGTCTTCTTCTTTTTTTTGATAAGAAGAAGACTTCAATGAAATCAAAAGACTCTTAAAAGATCTAAATTTCCTCTTTTCGACTCGATATAAAGAAAAAAAACAAAAATTTCTTCGTCTTAAAGTTTTCTATAGAAAATTTAGAAATTTTTAAAATTTCCCAAAAAAATATTCTCAATATTATTGAGATAATTTTTTCACTTGTTCTAATGCATTGAAACGATCTGTAATTAATGGAGCATCCTGACGATCTTCTGTAAAATATTCATTAGGTCTAGGACTTCCAAATACGTCATATGCTAAACCTGTACTAACGAAAAGCCAACCCGCAATAAATAATGCTGGAATCGTGATGCTGTGAATAACCCAATAACGAATACTTGTTAAAATATCTGAAAACGGACGTTCTACTGGTTTCCCTGCCATAAATAATAAAAAAGCTACTTTAGTAGCAAAAATTTTAACAATTTGTATGCTTAAACTTATTTTAAAATAAATATTTTAAAAATTCAAAATTAAAAAAAAAAATTTTAAAGATTCAACTCCATCTTTTTTTGCTTTTTTTGAATCTTCGGTTTTTTTTGATCATTAGGATGGAAAAAAAACAAAAAAAACCAAAAAATCCAAAAAAAATAAACAACAGTCGAAGGGCCAAAGAAAAACTGAAAAAACGAAAAGAATTATTTTTGAATTTTTGTTTGTGCATGTAGTGGTAAACAAAAAAAATTTTTTCCTCTTTTTTCTCCAAAAAACCATTGTTTTGAATGAATAAAATGGAAATATTTATTTCGGATCCAAATTTTACTTTTCTTTGGATGTTTTCTTCGAGCCCAATTCCATAAATATTTTAGTAGAATTGAATCACAATAATAAAAAATTTTTTTTGTTGAAATACTTTTATACTTTTGACACCAACTATAAATTTTTTTGTGAAGTTTTTGCATAAAGTAGAATTGGTTTTGTCCTCTTGCGTTTTTTACAATTCCTTTGCAAAATTGTAAATGAAGTTTTATGCTTTTACGTGTTGGTTTTTTTGAAAGAAAGAAAAAATTTTGAAGGCCTTTTTTATATTGAACTGTTAAAAAAAAAGAAAAGGGTTCAAAACTTAAAGTTGAAAGAATTCTTTTTTGTGAAACAAATTTCTGAAATTTTTTTTGGCCTTTGGGGAATAAATTTCTACTATTCATTCCTAAAAAAGTTGAAAAAAACGGACAAAAACGAAAAAAACTGAAAGGCCCCAATTTTGTTGGTAAAAAATGAAATTTTTTTGAAAGTATCCAAGAAATTTTTTGGTATTTTTTTACGAATTTTCTTTGGAACAAGTCTTTGCCGTGAAAAGACTTGTTTTTAGAGAATGCGTAAAAAAACGAAGTACGCTTGCTTTTTCGAATGAAAAAAATAGTAAATTTTAAAAAATTTTTTGTTATTCTTTGATGTTGTGCCAAAGACACCTTTTCAAAAGGAAAAGAAAACGGAAAAAAGTTTTTCTTTTCCTTTTGAATAGGATTTTTCAAGTGAACGTTTGAAAAAACATGCTTTTTAAAGTTTACGAAATTTTCAAGAAGCGTTCCAATCCTTTTTGTGCAATTTTTATTTTTTAGAAAGATGAGAAGAGTATTATTGAAAAAAAGAAAATTTGATGAATAATTTTTAAAAATGAAAAATATTGGGTTTATAGAAAAATTCTTCAAAAATTTCTTGCAAAAAGCAAAAGTGTTTTGTTTGTAGACATTTGTCACAAAATTCCTCTTTTTTTGGTTCAGGCCTTTTGCCCCTTTTGATTTGGGTTCTGTATACATTCTTTTTTTCCTCCTATTTTCTTTGAAAACAGAAGCGTCTTTCGAAACGAAGGGAAAAAACAAAACAGAGTTTTTTGCTTCTTTTTTTCCTTTGAAAAAAGGAGTGTCTTTTTTTTTGTCCTTCAAACAACAAAAAGAAGGATTTAAAAAGGAAAAAAGGAGCGTTCTACGGACATAAAGAAAAGTGAAAAGATGAAAAATACTTTCTTCGAAACGAAGAAGAGTCACAGGAGAGTAAAAACAAAGAATCCTTTTATACATGCCGAAAACCTCCCTTTGTTGTAAAAAATGAAGAAAATTTTTGTAAGTTTCTCGAAAACTATATTTTTGTAAAGGAGTGCAATGATTTTGATCAAGGCCATAAAAAGGAGAAAAATTTTTCTTCAACAAGGAAAAAAAAGTTTCATTAAAAAGAGAAAAAGAAGAACAATTTTTAAAAAAAATCTTTTTCTTTTTTTGGAGTTTTCCATGAAAAGTATAAAGGTTTCGCTTTATACATTGATGAAAAATCATTTGAAAGGTATTCAGATTTTCAAAAGAATCGCTTTGTGTTTTCAAAAAATTTAAATTTAAAAAATAGTCGAGAAAGATCTGAAGAATTTTTTTTGATATATTCAAAGAATTAAAAATTCTATTTTTTAGAAATATTTTTGTGAAATTTCCTTTGTTCTTTAAATCATTAAATTTCTCAAAAGGAAAAAAGAAAACTTTTTCTTTTTCATTTCCAGATTCTATAGAATTATTGCTTTCAAACTTTAATTCTTTTTTTCTTTTTTCGTTTTTATTAGATAAAAACGAAAAAGTGGGCAAAGATCGAAAAAAAGAAGATTTGCTGACAACAGTATTCAAACTAGAAAAAAACAAAATAAAAATTTTGTGACACAATATTCTTTTTTTACAAAAAAGAAAAAAATCTTTTTTTTGTTTATATTGTCTTCTTTTGTTTAAACTTAAAAAATATTTATTTGCTGCCCCCCTTGTTTTTTGGCAGCTCAACAGTAAAAAGTTTGCATGAGAGAAGGCTGCATGTAAAAATATTTTTTTTCTTTTTTTTATTTTTTTTTCTCCTTTTTTTGAATCCTTTGGACACTCTTTTTTTTGAATGGAGAAAAAAGGAAAATTTTGTGAGGATTTTCTCAAGAGCAACTCTCCCCTTTCCAATTGTCGGTATGAAGTACACTTTTTTTTCCAAATGGAAAAAAAAAGAAAATTTTTTAAAATTGAAAAAGAAGAAAATTGAAGCTCTAAATAAAAATGCAAAAAAAGAAATTTTTCTTTTTTGATCGCTTTTAAACTTTTTTGTTGGTTAGAAAACAAAAAAAAAGGAAAATTTTTATTTGAGCCTTTTGCCACGTCTCTTTTTTCTTGGTCATTTCGAACAAATATTTTCTTCATGTTGAAGAAAAAAAAGGATAAAAATTTTGCAATTTTTGTTTTTTTTTTTAAAAAACTTTTTTGAAGTCGACAAATTTGAAGTTTTGTACGCCATAGATTTCTACTGTTTCGATCAAAAACAAGGGAAAAAAATTCCAAAAATAAAGATTTTGGTAAAAACTTCAAGCGTTCAAACGAGGCTTTCATATTTTTCAAAAAATGAAGAGGAGAAATTTCAAAGAAGTTGGCAACTTGTGAGTGAAGAATTTTTTGGAAAATAAAACTTATTTTTTTTAATAAAAAATTTTTTTCTTTTTTGTTTTCTGAACAAAAAGTCGACAGAGGACCAAAGAAAACAAAAGAAAAAAGAAAGTCTTTTTTTCTTGATTTTTTGAAAAGAATAGATTGTATTTTTTGATTTTTTTGCTTTTTTTTTTGATCCGAAGCGTTAAAAAAAAAAACCAAAGGCCGATTTTTTGCCTTTTGTTTGCAGCCTTTTAAAAACTGTCTATATAGACATGTTTTTGCGGTTAGGGGATACTTTCTTTTTTCTATTGAAAACATTGTTCTTTGGAAAAAAAAAGAACGAAAAGAAAGAGAATAGAAATTTTTAGAAGAATTTTTTTTGGGGGTTTTTGGGCACTTTTTATTTTCCTCCTTTTTTTTTTTGAAAAAACAAGTGTGCTTTTTTTTGTCCTTCGGCCAAAAAAAAAGATTTAAACGAAAAGAAAAAGGGAATTGAACATTCAAAACATTCTTCTTTTTTCTATTTTTAAGTTTGTTTTGTAAATATTCGAAAGAAAGAATCTTTTGGCCAAAATTTTCCATATTTTTTGGCGAGTTTTTTTGTTTGAGTGAAATATCACCAATTGATGTTCTAAAAAGTTTTTTTAAATAAAATAAATTATAAGAATTTTTCATTTACAATTTCAATGGTTCAACAAAAATGTTTCAAACAGGGTAACACTAGATAAAAAATTTTTTCTATTCTTTTTTCAATCTTTCTTTTTAATAGATTTTTATTTTTCTATTCAAAAATTTTTCAAAAGTTTTATTCTTTTTCTTTCCATTTTTTTGAACTTGTATTTACAAAGTAAATTTTGTATCAAAAGAATACAAAAACAAAAAAAATAAAAAACAAAACTTTTGAGTGAAAAAAGCTTTTTCAACGGCTATTTTTTTTAGTCAAAAAAAAAAACGAACGAGAGTATCCTGGCTCTCAAAAAAGGACGCTTTTTGGTCCTTTTTTTACGAAAAAAAAATTTTTCCATAAAATATTATGAATTTCAATTCAATAAATTCATAACATTGTGCAGTTCTTTGCACAAGTTCAATAGAACGAAAGAAAATTTCTTCTTTTTATAGTTTAAGTGAATGCAAAAGTAAAATTTTCGATTTTTTTTTACATTTGAAAAAAAACATACTATGTACCAAAAATTGTAAAATATATCTTATCCTTTTTTCAGGTCGCACGCCCATTTTTCAAAACTTGTTTCTACAGGGTTACGATCTACTGCAATTTTGACTTTTTTAGCTTCGCGTTCTGGTGAACTAATTGTCATAAAAAAGAGTATTTTTAATATTCTTATTTAAAATTGAACTATTTTTTTTGAAATAAATGAATCGTCCTTAGCTACGCTTTTGAACTTTCTCACACATTCTAGAAAAAAAAATATGTCATTTTTAACAAAATCTTTGCTCTTCAGAAAAAAATTCTAAATTTTTTGTCAAGACTATTCTTGTTTTATTTATTTATCAGAAAGAGAACAAGAACAGTCGTGACAAAAAAAGAAAAAAATTGAATAATGTTTTTAACTTAATTATAAAATAAAAAAATTATTTTTCAAGAAAAAAATTTTTCTTTTTTTAGTTTTGTTCACTCTTTTTTTTCGTTTTTGGGACCCATTGTATACGGGACAGTATACGATGGGTCCCAAAAACGAAAAAAAAAGTAAAAAAGTTTTGAAGTTTGCTTATTGCTTTTTAGTTGCTTTTTAGAATAAAAAAATGAAAAAAAGCAAAAAGCCACAAAAGAGAGAAAAAATAAAATTACCAAATTGAACATAAAATTTCTCCCCCAACCCCTAATGATCGTGCTTCACGATCTGTTAAAATTCCAACAGATGTTGAAAGAATTAAAATTCCAGCTCCACCTAAAACTCGTGGAATGTCTTGACTATTCGTATAAATTCGAAGACCTGGTTTACTAATTCTTTTTAAGTTTGTAATGCAAGATTCTTTTGTTTTTCCATTCAATGTTTTTTTTGAACGATATTTAAATTTTAAAACTAACATTTGAGAATCTTCTTCTAAAAAAAAGCTTTGAATAAAACCTTCTTTTTCTAAAATTTGAGAAATTTTTTGATTCATTTTTGTATATGGAATCAATACTGTTGATTTTTTTACCATGCATGCATTTCGAATACGAGTTAACATATCGCTAATAGTATCATTTACCATAAAATTTTTTGCATAAATGCTTCAATTCATTTATTGTTCAATCTTTAAGAATTCTTTAAAATTCTTCAAAAAAAAGTTAACGTTACCTTTGTTAAGAAAAAATATTTTTCCCTTTCATTTAAAAACCATAAAAATAGTTCAAGAACGTTTTTTATTTATTATCCCAATAGGGTTTTTTGCACTTTTTCACCATTCGTATGTGGAAGTCTACACAAGTGGTGAAGGTAATGCTTTGTGTTTTCGTTTGGTCTTTTGACCACTTTTTCGTTTTTTTGGCCACTCTTGGTTTGTGCGAAGCTGGGGGCTTTAGCCCCCGAGTGTTTTTTTTGTGCTTCAGCTGTTGCTATCCTTTCTCCTTTAATTTTTTTTATCCTTTGGATAAAAAAAGCACGAAAGCAATGAAAAAATAAAAAAAAAGCAACAACTCATGATATTTTTCTCAAAACCAAAAGAGCAACCAAAAGCCCCAAAAAAGAAAACCTTTGTGTTTCACAAACACAAAAACAAATCACTGGGTTCAAAAAAGTCCAAAAAAGTTGACGTTACGATTGAAACGGTAAACCAAATTCTTTTAAAAGAGCTAAGCCTTCTTCTTGATTTTTTGCAGTCGTAACAATACAAATATCCATCCCTCGAATTTGATCGATTTTATCGTATTCAATTTCTGGGAACATTAATTGTTCTTCTAATCCAAGACTATAGTTTCCATTTTTATCGAAGCTTTTTGGACTAATGCCTTGGAAATCTCGTACACGTGGTAAAGCTAAATGAATTAAACGGTCTAAAAAGCCATACATACGGTCTCCACGTAATGTTACAGAAACACCTACTGGCATTTTATCACGAATTTTAAAGCCAGCAATCGATTTTTTCGAACGAGTAATTACACCTTTTTGACCTGCAATAATACTTAATTCTTTTAAAAAAGTTTCTAGAATTTTTGCATTTTGAGAGGCATCACCAATTCCTCGATTAATTACAATTTTTTTTAAAGCTGGAACTTCATGAATATTTTTATATTGAAATTCTTTATAAAACTTTGGAAGAATTTTTTCAGTATAAAGTGTTTTTAATCGTTGTGTCATAAAATTGAATAAATTTTCACATATGAATAAATTAGACTTATCAAACTTTTAAAAACAAAATCTTTAAAAAATTTTTCTTTTGTTATTTATTCTTCTTTTGCTTTTGTCTTTTTTTTTACTTGAATACTTGTTTAAAGTTTTCTAAATAAAGAAAATTCTACAAAAATCAATAGAAAAGTGTAAATTCTTTACAAGAGAAAAATGAGTTTACGTTTACATTTTTAAAAATTTGAGAAAGTTCAAGAATACAAAAATTTGAAGACGACAAAAAGTTGTTTAAAAACTAAACAACTTCTGGTGCTAAAGAAACAATTTTTGAAAAATTACGATCACGAAGTTCACGAGCGATTGGACCAAAAACACGCGTTCCTCTTGGATTTCCTTCTTTATTAATAACAACGGCAGCGTTATCATCAAAACAAAGCATCATCCCGTTTTCACGACGAACTCCTTTACTCGTGCGAACAATAACTGCACGAACAACATCTGATTTTTTTAATGGCATATTTGGTAAAGCATCTTTTACGACTGCAATAATAACATCTCCAATTGTTGCCGTTTGGCGGCCGCCACCTAATACACGAATACACATTAATTTTCTAGCTCCGCTGTTATCAGCGACGTTTAAATAAGACTGTGGTTGAATCATAAAATTTTGATTATTCTATTTTTTATTTTCATCAAAAAAGCTTTTTTGAATGTTCAAAAGCCAATCATTCAAAAAATTTCCTCTCTTTTTTTGCATTCCTTTGACTTTAGGCTTTGTCATCAAGTTAAAAGGAATGCAAAAAATAGCCAAGCTTGGGCTTTTGGCCACTTTTTATTGATTTTTTTAGTCTTTTTTTGATCTTTTCATCTGTTGCTTATTCGTTATCCTTCGGGTTTTTTTTCCAAAGGGTCAAAAATAAGCAACAGATGAAAAGATCAAAAAAAGCAAAAAAGAAAAAAATTCTTTTTATTTTGTAGACTCAGCTTTCACAAATTTTGTTTTGATTGGCATTTTATAAGCAGCTGTTTTTAATGCTTGTTTTGCTAAAGTTTCTGAAACACCTTGAATTTCGTAAAGGATTTTCCCAGGATGAACAACAGCCACCCAATATTCAGGAAAACCTTTTCCTGAACCCATACGTGTACCAGCAGGACGCATTGTGATAGGTTTATCTGGGAAAATTCGAATCCATAATTTCCCAGTTCTACGAACATAACGTGTTAAAACACGTCGTCCTGATTCAATTTGACGTGAAGTGACCCAACAAGGTTCGAGCGCTTGAAGTCCGAATTCTCCAAAAGCAATTTTATTTCCACGACACGCTTTTCCTTTTAAATTTCCTCTATGGGGACGACGAAATTTTGTTCTTTTTGGACTTAACATTTAAAAAAAATTTTGAGTTCTTTCACAAAAATCTCTTCTTTCTTTTTTCTTTTTTGTTTGCTTTTTTACATGCATAAAAACAAATAAAAAAGCTGCTAAAAAAACCAAAAAAAAAATTTCTAAAAAACTAAAACAAAATTATGCATTTTGAGTTTTATGCAGAATAGATTTTAAATTATTTCAAAAAAGAAAGCTTTTGTTATTCTGTGACAAATGAAAAAAACAGAATTGTTGCTGAATTCACAACTTTTTGGTCTTTTTTTACTTTTTTTTTTATGGAAAGAGTAAAATATCTAGAAAAAAAGAAAGCAAAAAACAAAGCAACGACACCAACAAAATTTTTTTAAAAAAACTTGTTTTAGAAAGGTAAATAATCCTTTGCTTAAAAGGATTATTTTGAATAAATTTCAAAAAAAAAATTTTTTATTTTCCATGACAAATCTTTTCAAAAAAATGAAAAACTTCAAACAACTTCTTTTTAAAAAAGGCGGCACCCAGACTCGAACTGGGGGATAAAGGATTTGCAATCCTCTGCCTTACCACTTGGCTATGCCGCCCTTGAAGGTTTCTCTCTAAAAAACTTAAAAACAAATAGTTTTTCCTCCTAAAAGGAGGAGAAAAAAATATTTTCTAAAAAGTGCTTTCGAATTTTATTCGAAAGTTGAAATAAATAAAGGGAAAAAACTGTAAAACTCAAAAATCAACAAAAATAAAAAATTTCAACAGAAAAATTAAGAAATATGTTTTTTTAAGAAAACTTTTTCTATTTATATTACCAAAAAAAAACAAAAGAATCTATATTTAACAAATAAAAAAGAAAAACTTTTGTTTTTTCTTTTCTCTCGTTTTTTGGACACTTTATTTTTATTTGTTTTTCCGTTTTTCTTTTTTCTTTAAAGAGAATAAAGAAACATCAAAACTGTTATTCTTTTGTTGTGTTTTGTGTTCTGCTTTTTTAGAGAGGTTTACTCTTTTTAAAAAAGCAGAACACAAATTCACGAAAAGAATAACAGTTTTGATGTTTCTTTATTGAAAATTTAGCAGTCATAAAAAAAACTGTTTTAAACTTTTCTTAAAAATGAAGAGTTTGAATAGATTTTTCTAGTCGTTTTTTCAATACTTTCATATTATGTTTTTCTAATAAATATTTTTTTGGTTGAATTTGCCATTCTTGAAGAGCTCGACGTTTCTTCTTACGAATTTTTCGCGTTGAAGTTTCTTGTGGAGAAACTTCAGCTCTTTCCCCAGTACCTAAAGAAGGTGTTGAGTTTAATTGAGGTGCTTTCACCAATTCTAAACGTAAATAATCACCAGGCCAAACAAAACCACCAGAACGAGGACGGTATCGCCAAACAGGTCGGAAAACTTGTCTTTGAACTCTTCTTCTTAGTTGTCGAACACGTAAATTTTCATTTGCTTGTTTTGAATCTGTTATTTTTCTTCGTTGTTTTGATTTAAGATTTCGTTTTTCTTGTTTTAGAGAAGTTTCGAAAAGTTTTGAACTTGGACGAAGAACTTCGTTTTCATCGAAAAAGCTTCTAAATTTACGGCGACGTAATAAAAAGCTATTTGTATCGAAAAGAAAACGTTTTCTGTGATATTTTCTTCTAGGTTTTGTGCGTTTTCTTAGAGTAAAATCTGTAATTTTTGTAACCGTTGAAGTATTTAAAGAAGTTTCGTTTGAATTTTGTTTTAGGAAAGTTGATCTTAATCGACGTCGAATATAACGATCACGTGGTAATCGAGAACGTTTATAAAAAACATAAATATAATGAACTGGTAAAACTTGTTGTGATAAAGATCCAGAAGGGAACCATACGGGCGGTCTTGGGTGTTTTTTCATGCGTTTTTGTTTTTTTAGAATTCGTCTATATTCAAAATTTTTATCAATTTCAGTTTTTGAAAAAAGTTTATCTTGTAAATCGTTTGAGAGACCAATATTGTTTATTTTGTCGAATTCATTTAAATTTAAACATTTTTGAGGAGTGGTACAAGTTTTTGGAATAAATATTTTTGTTTTTAATGTATTTTCTAAAAACTTAAATTGAAGATGTTTTGAAAGATTTTTAGAGTTGTTTTGAAATGAGAAGAAATTTTTGACAAGAATAGGTTTTGTTGTTTGTTTTGAATGTTTGAATGAGAAATTTCGCCAACCTAATGGAGAGAAACCATCCATACCTAAAGCAAAAAATTGATCTGGATCGTACGTCGTAAACGGAATTTGCCAATATAACGTTGTCGCTGCGTTCATACCTTGCAGAGGTGCTTTTGAAAACTCACGAACAATCTTTGAATCGTTTTTTTCGTTTTGACGAACATTAAAGAAAGTATCGATTCCTTTCGAAGAAAAACAGTCTTTTCTTGATAATAAACGATTTGTAAGAACAAATTTTCGTAAACTTTCATCCCAACCTGCATAAAATGGAATAGGATTTGTTCCAACGAAAAATTTTTCGTTCGTTGGCGCGTTTGAAATCGAGAAAGGATTTGTTTGTTTATTAGAATAGTCGAAAGGTTGGGAGTTTGTTTCAAAAGAATCTTTTTTATTTTTTAGAGAAATATTTTCAGTAAATTTTTCTAAGAGATCAGGAGTTCTTTGAGGATCTTGGGAAGTTTTTCCGTTTCCATCAATGAAAGAAAGATTTTTATTTTTCATCGTTTTTGACTCTTCGGTTGTTGATGGATTCAGATAGTTTTCTGAATTTTTATTTTCAGACCCTCCATTGCTCTCGTTTTTGAACGACGAATCGTTAAAACGTAAAATTTCTTTTTGAACTAATCTTTCACGAATACGTAAAGCCTCAGGGATTGCTAATGGTTTATAATCTTTATCTCCAATTTGGAGAAAATTATATGAATTTTGAGAATGTTTATTTTTTTCTTTGCCAGCGTTTTGTGAAACAGAAAAAGTTGAAGTGTTTGGACTAGTCATTTGATCACGTTCTAAAATTTCTTTTTCAGAAAGTTCAAATAATTGTTTACGGATTTGCATGTTTTTTTGCGTTTGCCAAGTTTTTTCAGTTGTTTTTTGGAAATTTGGAAAAAATGTTTGCCACCACCATGTTTGAATTTCTTTTTTTGAAAGAATTCTTTGAAGTTTTTTATTGAAAACTCGAATTTTTGAAATTGTAGAACGGCGTCGTTTTCTTAATTTTCGACGTTTTTGAGCAAAATTTTGTTTTTTCTTTTTCCAAACTCTATGTTTCATGTGACGTGTTCTTCGTTGTTTTTGATCTCTTTTCAGGAATTTTCCATTTTCTTCTCCTTGTGCTTGAAGTTCAGAACTTCGTTGTGTGATCAATTGAATCAATTCAGCTTTTTTCTTTTCACGTTCGATTCGAATTTGGTCAGATGTTGAATTTTCTCGAGTCGCTCCGTATTTTTTTAATGATTTAAACTGACGTTTAAATTTTTCACGTAATGTTCGTTTTTTAATAGGACCACGACCTTTAAAAGAACTGTATCGACGAAGACGAGAGCGTCTTCTTTGGAATTTTTTCGTAAATAAATTCTGACGTCCTTCTTCAAGAGCAGTTCGTGGAAAAGCGATCAGTTTCTCAAGGAATGATTTCTTTTGACCGTTATAATTTTCTGCATCTTCTTTTGTGGGTCCCGCTTGTTTTTTCGAAGGAAAAAAGGAAGAAGTTTGATTTGATTTAAACGAATAATATTTTTTCCACGATTCAGAACGAGTTGATTGTTGTTTATTTAAAGCTCTCCTTTGTTTTTTTTCAAAACGAGCAAAAGTATCGAATTGATCTTTATTCTTTTCAATACTTCCGTCACTCTTTTGACGACTCGGCGCTTCTGTCGCAGAAAGCCTGTTTGGAGTTGAAAAATCACGATTTTCAAAAACTATTTTTTCAGTTGCTACGTTTTGGTTTCTTAATCGTTTTAATGTTTTTCGAATTTTTCTTCGTTTTGAAAGCGCATTTTCACGCTTTTTCCAAAAATCTAAATCTTTCTTTGAAATTTCACTCGTGCCGTATTTCGCAAATGAAAAAAGTTTTGAAAGGATAGGAATTTTTGCCAATAGTTTTGGAGACTGAAGTGGAGTTTGTTGAACTGTTTCTTCTTTTTTTGTCAAAGAAAGAAGATTTTTAAATCTTAAAGTATTCCAAAAGAATTTTTTTAAAGAAATGATTGGTTGCGAAGAAAAAAGAAAAGAATTTTTTTCTTTTTTTGAGCCTTTGGCTATTTTTTGTTTGAAAAGATTTTCAGCTTCAACAATTTCAACAGCTCTTTTTTTGAAAGAATTTTTTAATGTTGTCGTGAAAAGAAGTGATTGCACTTTTTGAGGATTTATCACGCCTGAAATTTTCCTTTCTTCTTCACTCTTTAGACTAGAATTGTTTTCTTTGTTCAATGCTAAATAAACGTTTGGACGATTATTTCGGATATTTGTTTTTTGAAGGAAATTCTTTTTTGCAAAAAACTTTTCAAGTGTTTGAAAAGATGAACTCGATAGGGAATTTCTTTCCCAAAGAATACTTTCTTTCATCGCTTTTTGAATTGATGAAGTATAACCAGAGAAATTTTCAAATTGGAAAATTTTTTCGTTTATTTTTTCGGTTGTTTTTAAAGAAGTTTGCTCTCGAAGGTTTTCGTTCGTTTTTAAAGTTTGAGCTTGTAAAATAAACGACTCTTTCATTCTTTCTAAACGATTTTTTAAATATTTTTCATGTTTTTGTTTTTTACTTTCGTATTTTTCTTTTTTTAGAGCAACATAGTTTTTTAAAGCTTCTTGATCGTAAAGTTTATTTTGACATTTTTTAAGAAGCGCTAACCACATTTCTTCTTTTCGTTTATTTGTTTCGAACCTATTTGTTCCAAAGTTTGCATTTAACAAATACTCTTTTTCTTGATTTAAAAAATCTGTTTCGCTTGTCACTGGATTCGTTCCTCGAGTTTTTTGACCTCGAAATAAAAATTTTGTAAGTTCCCAATAATTTTTTTCCTGTAATAATGATTGAATATAGTCTTGACGCAGAGGAGCAGCTTCTGTTAAATATTCACGTAGAATTCTTGCTGATTGATTATTTAAATCTTCAGGCAAGCGAGACGAATTTTGGAGTTGCCCAGCCCCAAAAGAATTTTTCTTTCCGTTTCCATTTTGGTCTGAAGAACCAAAAGCGGCTTGAGGCTCGGAAAAGAAGAAATCATCAGCCAACAATTCTTCATGAATGATTGAATCGTTCAAAATAGAAAGATTTTGACTGTTTTTGTACTCATTATATAAAGGTTGGTCGAATTTTAATACGGTATTTTCATTCAAACTCGGAGTGATATTAAATAAGTGACGAATTTTTTTGAAAGTTCCAACAAATTGTTGATTGTAAGCACGACTCCATAGACTTTTTGTTCCACCGATTTGGCTTTTCATTGTGCTATAATGTTGCATATACGTATACCATCGTAATGTTTCGTAATATTCTGAGAAAAGTTGACGTTTTAAATGTAATAATTTTTCATCAGCTTTTGTTAAAAAATAAGAATTTGGTTGTCGACGAATAAAGGAATCAACATCAAGTTTTAAAAGAAAACGGTTCAAGGGTGAGAAATACCAATGTTGTAAAACATCTTTATAAATTTGATAGCGATAACGGCTTGCACGTTTTTCAACTAAAGAATAAAAATGAGTTGGTTTTGTAATAACTGATTGATTCAGAAGTTTTTCATCTTGCAAAATTTCAATTGTGTTTTGTGAGTTAGAATCATTTATTGTTGTTGCTAAAATTTGTGAAGTTTTTGGCACGTTTAATTTTCGTGGAATACGAGAGCTTTTGCGTCGTGCTCGACGCATAGTAGCAACACGCAATGTTCGTTCCCAACGTAAAGTTGGTTTATAGTGGTAGAAAAACCTTTTCATCATCACTCGAAAATATGGTGCGTTGTTTTCGACGCCGAAGTTTCGAAAAAGTTTTACTCCATAAAACTTAAACTTTCTTTTTAAAGCTTGTTCTTTTTGAAAATAAAAATTTAAAGGGTGAAGTAATGTCATTGATCTATATTGGCTTTCATCTTGAAGAGCACGAAGGTTTGATTTTGATTGGCTTTTTTTGTTTTTTAAACTTAAACTTGATGAAGAATTGTTTTCTTTTGAAAAAGCGTTTGAAGAAATTTCTGATGTTAATGGAAAAACAATAGAATTTTTTTCAATTTGCCCGCGATTGGTATCGTGTTTGTCTTCAGGATATCGAAGGTTTGCGTTTCCTTCAAGAGGAGTACGTAAAAATGATTTATATCTTTCTATAAATCGATCTTTTTTTGAAAGATGTTTTGTAAAATCGTTTTCAAAACTCTCTTTTCCGCTTGGTAAAAAACTTTTGTTGGCACGAAGCACACTTGTTTTTCCACCTGGAAAAACACGGAAATTTTCTTCGTTTTGGAACGGCCTTACACCAAAAACTTTTTGGTTTTTTTCTCCTTCAGAAATAGGCATAAAAATCTTTTTATAAAAACGTTGAAATAATAAATTTTCTTCTGATTTTTTGTCGGCACTCCGTTTTTCAGAAAAATCGAGGAAGGTTGAAGATTGTGGACTTTGCGTTGAATCTTTTGACGATTTAGAATTGAAAGTTGTATTTTCGGTTGAAAAAGATTTCCAAGCTTTTGAAAAGATTGGTTGTGTGAATTTTTGAGAATTTTCTAATGCGATTTCTAAATTCTGTGGATTTTCTATTTGATTTTGAATTTTTGCTATTTTGATACGATTGTTTACTTTCCTTACGAATTTTCGTAATGTTGAATTTTCTTTTAGTAGCCTTTCTTGTTTATTTCCAATAGGATTCCAATAAATTGAATTCGTATTTTTTCTATTTTGAAGAGAAAATTCATTCGAATTGAGAGTTGAATCTTTTTTTTGATCACCAAAAAAAGGCATTTGGAATTGATTTTGAGAGAAAACACGTGACTGAGTTTGATTTGTTTTTAAAATATTTTTTTTTGTTGAAAATTCATGAAATTCTGGATGGTAAGCTTGTTCGAATAAAATTCTAAAAAATTCAACTCTTGGACCCATGAAAGATTCTAATCTTGGACGAGATAATTGCTTTTTAAAAGATCTCATCCAAGGACCAGGGAAAAATCGGAATCGAACTCTGTGATTTCGAATTTTTCTTCGCAACCAGAAACGATCAAAACCATAATTTAAGTCTTCCAATGTTAATAAATCATAAACACCTTGATCATACAAAGAAGCATCAAACGTTCGATATCTTCGTACTCGACGTTTCCAACGTTCTCGTCTTCCATGACGCCCACGATTTCTTCGTGTGTTTCGATCTGATGCTTTCGTATTTAGAAAAGCAGTTTCTAATAAAGCTTTTTGATCAAATAATCGATCTTCGTGAACGAAACCTAAAGGATTTGTCAATGTATAATCTAAACCAAAATAAGCAATATTTGAAATCGCACAAATCATCGTTAAATACAAGAAAGCTAAGTTTACAAATTTTGAGTAAACGCTTGTTGTTGTTTTAAACGAAGAGATAAACCACATGTAGATTTGAAAAGCAGGATTTTCCCAAAACCAACACGTAAATTGAAGAAGACTTAAACTTCCAATCAAAATTCCAAGTAAGTAAGAAGCATGAACAAATCCAAATTCATAAAAGTTTTCTGTTGGAAAACTTTCCAAAACCGTAGCGTCAGAACCTAAAGAAAGATTGCTAATAAACGGATAAAGCGTTGTTTGTTCTGTAAACGAAAGAAGAAACGTTAAGAAAAAAATTTTATATTTCGATAAATCTTCTAAAACCATTCTTCTTTCACTATAGCTATCCCACATGTATTTTACAATTAAAACAAAACCTAAAAAAGAACGAAACAAATCAAAGGATAACCATGGAATTATGATAAATCTTAAGCCAAAAACAATACTTCCAATCCAAACAATATTTCCTGCAATCGTTCCTAAGCCTGAAATAAATCCAGCTTCTAAGCCTTGCATTACAAATCGACGAAGTGTGATTATATGTGCAATAGAAGTTGGCAAACACAAGAATAAACTGTTGAATAATCCAATCATGAATTTTTCACTACAATAAATGAAAAAATTATGATTTCCGTATGAAATAGGGCTTTCTAAAACATTTTGTGTATTTTGAAAAGAACCATCAAAGACTGAAATTTCCGAAATCATTGCTGAAGCAATATTTGGAATTAGAGTTGGAATCGACCAAAGTGAATGGAACCATTGAAAACTTAAAAAATTTCCAATGAAATCTTTTCCTGCTAAAATAATAAAGGTAAGTATAGATCCAAAATCATAATAAGTGGTCATTTTGAAATTTGGATCTGTTTCAATTAATTTATGAACAACTTCAATATAATCTTTTATTGAAGTGACTAAAGACATTGTTGCAAACATATTATAAAGTATTTTTTTTTCTGTGCTTCGTTTTACAGAAATTTTAAATATTTCCTTTTTTGTTGCGCTTTTTTCATTCGAAGGCTAAAAAAAAAGAACAAAAAAGTGGTTGTTGTTTTTTTGGTCCTTTGGACTAAAAAAAAAGTAAAAACAATTCTCTTTTTGCTGTTTGGTTTTTTAAGAATTTGACCTGTTTGCAAAAAAAGAAGAAATTTCAAAGTTTTTTGAACTATTTGTTTTTATTTTTTTTCAATGAGATTGAATCGATGTTTCCAATTTTTTTGTTTTATTCAAAGGATAATATATTTTTCTTTTCTTCACAATTCAAAAAAAGTTTTAAAAAGTATTTTTTGAATTGAAATGTTTTTATTTTCATTTTTTAATGAAAAAAAATAAAAACATTTTTTTAATATATTTTTTCTTTGAAAACAAAAGGAATAAAACTTTCTTCAAGAAACAATCTTTCATTGAAAACAATCTTTTATTGAAAAAAGAAAAGAAATGCTTTTATTTTTCTGAAAATAAACTTTTGAAAAAAATACAAATGAAAAATAAAAAAGGAAAAATAGAAATGCTTTTTATCAAGATTCTTTATGCAAAAAATTTTGTTTTGGTGTTTTTTTAATTTATGAATTTTTATAACTTTTTTTTATATTTTATCAAAAAATAAAAAAGGAAACAAAATTTCTTATTTTTTTTAATAAAAAAATAAGAAAAAAAAGTTTTTTAAAAAAGTCTTTCCCCCGTTTTTCGTTTTTTTCTCTTTTTGACTGCTT